>ERZ807291.3170-NODE-3170-length-23717-cov-17.024554_pt1 | contig 23717 bp, 24 predicted proteins | sample MGYA00521257_ERZ807291 | MGnify/ENA primary metagenome ERZ807291 (study PRJEB31413, sample SAMN03169783) | marine metagenome | biome: Marine; feature: Water; material: Subsurface seawater | place: North Sea | collected 2011-04-28 | depth 1 m m ... | reverse complement strand
CCAATAAATATTGCTAAATGTTTATTTCCAATAAATATTGCTAAATGTTTATTTCTAATAATAAAAATTAAATTTATTTTTTCATAACTTTGGCATCAACTTTGTGTGTGACTTTTGGAATTTTATTAGATTCTTTCTTTGCTTCTGTGCTGGATTTACCTTGTTTTACAAGTCTCTTTTCAGTTAAATCTCTGAGTGCTTTTGTTCTTGCTTGGCTCTCTTTTGGTGTTAATTGAGATACAACAACTTCATATGGACCAAAATGTTTGTGTGATGAACCACTTGTCTTTTCTCTAATAACAAGAGTTCTACCTTGACATTCAGTGTGTTTGCCTCCTTTCTTTTTGATTTTTCTACACATCATTTTAGCAGCCTTTGTAGCGGCGACTTCTGGACCGACTTTGCTCTCTTCTTTGATTTGGTAGTTGCCGTGTGGCTTTACGTCTTTACCATCAACTTTGACAACTTCGAAAGTTCTCATTTTAACGAGTTTTCCATTTTTACTTCTCTTACCACCGGATTGAGTAGTTTTTGGGAAATCGTTAATTAACTTTGCTAATTTTTTGAGGTCTTTTTGGAATTCTTTTTTGGAGTAACTATTTACCATTTATAATATATATAATATATTTTTTTTTTTATATCGTTAATAATTTTAATTTTTTAAAAATTAGAATTACAATAATACAAATAAATAAAAGAACAATAAATATTTGTTCCTTATCATAACCATTTTTAATATTCTCAATAAAATTACCAAAATTCTCAATATTTGTTTCTGTATTGAAATTAGAGAGATTAGATGTTATACGTGATGTTGAGGTGATTGGTACAGTACTTGGTTGTATATCTATCATTCCATTTTTTTTAACATAATAATGTCCTTGGGGACAAAAAGTTCCTATAAAATTATTAATATTTTCCGTTGCTTCACGCTTACTTGAACTCATTAACGGATATTCGGTGTATTCATTACTTTTCTCTTCTGTATTACTTTTGAGGTAATCTTCTACATCATCTATTAAATTACTTAACATATAAATGAATTATAGATTTATTTTTTTGAAATACATAATATCAAAACCATTTCCATTTTTAATTTTATCATCTTCTAATAAACCCTCATATTTAAACCCATTCTTTTCAATCAATTTCACTAATTCATTCCTTTTTGGAATTACTAAATTATGTTTCATAATCCTTTCCTCATTATTCTCTAAAATAACTTTTTCATATAAAGTATATTTATCCTTCCCTTCATTTATAAAATATCTATCATATAAAAAGTTTTTATAATAAGTAAATGAATGTTTATTTTTTTTGTCATCTATATAATATTGTGAATACTCCTCTGGAAAATAATCTAATTTATCAATATCTTTTATATCAACTACTAAGTATCCTTCTGACTTCAACCAATAATAACTATTCCTAATAATTTTATTCATATCCTTATGTGACATCATATTCAAAACATTATCACCAATATATATGTGTGAATACTTCTTTCCACCAAATAAACGATAATTCGTTATATCACCTCTTAATAATGTATCCCCGGGATAATAATTAGCACCTTTCTTCAACATATTCTTAGATTTATCTACACCAGTTGATTTATAACCCATTTCACTAAATAAATTATTCATATTCCCTGTTCTACATCCACAATCTAAAATATTTATATCTTCCTTCTCACTTTTTTTTAATAAATTCTCATTTATAAAATCAGCGATACTCTTATCTTTCTTCCTATTTACCCATACTAAATCATACATATCAACATATTGTTTGTCAAAATTATCCCCTGCTAAATTATATTTATCTTGAAAATTCTCAACTTTCCTATGAAAGTACTTCAAATATATAAATGAACCTATAACAATTAATACTAAAATGAAATACAATGCTATAAACATAAACTATAAATTTCATTAGATAAAAAAATAATAATATAAAAACTAAGTTTATATTTAAAGAGATTTATCTAATTTTATTATATTAAAATGTTTAATGATAAAACAACAGAAAGTTCTGAGAAAATATTACGAGATGTTAATATGTTAATGAGTTTCCTAAATAGAGATGATATTCTTGAATTATTTAATGCGAGTGAAGAGAGGAGAAGTAATGGTGAATTAACAAAAGAAGCAACCACGGCACGAGAAAAATATGTAAAAGAATGTGCTAAATCATTCGAAACATTCTATTACAGATACACAACTTTATTTTATAGTATCATTGATAATCCAAAAACCTTCAATATGGATAAGTTATTGAAATTCCTCAAATTAAAAAATAGAGTTGAAATTACAAAAGATATTACTCACAAACAAGCGAGTGAACAGATCGGTGCTGAACAATACGACAAATACGTAAAACCTTATGTTGATGAAACTAAGGAAAAATAAAAAAGTTTTTATATCACCACATTCTCTTTTCCAAAACTTTTGTTTTTATACCTTTTGCCAATTTATCTTTATTAGCACCATAATAAACACTTGATAAATCAGTCCATTCAACCTTATCCATATCAACATTTTTAAATAATATATCTCTTGAAATATACATCATATCCCACATAAAATATACATTTTTTTTTCCTAATATAAATGCATATGGTACGCCATTATTTCCAACAGGTGATAAATATTTTTCAACCTTATCACCTTTTTGTAACGTAAATTCTGTTATTGTTTCTCCTAAATATACATATTTATTTCTAGTTAATTCTAATAATATTGTATTTCCATCCCATTTATCACCATATCCTCCACTAAAATTTGTCATCGAATTTTTTGGACTTTTACCAATATATATCTTTTTTGTTGTAAATGTTTTTATTTTTTCTGTATATATTATATTCTTTGGTAAATCTAAATAATGAAACCATTCATACATAAATTCATAATCTTTATCTCTACTTTTTAATTTCCAATCACTATTTTTTGTTTCTTTATAAACAATTACCATTTTTCCAATTATATATACACAAAAGGGTCTACCTCCATTATCCAAAGTAAAATAATGTTTTTTCTTATTTAAACTTAACAATTCCTTAATTTTTTTTTCATTTTTACCCTCTATAAACTCCTTACATACACCTTTTGGAACATTTATGTTTTCCCATTTTGGTATGTTTTCTCCAACTTTCGAAAATTTATTATAAGTTTCCCACTTATAAAATTTATCACCTATTACCTTACCAATTTTTATAATATGTTCATTTCCATATCCATGTATAAATCTACCACCAAATTTTTTCTTATAAAATAATTTTATACTTTTTTTTGTACTAACTTTCATCCATCTTTTACTTTTTCCTACTTTTTTTACTATCCATAAATTATTATCTCTACCTTTTTTTTCCAAACCAATCTTCTCACTATGAGCACAATAACCTAATCCTTTTGGACTAGGTTCTGTTCCCTTATATGATTTTTTTGGGTCATTAATACACTTTGGCATATAATATATATAAAGATAATTACATATATATTCCATTCATAAGAAAACTTTTTAGAAAAAAGTTTTAGATCAAAAATAAGAATAAAATAAAAAAAAATTAAATATTGATTAAATAAGCATATATATATTGTTTCCCTTCTATAAAACTTGCTACAATTCTATGTGCCCCATCAAGTAATATATTTTTTTTATTTTTTTTCAAAATCCAAATAGGTTCTATATTTTTATTTTGTTGTAATTGTTTTTGATGAAATTTAATACTTGAAATATCTTTATTTCCTCTTGGTCTATCAGATAATGGGTATGCTTTTATTGCTGATTTTTTCAATCTATTTGGATTAAAATTGTCTAAATCCTTATATTTAGATGATGATAATTTTGTTAATTTAGACTTAAAAATATGTGCTACACTTGAATCTTTTCTGTTTTTGAATAATTTCATATCTATTGATGTATCAATTGAATCTTGTAAAGTTGAAATATAATCCATATTATAATATAAATAATTATTTTTGTTTATATTATGAATTTATAAAAATTAGTGTTTTACATTATTGAATATATAATGAAAGTTTTTATAAAAAAAAGTATATTTATTCTTTATTCTTTATAATACTTTATATAAAATTGGCTTTCTTTATTCACTTTTATATTATTTTCTAAGCACCAATTAACGGCATTATTTACTTGTTCTGTTTTGATTTCATCTATTTTCTCATCTAATTCATCATCTACAATCATATCCATAACTCTTCTCAAATGATCTATTTGATTTTCTATAAAATTTCCATTCATATCGTTCAGTTTCACATATAACTCATTACTGAAATTCAAACCTTCAAAATCAACAACAAAATTCTTATTCAATCCCACTAAATTCTCCATTTTATTAAACATTCGAAATATACATTTCTCCATCTCATCATTCATTCCAATAAATCCTTTACACACTAAGTATTTTTCAGAGTTCGCTTGACGACTTGTTTTAGGTTTAGTAATATACACTTTATCAAAACATTTATTTAAAATATAAATCATTTTCATTGTAAATAAAGAGAATATATCAAAAAATTTACAAACAAAAATTCCACCTTCTTTCAATAACAAAAATGAAACGAACATCTCTGAAAATATTATTCTATAAGAATCAATTTCCTGTCCGTTAAAATTCTGGGAATAATCAAAACCTCCATCCGCTGTCACCAAAGTACATTTATTACCTTTAAATAATCCAATGTACTTCTTTACATCATCTATTTTATATAAATCCCCATATGATATATTTACATTCTTCATTAATAAACTCTTCTTTATCTTAGACCAATCTGGAATATATTTATTATTAGGAGGTAATGTAAAACCATACAAATTTATTTTTTTCTTACCAAAATACTTTTTAATTAATGCCTCCATAAAACCACCCGGACCTTCTGCTAAATTAGCAATGTAATGTGTATCACCTTCACCTATTAATCCAAACATATTATCTAATTCTAATAGTTTGAAAAAAGATCTACTTATAGGTTTATAATCAGCAATACTATCTTTCCTTTTTTTCTTATTAAATGTAGTATAAACCATTTCATAAGGATTTGCTATTTTTTTCATTTTATCCCATTTAGAATTAAATATATCAGTATCGATTAGAGATTTCATATCACTTATCTTTTGATTAAAATTTTTGAAAATGAAACATTTCTTTTTTGATAATAACTTTATACCTAATCTCTTCCAATCAATACTACTATTATCTTCAACAGTTGAAATATCAAAAATCATATTTATATTTCTTAAATATTATTTAAGTATTTTTTTATAATACGTTGTAAAAAAATATATCTACTAATTATATAAATGTCAAGTGTAACATATGTCATTAGTCAATTAGGAAACTTAATTGTTCCTCTTGGAAAAGAAGCATTAGCATCTCTTGTTGTAGTTTTAGCATTAAACGAATTCGGTAAGCACAGTTATGCAAAAACACACAAAACTCAAAAAGGTGGAAATATGTTATCTGAGTTTGTAAATGTTGTTTTACCAATGAGTAAAAACGATTTACTCGCATTAGCATCTATCTTATTACTTAACTTCTACAATCACCACAAACATTCCAAATCAGGAAAGAAAGTAGGTGGTTCTACAATATATGGTGAAGTTGTTGATCTACTCGCTCCAGTTGGAATTAATGCTTTTGGTGCTTCTGTTGTTGTTCTTTTCTTAAATGATATTTTCAAAAAGAACAAAAAACAAAAAGGCGGTGATGCCGAAGCAGAACCACAAATGGGTGGTACATATGTAGCAAATATCTCTAAATTAGTCGCTCCACTCGGTGTTAATGCGTTCTTCTCTGTTGCTACTCTTACACTATTGGCACAACTTTTTGACAAAAAATCATTCGGTCTCAAATCAGGTATCAGTAAAAGTGTTTCCGATTTAAGAAAAGATTTATCAAAAACTGTCAAAGCATTAACTATGTCAAAAAAGAAAGCAGTTGTTTTGAAAAAGAAAACCGCTGCAAAAAAGAAAGCAGTTGTTGTTAAGAAAAAGAAAACCGCTGCAAAAAAGAAAGCAGTTGTTGTTAAGAAAAAGAAAAAAGGTAAGAAATAAAAATTAAAAAATAAAAAAATTTATTCAAAATAAAATAAAACTAAAATTTTATTTTATTTATTTATTAAACTAAATTTTTCCAAAATTACTCACTCTCCTCCCCATCATCCATATTTATATCTAAATCACTCTCCGCATCAGTATTTAAATCCTCTTCTACTTCCTCTCCTTCTATCAATTCCTCTGTTTCCTCTGTTACTTCTTCAACACCTAATTCATCCATTGTCTCCTTAACTTCTATCTTTGCTTCCTTCTTACCCTTCTTTGTTTCCTCTTTTGTCATTAATTTCACTAATTTAGAATAAACAGAATCCGCCGCGTTTCTAACCTTCTTGTAAATGAAAGCACTACTCAAAAAACTCCATTCCTTCTCCGCTTCACTCATATCCTTCGCAATCTCCTTCATACTGTTATTCCCATTCTTCTCCATATTAGCAAAATATTCACTGAAAGATTTAACTTCAACTTTCTCCATTCCATATTCCTCCATTAATATATCTACATAATCGAAATTAACTAATGGTTCTGGAATTACATGACCTATACTCCTTACAAATACATCTACATATTTTCCTAAAGAACTTCTTGTATTAGGAAATGTGCGTGATTTATATTTCTTCTCAATAGACCACAATAATTCACCATTTAAATTACCTGAAATCTTCTTTTTACCCTTTAATTTGTCAAATAACTTCTTACCATCAAATGTAGTACCCACTAAATGACCACCCACTTCCAAGTTGTCAGTTACATTCTGTAAGAATGACCTTATAGTAATCTCGCTTTCAAAGAAATAATGGAAAGCAAACATAACACTTGCTACATTAAATGTGTATTTTGTAGGTAAGAATTTCTCTAAGTTTATTCTATTATTCTCAGTTAAACCAGCATCGTAATTTGGGAAAATTAATTTACGTAAATCACCACGGACGAAATATACCTTAGGTTTTGGACGAGGAATTTTAGAATATAACTCCTTAGCCTTCTCAATATTCTTAATATCTTGTTCTATACCAAGCACATAAGCATATTTACTTCTCTTATATCTTGGCACATCTCCTCCTTTACCAGAAGCGAAATCAATTAATCTACCCTGCATCTTATTAACTCCATCAATTATAGATGGAGCAACACTCTTGAATAATTGTTCCTTAACCCAAATTGTATGGAACTTTTGATAAGATGCTCTCTTACCTGGTTCGTAATTCGAATCAACATATTTATAATAAGAGTTATTTTGAGAATTATTCTTACCCTTTGTAACCATCTGTTCCGCTTTCTGTTTTAATTCAGGTGGAATTTTACCAGTTACAATAACTTCCTCTGTGATAGGCACCATTATTGCACGAAAAACATCATTTGCTGTATTTTCATTATTACCAAATACATTAGCACCATTTCTATAAGCCTCTGTTTTATCATATCTTACTCTGTATGGAAACCATCTAAAACCTTCCTCTCTATCTGGTAAATAACCAAATTCAACAATTGTATTATCATTTAAAGTATCAGTTTTACCACTTAAAATATCTTTTGTTTCCATATCATTCTTAGTATTAATGAAAACATTTGTTCTATTATACATCTCATTATCATCATCCTCATCTAATGGTTCAAATATTTTAGGTCCATAAAAACTTCTTCCATTATTCTTCTTCACATTACCACCTACATACAACTCTAATGTTTTATATTGTTGAAATGTTCTCTCAAAATCCCCTTGAACCCCCTTTACCTCAATCAAAAATGGATTTCTAATATCACTCCCATTCTTATCTTTGACTGTTTTTACCAAGAAATCTACTGTATTTAATTCAGGTGGTTTCCATTTAAATAATGAATTCCAAGTTTTTCCTTGTAATGGATAATGCTCTTTAATTGGAACAAAAATCAAACCATCAATGTGATATAATAAATTCTCACGATCACACCATAACTCTTTCGCTTTCTCAAATATATCACAACTATCATTACTTGTTGAAAAAAGATATTTCTTAATATCTATCTTTATCCCCAAATTACCCATCTTTTTCAAATCACTCTTGAAATATTCTAAATTATCCAACCTACCTAAATTATTTTTACTACGCTTTGAAGGCGGAACTTTCAAATGAGTGCGTCTTATGTCACGACCCTTACTAAATAACATATCATACATCAATACAGTTCCAATATCTTCTACATATTCACATTCTACCAAACTTCCAGACCAACCCTTCAAAGCAAAATCTAAATTTGTTATATTTTGATTACTATCTAATAAATATACATTATCATCAATATCAACATACAAAAGACGCCTCTCACCATCAGCCTTGACTGTTACTGAATATGAATTCAAAATAGTTTTTACATTACTATTCCTTGAAATATTCTCCACATGAAGAGTTAATGGACTTGCCGTAATAAAATTAAATTTACCAGATACACCACGCCCTTTATTGAACTTATTCATCTTATTACTCCTCTTTACATCAACCAATTTCATATAATTCTGTAAAATCGAATTACTTTGACTTATATTCAATACTTTCTTATTCTTTTGAACTAATGATAAAATTAAATAATTTACTAACATATATTCCTTAAAAATATCATCAACAGAAATCTTCTTAATTTTATCACTATGTAAAAGTTCAACCTCAATTTCATACTTCACATTACTACTCAAAGTGTCTGATTCTTTAAATGAACCTGCTGTTTTACTCGATTGCTTAACAGATGTAAAATCAATCCTCGCCAAACCATTCTCCGAGAAAACCTCATACCTATTCTTCAAACGATACATCTTCATAGAACTACTATTTGTATTTTTAATATATTCTATCGCCTCATTCCCTTTATCTAAATCCTTCTCTTCCGCTAATGAGAAACGGACACTGTATTCATTTACATCTACAACCGCTTTTCTACTCTTAGCCATAAATATATGCTCTATCTTTTCCAAATCTTCCCCTAACCAATATTTCTTAATATTAGGTTGCCCCTCAATTACTAACCTTTTATTTGTATCATAATCATCAAAAACCTGTAACTCAGATTTTACCTTACTCTTCAATCCCAAACCACCATTATCTTTACTCGCTACGAAATAATTTAAAGTCTCTATGTATTTCTTTAAATCAAGTTTCCCTCCACGGAAATTCTTTCCCATAAAACGAGTTTCCAATTCCAATTTTTCATCACCCTTAAATTTATTTATCATATCTTTTATACCATTATATTTTACTGATGATAATCTAAAACTCATATATAATAATTAATATAAAAAGTATTTTTAAATTAATTAATTTTTTAATTTTTACAATTGGAAAAATTAAAAAGAAAAGAAAATTTATAACAAAAAAGATTAAATAAAACTAACAAAAAAAAGATTAAATAAAATCCAACATTCCCAACTCCTCAATTAATTCACCTTTCCTCTTATTAATCTTCTTCTTACTCTGAACGGAAATTTTTGTTGTTTCAATCCCACTCTCTTTACACTTCTCACGTAAATCAACAATTGTCATCGCCTCTAACTCCTTCCTATTTACACAAATATTGAATTTCTTAAACATATTATTCAATAATTCTCTATTCTCACTATATTTCACCAAATATGTTTCTCCCCTCAACATAATACTCTCATATTCATCCCCTATCTTACTCATAAATAATACTGGAACATACTTATTAAACTTATTCTCATATTTTGTTGTATGAATAATTCTACTACTTTCCATATCAATTACTCCATCTAAAATATTAAATAAAACAAGATTTATACCAAAATAATCACAAATTAATTGATCAACATATTTTTTTGATAATTCACCAATAAATTTATGAGTGTCCTTTAAACAGCCATATAGAAACTCTTGAATAACCTGCTTTTTTATCTTCCTATTCTTATTATAATTAAATTCGTAATAAAGATTTTTCTCATCAAAATCAACAAGTAATTTCTTCAAGAAAACTTTGATTTTTAAGATTTTATTCTTAGATGACAACATACCATAGTTATTATCAATACATACTAATATAGAATTGATAAAATTAAAGAATTCATTCTTAGAAATATTTTTATTCCTAAAAAATGTAAATTTACTCTTACCATATAAAAAATATTCATCATATATTTCAGACAATTCCTTATATGAAGATGCGTGAGATTGACTATTTTCCATACATTTATTATTTAATTTAACACTTTCACTCAATTTTACTTGATTAGGTTCTAAATATTCGATTAAATTTTCTAATGACAACATTATTAAATTACTAAATATTTATATCATTATATTTTTAAATCATTTTTTTATTTTTATTAATAGAAAAAATCATTTCTTCAATGTTTCCAAATTTAACTTCAAATTATCTTTTAAAATTTGAATTTTAGATTCCAAATTATTAATATCACTATCACTAGAAGATCCATAAATCTGTTTCTTTGTTTTACTCAACATACTCTCTTTCTCTAATAATTCTATATTCTTGTTTTTCGCATAATTTATAAACTTAATAATATTATTTAATGTAATCAAATCAAGATTTTTCATATTCACAAAAATACCATTTACATTTTCCGTATATTCTACATTGTTTCTACTTAATATCTTAAAAATTTCAATATGTTCTAACTTATTTAACTTACTAACTTCCGCTAAAATACTCTTTTTTGTATTATTAATTTTAATCTCAAAATCTTTTTCCCCCTTTTTTAATTCACTTATCTCAATTGTATTCAAATCATTACTACTATTCAACATATATACAAAAATATTTAATACTTTTTAAATATTTTATACAATTTGTAAGATTTATATTATAAAAAAAATAAAACAAAAAAAAATAAAACAAAACTAAAAAACAAAACTAAAAAACAAAACTAAAAAACAAAACTAAAAAACAAAACAATTTACAACTCATCTACTTCTTCTTCACTATCTAATTTCTCATCCTCCCCATCATATTCTAAATCATCATCATCCATAATTTCTTCATCAGAATCTTCTTCATCTTCATCTTTTAAATCCTCATCACTTTCCTCTTCCTGACTTTCTTCTTCTTCTTCACTCTCTTCTTCCGCATCACTCTCTTCCTCATCACTCTCTTCCTCATCACTCTCTTCCTTCGCTTTCTCTTCTTTTTCATTTGGATTTTCTCCAGAAATGTTAATACTTGTTGTTTGTAAATTCACATTATCTTTTCCTGTAATATTTTCATATGCTAATACATTTTCATCTTGTTCTACTTGTTCCTCTTCAACCTCACTATCATCCGTTCCTGTAATTTCGTCATATTCATCTGAGTCTGAAATATCTAATTCCTCTGCAATATCATTTACATCAACACTATTCAAATCAACCAAATCCTCCAATGATGATAGAACAAATTTATTTTTAGGCTTATCCATCTTAACATCTAAAACCTCAATCTTCTTCTCTAAATTCTTAAAAATCTTCTCCTCATCTATTTTCGCAGCGACCTCAATAAATGGACTGTTTAAATCAAACTTTTTATCTAAAATAACAACATCTATCTCATCACCCTCCTTAATATTTTTAAATACAGTTACATCATCTTGGAACTGTTTTGCAACAATAACTCTTATAGAACCAACTAAGCCACGAAGACCCAATTCATTAACTTTAATTACCTTACATTTAATAACATCACCTTTACTTGGATTACATAAATAACAAGAGAAAACAACACGATATTTTACAGATCCATTAAATAAACTACCAGAGAATATCCCAGCACTCCTCTTAATCACTTCAATTGAATCTTCTTTCACATAACCTTTGTCTAAACATCTCTTTTCAATTTTATTCTTCAAAAGTAATGAAATTGTGTCGTTAATATTTTTATTTAATTTAGAAGCCTCAACAACTACGTCTTGAACCAAAATAGTTTTAATATAATCACACATATACTATTAATTATATAACTATTTTTATTTAAACCATTTTTTAATTATTCATTTTTTTTATTTTATTTAAAGAATTGTCTATTTATCTATAAATGAGTTCGATTATAGTGATAAGAAATAATTTAAAAAATTTCTCTTTTGATGACTATAAGAATACTTTTAATATTGATTTAATTAAAAAGTTTCTCTATGATTATTCTAAAATACAGAAACAAGATTCAATTAAGCCAATATTTATGTTGACGAAAAAGTATTCAAATTATTCAAATAAAAAAATTGAAAGTAAATGGAAGAAGTATGTTGCTGAAACTGATGATGATAAAGTAAAAGAGATCATTAAATCTAATTTAAATAAAATAAGTAAAGATAATTTTAATATTATTTCAAAGAAGTTAATTTTAGATATTAAGAAGATGGAAAAGGGATGCGCTTTAAATATTATAGTTGATGAGATATATGAAAAAACTGTTTTTGATATAAAATTCCAGAATATTTATTTAGAGACTATTAAGATTATCTGGTCTGATAAAACTTTTTATAGAAATTTAGTTAATATTAAAAAGGATAATAATAAATTCTTTTGGAAGGAGAAAGAAAAGAAAAAAGTGTATGGACCATTTGATAATCAAAAATTATTAGAACAGAGTGTATTTAATGAACTTTCTTTAAAAAAACTTTTTATGAATAAATTGCAGGAAGAGTTTGAAAAGAGGGAAGTTTATATGGGGATGTTAGATGATGAGGGTATAATTGATAATGAGAGATTTAAAGTCAAACGGAATTTATTCGGTTTATATGAGTTATTGGTAAAGTTATATTATTCACGTGATATTCCAATTTTTTTTATTAATTATGTTTTATTTACATTGTTTAATAAAAAAGAGAATGAATATTATTTGGAGTGTATTCATTTAATGTTAAATCTTTTTACAGGAAATAAAGAATTTAATTATGTAATGAATTTTGAAAAAGAGATAAATAGTAATAATATTTCTTATTATTTAGAAAGTATAAGGAGTATAAATAAGGATATATTAACAAGTAGATTTAAATTTGTCAAGTTAGATATTGAAGATTATTTAACTAAGTTTTCAGGAATATTTAAAGGTAAAAGTATGGTTAAGAGTATTCAAGTGAAAAAAGAAGAGATTGATTTTGATAAATTTATAAAAGAGAATTTAATGAAAGATAATTATAAGAAAATTACATTTATGTTGAAAGATAATAAGGATAAAATGGAAGATAATCTTTTAACATTATTTGATTATCTTTTTGAATATCAGGATAAAAAAGTTACAGTTGTAAATGTTGTTTCATTTTTATTAGAGAAAGATCATATTAATAAAGATTTATTAAATGGTTTATATAGTGATATAGAGGATAATTTGGAGGATTTGGAATTAGATTTTTCAAATATTCGTAAATTTTTTAGTTCTTTAAAGGATGACATATTATCTTCTGTTTCCAATCATTAATCGATTTATTTTTTTGTATTGATTATTTACATTATTGTCGTATTGTTGAAGGTTTCTTATTCTTCTCTCTTCGCGTTGTTTCTCTTCGGCTTCTCTTAATTCAATCCTTCTCTTATCATTTTTAGACAAATTGTAAGAGATATTAGACCTACTTGCTTTTAGTTCATTGACTGATTTATATTGTTTATAATCAACTTCATCTGGGTTAATGAGAGTATTCTCCTCGTGATGGGCTAATCTATAATCTGTATATCCAAGCCCTTCATTTTTAACACCGTAATTATCAATTTCATCAACACCTAATTCACTAAACCCCATATTCTTACCTAAGTTTATCGCTTTTGGTTCTTCATATTCTACAATTTGAGAACTCTTTTTTCTTCGCTTTTCCCCTTTAAATGTACTATTGAATACATCTAAATTAAAACTTTTTCCAAATATATTCTCTACATTAGGGTCATCAGAAAGTCTATTCCCTTTATTCATCATACTCCCATATCCATCATCAAATGCTGTAGGCATTTTATATTTGTCAAAAATCTTATTAAACTTATTTAGATTAAAATTATCTTTATCTAAATGAATATTTTCACGTTGCTCGTTTATGTCATCCTCATAATCCTTGTATTTAACTTCTCTTTTTGTTTTCCTTTCAAACTTAGAACTATCACCCTTCTTCTTCAATATATATAAATATGATTGAGTTATTATCTTAAACTCCTCATCTGTTTTTCCTTCATTTCTATCTGGATGATATTTTAATGCCAATCTCTTATACTTCTTCTTTAATTGCTTCTCAGTACAACCCTCATCAACACCCAATACCTGATATGGATCATATTCTTCTTCGAATTTCTTTATCTCCTCGTCAAAATATTCACGCCTTTTATTTTGCTCAGTTTCGAATTCATTTTTTCTACTCGCCTCTCTCTCTTCAAACTCACGTCTCTCACGTGCCTCTATCTCCCTTAAACTCTCTCCTTGATTAACCTCCGGATACTTAAACTGCATACCCAAATTCTCATTCATCCTCATATTATCATTTAATGCTAAATCAGTATCACGTGTTGTTTCTGGTCTATTTATAAATTGTTGCGGTTGATGCGATCTTATTGGCTGTTGAACGTATTGTCTAACTTGCTGTTGTTGAGGTTGTCGCTGTTGAACGTATTGTCTAACTTGCTGTTGTTGAGGTTGTTTATAAATTCTTTGACTATTATTCATATTTTGTAATTTGTTTAATTGTTCCTGTGCCAACCTTTGGGCTTTGTTATAACCATTATTTTGGTTTTGGTTATAATAATTTGGTCTTAGAACAGATGGTTGATCAATATATTGGTCTTGATAATAATTTCTTTGTTGTTGATTTTGTTTTTGGTTATTACTTCTGTAAGTTCTTTGTTGTTGTGATTGTTGTTGATTAGTCTGTCTAACTGGATTTTGATATTGTGATTGTTGATTAGGGTTTTGTATATTAGAAGCCGTATTACCCATTATTATAATGTTCATAGAAAAAATAAAAAAAAAATAAACAATTTCACAAAATAAACAATTTCACAAAATAAACAATTTCACAAATAAATATATATTATATTATATTATGAATTATAAGATGGTTAATTGCACTTGTCAAAATATTCCTTATATGAACTACTTTTCAAATGAAATAAAAAGTAAATATTATGAAACCATTGGTAAAACACCAGATCAAATAACTACTAATGTTGAAGCATTGATTTATATGATTTTCAGAGAGAATTATTATAAAAAAATTATAAATGCTACGGATTTAGCAGGTAAATATAATGCTGACAACAAAAGATATTATTTCAGTTTCTATGATTTTATTAATAAAAAAAAAACTAAATTAAATAGTAGAGAAATTTGGTTGGCTAAAAATCAAATTTTTGAAAAAAAACAGTTACAATGTAATATTGAATACCAATTATATCAACAACAATTGGTTAATAACATTGTAAATCAAAATAAATATCAAGAATTAAAATGCGGAGATGGCTACAACTTTTTAACAGAAAAAGGTTTCGAAGAATATTTATCAAAAAATATTTACTATTACACTTATCCAAATTTAAGAAGTAAAGATTGTTTATCTGTTTGTGATTATAGAAACACTACCAATCCAACAGAAGTATTCGAAGAAAGATCCACAATATACCAAGAATTTTACAAAGTTTTCTTCCAAGCCTGTTATTTCTCTAAAATTTTAAATAAAATTAATCAAGTAAAACAAAGTTCATTAGAAGCAAAAGTTAATAATATGGTTGCTAAATTCCCAAGAACAATTTTCCCAAATTTACAACAAGGTGAATGGAAAAAACTTTATTCTGGAAAAGATATTATCCAAATATATAATACAGTTAAACAATTACAAAAAAGTATTCGATTATCTTAATGAAAACTTAAATATTGGATTATATAACTGAGAACCAATTATTTTTTTATAAACATTCTTTATTGGATTATCTCCTACAAAATATGTAATGTTTTTTGATAATAATATATTATATTTTCTTTTATGTAAATTATTTAATAAATTAAAATCTTCTGTTTTATTATTCCTAAATTTATTTTTTTTTAAAATTTCTGTTTTTCCACAAAAACTAATTCCTACTTTATTTCTACAAATGTATGAGGCATCTAATGGAGGAAGGATTTTATTATTAGAAAACATTCGAAAAATTATACAATCAGCATTATTATTTTTACATTCCATTAATCTATCTATATAATCTGGCGAAACAGTATCATCATCATCCACAAATCCTATCCATTTAGAATTTTTTACTCTATCAATTCCATAATTTCTTGTTAAACCACCATAATTCTTCTTTCCTTTCTTCTTAATTTCATAAGTTTTTATACGAGTATCTTTAATCTCTTTTATATTATTCTTAACACCATCAAATACTATTATCGCTTCCCAATTTGGATTATCTAAATTTTGAAGTGAAGTAATAGTTCTTATTAAAGTATCTCTACCAATAGAAGGTATTATGAAGGTTATAATAGTTTGATTTTTTCTCTTATTTCTCTTATTTTTTTTATTATTAATAAAAAATTCCTTGTTAATAAAATATTCCTTATAATTAAATATTATAAAATATATTATAAAAATAATAAAAATAACAAAAAAAATTTTTTTAAACATAAAATATAAAATATATTCTATATTATATTTTTTAGTGAAATCTTAATTTTATTATTAAATACCTCTTCATTCAAAAATGTTGTGATATTTAATATTACCTTTTCATAAATCTTAAATCTCATCAACTCTTCACCACACTTTTCAACTATCATCTCTAAACCATCCTCCACAATATCAACTTCATATAATTCCTCAAATTTACGTGGCACAACTCTTACTTTATCTTCTAACTTTAATGATGGAATAAATACTTCTATAAATATATCATTAAAACCAGTTACATACCCCCCATAATCTCTTTCAAAATCACCTTCTTTTTCTAAATCCTTAATAACCCTTAATTTATTAAGTTTCCTTTCACATTTGTTAATACTTTTCTCTTTCTTATTAATCTCATCTAATAATGATTTGTCATAATCACATATATTAAACTGATTATCAATATCACAAACTTTACAAAGTGCTTCATGTACCAATATATCAGGGAAACGTCGAATGGGAGATGTGAAATGAGTATAATAATTTAAATTCAATCCAAAATGATAATTATCACTTTCATTATTTGAACTAAAATTATAAACTGCCTTTTTCATATTACGAATTCTCAAAAAATCCATCAGTTTTTCATCCTCTATTCCATCAATATATTTCTCAATATTTTCTACTTTCATATGTGACCTTAATACGGTCTTCAACCCGGAATCAACTAAATACTTTCCAACACTCTTATTTGCTTTTATCATAAAATATTCAATTAAATTATGTGAATTAACATCTTTAATACCAAGTTTTTTATTCATAAAACTTTTTAATTTCAATAACATCTGATCCATACTATTCTTATATCTTCCTTTTGAAAATATCTTATCAACCTCTTCATAAGAGTATGCCTTAATATTTTTAATAATAAAACGGTTAAATGAAAAGTTAATACATTCACCAGATGCGTTATAAACAAATTTAGTTACAATCGAATATCTATTAAATCCTTCTCTTAAAGATATTAAATCCTCGGCATAAACATTTGGGATCATATTATTTTTTCCCCCGTCATAATAGATTGTGAAAAATCTACTTTTAATCAAATTATACATTTTTTCATCTAAAAATTTCATTAAATCAGCAATCGCTATATTAATAATATATTCACAACTATCTTCATTTTCTGTAAATGAAAACGCATCATCAATATCAGTGCATCCATTCGGATCAATTGATATAACTTCTAAATCGGGAATTCTATCCTGTATTCCTTCAATCATCTCTTTATCACATTTTATCTTTTCATTTAATTCAAACTTTTTAATCATTTTATTATTTCCAGGATGGTTAAGATTATTACAAGCGATAATATATTGAATTTCATTATCATAATTACCCGTTTCACCTATAATCCTTTCCATTTTTCCAAAATGTACCTTCCTTATATTATCCCATTTGTTAAATGAAATGGAACAAAATATATTCTTTCTTGGTTTTTTATTAGAACATACTAAGAAATTAGGGTACTTGTGATGATATGGTCTAAATAAATAAATGGGAACACCACGTTTATTAGAACCCTGTTTAACACGAGATGTTAATTTCAAAATTCCATAAATTTCTGTTTTATCATCGCTCTTAATTATCTCTGTTATTTTTCCATCTGGTAAAATGGCAACTAAATCATTTATAAGTGCAGTTCCCAAATCCAATACTTCAATATCTTCAACAAAATATTTGTTTAACTCTTTATTGTAAAAAACAGTTCCAATCTCTTTCATAAGAATATTTAAAATTAATAATTAATTAATTTTAAATCTAAAAATTCACTTTTTAACTTTTTATTAAATTTTTTATTCAGTCTTTGATGATAAACCTTTTAATAATTTTGACATAACTTTTGTGTTTGTTTTAACAGCGGTAGTTAATTCACTTAATTTGTCAATGAGATTTGCTCCCTCTTCATCTTCTAAGAAAGCACTTAGGATATGATATAAAGGTTCATTTGTTACATCAATAGTTTCAATCTCTTCACTCTCTTCATCATCTGAATCAGAGTACTCTAATTCATCTAAATAAACCCCTTCTTGTTCATCATCTACTGTTGTATCAGTAGTTGTATCAGTAGTTGTATCATTAACTTGTTCTAATTCTTCTTTTAAAGTTTCAACTTGGTGTTCTACTTCACTCATATATAAATAATTAAAATAAATTATAAAAAAATTTTAAACTAAACCCTAAAATTACAATTAATCCTAAAATTATTAAAAAAACTTTCAAATTAAATTTTTTATTATAATTATTTTGTGAATTAATTTGTAAATTAATTTCATTTATTTCATTGAAGTAAATTTTATTTTTTTCTTTATTTAATTTTTTTATTCTCTTCTTGATTTTCTTTTTTATTAAAAATGATATGTGAGACATAATATAATAATTATTTAGAAATGTAATTATCAACTAATACCGTTATATAAAAAGATATAATAGCAGCGATAATAATATATGATGAAGTTATTGACATTTTTTCATTTTGGAAAATTGAAGGTTTTAAATAATAAGTGACTATTAGAATAATAATAAAGATAATAACAGAGTATTTTAATTTATTTAACATTACTATTTAATAGAAAAAAAAAACAATGATTATTATATATGATTGTAATAATTCTTTTAATAATTATAATTTCATTTTATTTATATTTATATTTTAGATCATCTGGAACAATTGAAAACTTCTATACATTTTATTTACCTTTTTATAAAAAAGAGGTTAATAAAAAAATAATAAATATGAAACAGTATAATAAACCATTTTTTAGAAATGTTTTTAAAAATAATATTATTAAAATGGGATATATAAGGGATAGTGGTGGTAGGGAAAAGCATTTTATGAATTTATTATCAAAATTAATATTATCTAATTCTCAATATTTTAATTTGGAATTAATTGAATATGATAATAATGAGGGTCTAATAAATGCTTTGAATAATAATAAAATACATTATGCAAACTGTTCTTCTGTTTCTGTTAATAAATTTTATGAAGAAAAACAAAACAATTTTTTAAAAAATCAAAATAAAATACTTTATATATGTAACACTTATTTGAATTACATTTATTTAATTGTTAAAAAGAAAACAAAAATAGAAAATATAAAAAGTATTGGCGGAAAAACTAAGATTGGTTTAAGAAATATAAAGTCTGATATTTATATTTTAATAAAATATATTCTTGGTTTTGAGAAATTGGTTGAAGGTATTGATTATGAGTTTGTATTTGATGGCAGTAAAGATAAATTATATAAAATGATAAATAATGATGAGATTGATATATTATGTTTAAGAGATATATATCCATCAATTGATATTAATACTTTTATTGCCAATAACTTTTTAGAAAATTATATACTACTACCAGTTAATGATATATTATCAACTATTTACGAACAAAATATATTTTTGAGAAATAAAGTTGTTGATTTAAATGATATACCAACATTTTTACCACGTTCTATAAATAATCAATATTATTATCAATACAATCCAGATTTTAATATGTTTGGAACAGAATATTATTTATTAACAAATATATACAATGATACAGAATTTATAAAAGATATAATGAGAATAATTTCAGAGAATACTTCATTATTTAATAAATTAGATGAATATAAATATGATAAATTAAGTAAATATTCTGTAGGTTTTCATACAAAAATTATATTCTTACAATTTGCTAATAAAGCAAAAGAATATTTGTATGAAAATGGTTTCTTTACTGAAACTGATAATCAAAATTGTAAATATTTAATTGGTTATGAAAGATGTACGCCACAAACATTAGCAGATAATGGATTACTTCAATAATCACAAATTGTTTTACCTTCACTATTAACTATACAATTTTCACTATTTGCATAGTTTAATCTATTATTAACATCATTTGAAAAGGCGAAGTCAGGAGTTTTTAAAAAAGGATATTTTTTTCTATTTGTTGCTTGTTCCCAACAACAATTATCTAAATTAGTAACTGGAAACCATTGTTTAGAATTACAATTATAACATAATGGTTTTTTATTTCCTATTGTAGAAAAATAATGATAACCAATATTTAACATACCACTTGGCATTTCACAAAACCCATCAGTTCCACATTTACCTCTTTTGTTAGGATAATTTTCATTAGCGCCGTAAAAATGACATTCAAAATCGCGTGAACAAGGTTTATCCCAAACACCTGGTGTTTTTTGAGCGCCGTAACTATCAAATCTACTTTGACAAGTTTCTTTTGTTTTATCGTTTGTATAAATACTTGCGTCTGTTGTTGGATTTATATAATTATTTAAGTTTAATGAGAAACAAGTGTATTGATTTTTCATTTTATAACTATCTAAATACTTTTGTCTTGCATAAACAGTTCTTTCCAAATCATCATTTATTTTATAATCATAATATCTATAATTTTTATTAATATCATAATATGTATATAATTTTTCATTACCAATCTCAGTACCATTTGTCATTAAAAGCATATCAGTAGTAAAATATCCAACAAATTCAAAATTAAAAATTTTTACTTTATCATCAACTATAAATCCTTTCAAATAAAAATATGGAGCAAATTTCAATTCGTCTCTGTATAAAGCAATTCTTAATTCATAAATTATATTATCATTACTTATTTCTATATTTGAAATTTTATAAATAATAATGTTATAATCTTTTATACCAAATGTTAATAACTCTTGATCTGTTAATAGTCCTGCTTGTGCTAAATTAATTCTTTTTATCACTTCTTCATTAATCTTATTTACATCTGGTATTCCCGATTTAATATATTTATTTTTAAAATTAAAATCTAAATCAGGATTGTATTCCATAGATCTATTCTTCCAAGTTTTGGAATTTAAATTCATTAAATATAAATTCTTTTCATTATCACTTAATACATCTCCTGTTGAAACATTTTTATTATAACCAGTTATTCCACTCAAATCAATATATTCACTAACATCACTATTATTAATTTTATTATAAAAATCTTGATTAAAATTTATTATACCCATAACATATTTTCTATTAGTTGGGTTTAATTGTTCTGGCAATACAACATTCACAGGATCTATTAAATTACTTTTTAATAAATAATATGGTAATCCGTTTGATTTAGGTTTCTTATACCAGTTTTTTCCGTAACCATAATTATAAACTTCTTCGCCATTAAATGGATTATCTACATATAGAGGTAAATCAGGGTTTTGTAAATCTTGATAATTCTCTATATTGCGATTATGCCAAAAAAATTTAAATAAAATAAGTGATATTAATATTACAAGTAATATAATATTAATCATATATATAAGATAAGGAGAAATTATTTTATTCATTCTCATTATTTTCTAATTCATCTGTTAATTTATTTCCTTCATTAACTAATATCTTACAAACATCAATATTTATTTTCTCTCTATTTTTTCCATTATCAAAATCATCAGCATATCTTTCATATTTTACTTTCTTTTTTCTATCTATCTTATTCTTATTAATTTCATAGAAATCGTCTATTCTATCAAAGTTTTTACAAATCAAATCATTAACTGTTCTATCCTTATTACATTCAACCCATTTTCCATTATAAAAAACCTTAATCTTTCCATCTTTATCATTTGTTAAATAAATATTCCTATTTATATTATTATCTCCAAAATGTATCTCTTTTATTAATTTTGGAACAGATTCTTCTGGCACATTAAATAAATTTGTTAAAAAACTATTATTTATATGATCTATCTTTTCACAACCATAATTATTAATCATTATATTTGCATTTAGTGTTATATTTGTATTATAAGTTATATTCTTCTTACCATTTTCACTATCAACATATTCCTTTATGTACTCTTTCAAAGAATTCAACTCTTTATTAATTCCTAATTTATCAACTACATTATTATATTTCTCACTACATTTCTTTTCATGACGATTTAGATTTGATTTATTTGAAAATGTACTCGAACATATTAAACATTTGAAAACTATATTCTCAAAATCGACTTCAACCAATTCCCCATTTTCATTATATTCACGACGCTTACAAGGATATTTCTTATTTTTATGATAAGTCAAATTACATTTTTTTTTAAAAAATCTTTTACAATTTTCACATGTGCGTTCAATCATTAATATTATCTATCATTTATTTTCTAAATATTTCAAAATTTTTTTTACAAAAAAAAAACTATTTATTTATTTTTTTAATCTAAAATAAAAAAAGAGAGGAAAAGATAAAAATATATTAACATCCAATAGATTTTACTGGTGCAGACCAATATTCTTCTGGTATTTTAACTAATGAAGAAGAATAAAATTGTCTTTTGGCATTTATAAAAAATAAATTATCTGTGTTTCCTATTCCATCAAGTGCTTCTCTTAATATTTTAAAACATAGTTTTCTGGAACATATTTGATTTTCATTTCTTGTTTCCCACATATTGAGAATTTCATTACCAGATGGATCTTCATAAATAACCCAAATATGACAAAAACATATATTTTCACCTGTATTATTAAAATTAAATATTGTTCCGGATTCCCATCCATAAGTTCTTGCTGGAATACCTGGAAATATTGATTCAAGATAACCCCAACCAGAAGGACATTCATATGTTATTTGTTTATCGTTACCACTAGGATCTGGATTTAATATACCAGAATCCCAAATTATTAATGTAGAATTAGGTAATGTAATAATATTATCAATATTACCACTTAAATCATTTGTATAACCTTTTCCTATATATGGATTCCATGGCGTATTGCCTGAAACATCCCATTTATATATTCTTGCTTCTATCCAATTGCCCCATAATTGTCTTGGTGGTGTTATTCTTGGACTTCTATTATAAAAATATCCAGAATTTGGTATATTATATCTAACACATTGACATTTTTTTTTACAATTTTTTTTAACACATTTAACACAACCAGTCACATTATTATACAATGTAATTGACATTTTACTTTATATATATATATATATATTGAAAATAATGATTATGTAACAAAATATGAATTTAATTACAAAGATAAAATAGTATCT
>ERZ807291.3146-NODE-3146-length-23832-cov-5.053581_pt1 | contig 23832 bp, 26 predicted proteins | sample MGYA00521257_ERZ807291 | MGnify/ENA primary metagenome ERZ807291 (study PRJEB31413, sample SAMN03169783) | marine metagenome | biome: Marine; feature: Water; material: Subsurface seawater | place: North Sea | collected 2011-04-28 | depth 1 m m ... | reverse complement strand
GCTAACTCCAATGAAATTAGGTTTGTTGTCTACAATGACACAACCCAAAGGAGAAATTGAGTTTTCACAATCGGTAAATGCATAAAGTGCATCGATGGTTTTATCGGGAGAAATGTCAGAAGGTAAATGAATCAATATTTCTACAGCCGCCGCCGTATTGTCCTCAATTTTTTTGATCTTAATTTTTCCCCGCTCATTGGCCTTAAGGATGTTTTCAATAAGCCCAGAAGTCGTTGTTCCGTAGGGGATTTCATTAATCACCAAAGTACTCTTGTCCAACTGACTGATTTTAGCTCTTGCTCTTATTTTACCCCCTCGATTTCCATCATTGTAATTTTGTACATCTATTATTCCACCTGTTTGAAAATCTGGATAAATGGTAAAACCTTTCCCTTTTAAGTGTTGAATTGACGCATTGATTAACTCAATAAAATTATGGGGTAAAATTTTGGTTGAAAGTCCCACCGCAATACCTTCGGCACCTTGTGCCAATAAGAGTGGGAATTTAACGGGCAGATGAACCGGTTCTTTTTTTCTACCGTCATAGGAAAGTTGCCATTTGGTGACTTTAGGACTAAAAACAACCTCCAAAGCAAATTTGGACAACCGCGCTTCGATGTACCTTGAAGCGGCAGCTCGGTCACCAGTTAAGATGTTACCCCAATTTCCTTGTGCATCAATCATCAACTCCTTTTGACCTACTTGCACCATTGCATCAGCAATACTGGCATCTCCGTGGGGGTGATATTGCATGGTATGACCAACAATGTTCGCTACTTTATTATAGCGACCATCGTCAAGATCTTTCATAGAATGAAGAATACGACGCTGCACGGGTTTTAAACCGTCATTGATTGCTGGAACGGCTCTTTCCAAGATTACGTATGAAGCATAATCCAAGAACCAATCCTTGTACATGCCCGTTACTTTAACCAATGAGTCATTGGAGGAATCCTCTGGTAAAGATTGATCAATTATTTCATCCATAGAATTGCTAATTTACTATTTCAGACCAAGATTTTATGGGAAAAATCACTGAAGAAATTAACAAAGTATAGTTGAGAACTAATTTTTATTTTTTTTTTGTTAATAGGACAAAAAAATCCTCCAATAATAATTTATAAAATTAAAACTAGAGGAATGGTTGAAAAATTATTTATTAACAGCAAATGTAATTTTAACGTTCAGACGATATTCATCTACTTTTCCGTTTTTTACCGTTAAGCTTTGATTGTTGACATTTACTGAAGTTATGTGTTTAACTGTTTTACTCGCTTCTGCTACAGCATTTTGCGCTGCATCTTCCCAACTTTTTTTTGAGTTGGATAATACTTCGATTACTTTTAAAATTGCCATAATATTTAATTTTATATTATTTAAAAAATTTGTTTAATAGACCTTTTGCAATATTGCCTTTATTACCTCCAAGCAACCCACCAAGTAAGCTTTCTTGACCTCCTACTTTAGAAGAAATTAAATTGACCACAAAAGGAACAGCAATTGATGAAATTGAATTTGCCTTAGACTTATCAAATCCTTTTGATAATAGACTAGAAATTACTTTTTCAGTTATTGTAGAAATTAATGAATTTGACTTACCTGAATTTTTATTGTCTGAAAATAAATTCAAAAGTGTTCCCACTCCATTGCTTGACGACTCCTGAACCAGGGCCTCACCCACTCCTTCTTGTAAACTATCTATTGACTTATCAACTTCAGAGGAGTTAAGGTTCAGTTTTTCTGAAAAAAGGGAAAGTAGTTCACTTTCATTACCTTTTAATAAAGATTTTATATCCATGGGGTCCTTTTAAGAATTATAAACTGATTGCTTTTTAAACTTGACAACCAATAAATAATATACAATCGCTCGGTATTTGTTTCGATTAGATGAGCCCATTTGCTCCATTACTTCGTCAATGGCTTGATCTAACTTTGGCCCATCGGGAAGCCCCAGTTTTTTAATTAAAAAGTTGTTTTTTACTGTTTCCAGCTCTTTTTTATCAGATCCTGACACCTTAGAGGCATCTGGATTGTAAATAGCAGGGCCCAGTCCTTTTGCCACTTTAGTTAAAAGGGATTCATCCACTTTTATTTTTAAAGTGTTTTTAAATTCACCTAAATAAAGGCTTACTTTTTCTTCTAGTTTACTCATAATTTGGGGATTTATTTAAAATTAATTATTAATGTTCTTTTGGGAGTTTTTTTCACAGCGATCACAGAGATCAGTGATATTCTTTAAAGCTCTAGATTGGGCTACAGTTCCTTCGAAAATTTCGGTTGTTCTGTCTGAATTGATATAGGAACAACTCGAAAATAAATGATAACTTTTTCCTGATTTTGTCCAATATACATAATCATTCCCTCCGTTGAGCGACTTGACTTGTTCTGTTTGTTCCTTATATTTTTCTAATGAGGGAGGATTAAAATAAGCTCCAGAAACTCCAGCAATAAGCAGCGCTATAACTGCTATGGATCCAAAAATACCTTTTTGCTTTTTGCTCATGTCTTTATTCATGAAAATTAAAATAATTAAAGGAGCAAAAGCAATTAAGCTCATTATCACACCAAGTTGATTTTGAATAAAGAATTTGATTTTATTTTTTTTGGAGGCGGGATCTAATCGGTTTGCTTTTTTCCACAAATATGACCCTAGGATTGCGAAAATGAGTATTAGGACGATTAAAACGGTTAGCAAAACAAAGTTGATGGGGGTCTTCTGTAAAACAAAATAGGCGGCTACTTCAATTCCAATTGCAAGAAACCAAGATAAAAAAGCAAATAGTCTTAGTTTTTTAGCTTTAGACTTATTAATTGATAAAGTTGAAGAAATTTCAGGATCACGCTGATTAGAATTATCTGTGTTTAAATTATAGACGGGGACTATCTTTTTTTGACTTGGAGACATGTAGGTAGTAAAAATGGTGCATATAAATTTAGTACTTTTTTATTATAAAAAAAAACTACTCAGCTAACTCATCAATAAAATCAAGTTCCACCTTTAGGTTGTCAATAATAAATTTTTGACGATCCTGTGTGTTTTTACCCATATAAAACTCCAACAATTCTTCCGTTGTCGTGTTTTTATCCATCATCACGGGATCTAATCGGATGTCATCTCCAATAAAATATTTAAACTCATCTGGAGAGATTTCTCCCAAACCTTTAAATCGAGTTATCTCTGGTTTTCCACTCAACTTTTCGATGGCGTCTCTTCTTTCCTGTTCGCTGTAACAATAAAATGTCTGTTTTTTATCTCTAACTCTAAAAAGAGGGGTTTGTAGAATATACAAATGACCTTCTTTAATCAGCTCGGGGAAAAATTGTAAGAAAAAAGTGATAATCAACAATCGGATGTGCATCCCATCAACATCAGCATCTGTTGCAATGACAATGTTGTTATAGCGTAAATCTTCCATGCCGTCTTCAATGTTCAAGGCAGCCTGAAGTAAATTAAATTCTTCATTCTCGTAAACAACTTTCTTGGTCATCCCGTAAGTATTTAGGGGCTTTCCCCTTAAACTAAATACTGCTTGGGTGTTGACATCTCGCGATTTGGTAATAGAACCACTTGCAGAATCCCCTTCCGTAATAAAAATACTAGACTCTAAACGTCTGTCTTTTTTTAAATCTCCTAGGTGTACCCTGCAATCCCTTAATTTTTTATTATGTAAACTGGCCTTCTTGGCCCGCTCCTTTGCAAGTTTTCTGATCCCAGAGAGTTCTTTACGTTCTTTTTCGGCCTGCATAATCTTGCGGCGAATTGCCTCAGCGGTTTCGGTGTTTTTGTGAAGAAAGTTATCCAGTTGAGTCCCGAGAAAATCATTGACAAAGGAACGTACGGAGGTCATCCCTTCCCCTATTTCTGTTGATCCCAACTTGGTTTTGGTTTGAGATTCAAAGACTGGCTCCATCACCTTTATGCTTACTGCGGAAATAATTGACTTGCGAATATCAGATGCTTCAAAATTCTTTCCAAAATGTTCTCTTATGGTTTTCACCAACGCTTCTCTAAATGCTGCTTGGTGCGTTCCTCCCTGAGTGGTGTGCTGACCGTTTACAAAAGAATGATACTCTTCGCTGTATTGAGATCGGCTGTGGGTTATTGCCACTTCAATGTCCTCCCCCTTTAAGTGAATTATTGGGTAGAGTAAATCCGAAGGGTTGGTTTGGTCTTCCAAAAGGTCCTTGAGCCCGTTTTCTGAATGAAATTTAACTCCGTTTAAATCAATCGTTAATCCCGGATTGAGGTAAACATAATATTTTAACATTCGTTCGACATATTCCAGTCGATAACGATAATTTTTAAAAATGCTACTGTCTGGAATAAAAGTAACCTTCGTCCCCCTTCTTCTTGAACTTGAAGAAACGGCTTCTTGATCTACGAGGTTTCCATATTCAAATTTTGCAGCAGCGCTTTTGCTTTCTCTGTTAGATTCAACATAAAAACTAGACGAAAGTGCATTGACCGCCTTGGTTCCAACTCCGTTTAATCCCACAGATTTCTTAAAGGCACGAGAGTCGTATTTTCCCCCTGTATTCATTTTAGAAACAACATCGACCACCTTACCCAAAGGGATGCCACGTCCATAATCGCGAACCATCACAACACTTTCTTTGATTGTAATGTCGATTGTTTTACCAGCCCCCATTACAAATTCATCGATACAATTGTCTAAAACTTCTTTTAAGAGAATGTAAATCCCATCATCTGGCGAAGAACCATCTCCTAGCTTCCCGATATACATTCCAGGTCGCATGCGAATGTGTTCCTTCCAGTCGAGGGAACGGATATTGTCCTCAGTATATTTTGTTTCTTCAGCCATAATTTTAGAATAGCTAAGTTAAAATTTGAATGGGAATTCTGGAGACCTATGCCATCAAAGAAATTAACAATTAATTTGTTTCATTGTTGAGAAGTTTTTATTCAAGAGACCAAATGATTCTGGGGATTTGCAGAACATTTTATTAGATTGCCAAACCCTAAAGGGAGTACATTTATTTTTAAAACTAATATTATACATTATGGTTTCCAATACTACTTCAATGCAATCTAATGCAAAAAAAATCAATGGTGCGTTTGTCCATACGGTTCTTTTTTGGTTAAAAAATGCAGACAATATTGAAGATTGCACCCGTTTTGAATCGGTGCTCAATGATTTCATTTCCAGCAATCCCCAGACCAGCTCCTATCATGTAGGAACTCCAGCAGCAACAGAACGCGAAGTGGTTGACAACTCTTATACCTATTGCTTAGTGGTGACCTTTCCTGATATTGAAACCCATGATGAGTATCAAGTTGACCCGACTCACTTACTTTTTATTGAAAAAGCAAAACACCTTTGGGAAAAAGTTGTGATTTATGATTCTGTAGCTAATACAAAATAATCATAATCTTTAATCAGGTTTTTTTATTAATCATTCTATTGTTGTTTCCGCTAAAAGGAAGATCGCGAGCCAATAGGTGGAAAGAATTATGATTCCAGAAAAGACAAAGGGTATATAAAATTTATTTAAAGCCAAAAGTCCATCTGATAAAAGAAATAAGGAAACGGCCCAACTAAGATTTTTATAGGCTGGTACTCCGCTTTGAGTGAGTGCAATTCCTTGCCAACTCATTAATACAATGACACTGATATAAAACAGAACGGGAATCAAAAGCGCATCCAAGTTAGCATAGCTCAGGGTTAAAATTGCAAGCGCAGCCATGACAAGAATCCCCCCTGTTTTTATTGGCCATTGCCATCCTTGAACCTTTATAAAAGCATACAGAAAAAATAAATGTCCTATTAAAAAAGAAGCCAATCCAAAAATAAAATAATTTTCAAACAATAAAAAACTATCTCCAAAAAGGCAGAAAATGAGACCCAACAATATTCTTTTAGAATATGAATTTGAATTTCTGAATCTTATAACAAGTAAGATTATTAGGAAGGTAGTTAAAGGCTTAAAAACACTGTAAAGCAATTGATAATCAAGAAAATCGACTAAAATAGCAGATAACGCACAAAATAAAATTAGATATTTTAGCCCTTTTGATTTCATCAATCACAAGGTAATCATTTTAGACATTAAATCTAAAATGCATCACATCGCCGTCCTTTACGATGTACTCCTTCCCTTCCACTTTCATTTTACCAGCTTCCTTGACTTTGGCTTCAGACCCAAAGGTTTCAAAGTCATTATATCCAATCACTTCCGCACGAATGAACCCTTTTTCGAAATCGGTGTGGATAACCCCTGCTGCTTGAGGTGCAGTGGCGCCAATCGGGATGGTCCAAGCTCGTACTTCCTTTTCCCCTGCCGTGAAGTAGGTTTGCAAGTTTAATAAATGATAGGCAGAATTGATCAATTTAGTGGCACCAGGCTCTTCAAGACCTAAGTCTTCTAAAAATAATTGTCTTTCTTCGTAGGAATCCAATTCGTTTATGTCCGCCTCAATGCTCACTGCCAAAATTAAAACTTCAGCGTTTTCGTCAGCTACTATTTTTTTCACTTTATCAACATAGGTATTTCCATTGACAGCAGCGTCTTCAGAAACATTACAAACATAAAGGACAGGCTTGTCAGTGATTAACTGTAAAGGTGTTACGTAGGCAGCCCTGTCGTCCTCTGAAAAAACTAAGGTTCTTACGTTTTGAGCACTTTCCAAAGCAGTGATAATCAATTCAATGACACTCAATTCTTTTTGCGCTTCTTTATTGCCTGTTCTGGCCGCACGTTGAATTTTTTCTCTTTTCTTCTCAACAGTTTCCAGGTCTTTCAATTGAAGTTCCATGTCAATTGTTTCCTTATCTCGAACTGGATCAACTGATTCATCAACATGAATAATATTGTCATCATCAAAACAACGCAATACATGGAGTATGGCATCCGTTTCACGAATATTTCCTAAAAATTGATTTCCTAGTCCTTCTCCTTTAGAAGCACCTTTAACCAAACCAGCAATGTCAACAATCTCAACATTTGCAGGAACAATTTTTTCTGGATTTACAAGTTCAGATAAAACATCCAATCGCTTGTCTGGCACATTGACAACACCTATGTTAGGCTCAATAGTACAAAAAGGAAAATTAGCACTTTGTGCTTTTGCATTGGACAAACAATTGAAAAGTGTTGATTTCCCCACATTGGGCAATCCGACAATACCTGCTTTCATGAAAATATTTTTGGCAAAAATAAGGTTTCTTTTGACTTTTCCATTTACTTTCACTATTTATGACAAAGATTATTTATATCAACATTTAATGAATTCTAAAAAACAATTAATAATTCATGCCGATGATGCCGGCTTGGCTTGGTCTGAAAATAATGCAACGCAGGTAGGAATGCTTAAAGGAAGCATCAGCTCAACCAGTTTAATGGTTCCTTGCCCTTGGTTTCATGAAATGGCTCAGTTTTGCTTGCAGCAACCTGAATTAGATTATGGAATTCATTTAACCTTAACCGGAGAATGGAAAACCTATCCATTTCGATCCATCACAGCTCCAGCCAAAATCCCTTCTTTGGTCGATAAACAAGGTCATTTTTATCCCAAACGCAAGCACATCAGAGATTCCGCTGTTTTGGAGGAAGTCGAGTTAGAATTAACAAATCAAATTGAATATGCCCTTTCATTAGGATTAAAACCCTCTCATTTAGATTCGCACATGTACACCTTAGGAATTCGGCAAGATCTTTTGGATTTATACCAGAGTTTGGGTGCAAACTATCAAATACCTATTATTCTAAGTGAAAAATTAATTGCATGTACAGGCGAATCTCCATCACAATTTAATTTACCCACCGAAAAATGTATTGAATCGATTTACATGGCCTCTTTTCAGGAATTTGAAGGAAAAGGACTGACTGCACATTATGATTCAATATTAGATAACTTACCAGAAGGGCTATCCATCCTATTGATTCATCCTGCGCTTGCTAGCGAGGAAATGAATCAAATTACACTGGACCATCCCAATTTTGGTGCTGCTTGGCGTGCAGAAGATGCACACTATTTCACAAGCGAGACTTGTAAAGATAAATTAGCGAAAAATAATATTGAAATCGTAAATTTTAAGAGCCCTATTGTTCTCAATCACTTGGGTGCATGAAACGTTGTTTCCCAAGTAAGGTTTCTTCAGATTCTACATGCTCATCGTCAGGAACACAACAGTCTACAGGACATACCGCTGCACATTGCGGCTCATCATGAAAACCTTTACACTCAGTACATTTATCAGGGACAATATAATAGAACTCATCTGAAACAGGAATTTGAGTTTCATCAGCATCTACTGACTTCCCATTTGGTAAAACAACCTTCCCTTTTAACTGAGTTCCGTCTTTGTATCTCCAATCGTCAGCACCTTCATAGATCGCTGTATTAGGACATTCGGGTTCGCATGCTCCGCAATTAATACATTCATCGGTGATAATAATGGCCATAACAAATATGTTTCTTTAAATTTGCTACAAAAGTAAGACCTAAATACATACTTAACAAATAAATGAATCTTATTAAAGATAGAATTTTAGCCCTTGAAAAATTGGGGCTTTATTTTCAGAACATAAAAGCTGAAAATCCTGAATATCAGAAGTTTTTCGAGTGCTTGGAAACTGCAAAGCAACACAACGCTTGGTTCCAATTGGATCAATGTTTAGCGGCATTTAAGGTTTGGGGTGACGCGCTTAGCAAAGAAAAAATCAATAAATGGATTACTTCTTATGACTTAAAAGAAACTCAGGAGCAGAAAACCATTGCAGTAATTATGGCGGGTAATATTCCTTTGGTAGGACTTCATGATTTGATTTCTATATGGATTAGTGGAAACATCGCTTTGGTTAAATGCGCTTCTAAGGATCAAATATTGATGCCCTTTATCGCTAACCTAGACCCTATTTTTAAATTTTCTACCATTTTTACTACTGAAAAACTTGATGGGTTTGACGCTGTAATCGCGACCGGAGGAAACAATGCTGCCAGATATTTTGACTATTATTTCTCAAAATATCCTCACATCATTAGAAAAAACAGAAACGGCGTTGCGGTCTTAACAGGAAATGAATCAAAAGAAGAATACGAAGCTTTAGGGAGAGATCTATTGCAATATTATGGCATGGGTTGCCGAAATGTTTCAAAGCTTTATGTACCAGAAGGTTTTGATCTAAATTTAGTTTTCGGAGGGGTCTATCCGCTTGCAAGTGTCTTAAATGTTAATAAATATGCAAATAATTATGATTATAATAAGGCAGTATTTTTGATGAGTGAGTTTGATTTTATTGAAAATGGATTTTTTATGATTAAAAAAGATGAAGGAATTTCCTCACCTATCGCCTGCGTATTTTATGAACATTATGAAAACATTGAAACTTTAGAAAAAAAACTAGAGGCTCTTGAAGATCAAATCCAATGTCTGGTTTCAACGATACCGCTTAAAAATGCTATTCCTTTTGGGCAGACACAACAACCCCAATTATGGGATTATGCAGATGGAATCGACACAATGTCATTTTTAATCGACTTATAAAATGTATCCCATATCCATTATTATAAATATTTTGTTGAAAAATATGATAAAAATTAATCATTTAACGATGACTAATTGAACTGATCTTTTGATATTTGCACTTTGAAAATTCTTATGAAAAAACACAATTTTAGCGCTGGACCTTCTATCCTTCCAAAAGAAGTTATTGAGGGCGCTGCCAAAGCAGTAATTGAATTGGACAATATCGGTCTTTCTCTGATTGAAATATCTCACAGAAGTAAAGAGTTTATTGCGATCATGGAAGAAGCTTGCCAAAGGGCACTTCAAGTTTTAAATCTTGAAAACAAAGGCTACAAGGCCATGTTTCTCCATGGAGGAGCAAGTCTTCAGTTTCTGATGGCTGCCTATAATTTGTTAGAAAACAAAGCAGGGTATGTCAATACTGGTACTTGGTCAACAAAAGCCATTAAAGAAGCCAAACTATTCGGAGAAGTAACTGAATTGGCTTCTTCTAAAGAAGATAACTTTAATTACATCCCTAAAGGTTATGACATTCCTACAGGGCTTGATTATGTTCACCTGACGACCAACAATACCATTTTCGGAACTCAATTTAAAGAAATCCCTACAACCGATGCGTCTTTGGTAGCGGACATGAGTTCAGATATTTTTTCACGTGAATTTGACTATTCAAAATTCGATTTATTTTACGCGGGCGCTCAAAAAAACATGGGACCTTCTGGAATAACATTGGTTGTCGTTAAGGAAAGTATCTTGGGTAAAGTAACTCGAGCCATTCCTTCGATGATGGATTATGCAGTTCACGCCAAAGCAGACAGCATGTTTAATACGCCTCCTGTTTTCCCAATTTATACTGCGCTACTTAATCTAAGATGGATTGAAGCAAATGGTGGTTTAAAAGGTGTTGGAGCAAACAATGCTAAAAAAGCAGCATTGATTTATAATGAAATTGATAGAAATCCTTTATTTAAGGGTTTCGCAGCTGTTGAAGACCGATCTGAGATGAATGCTACTTTTAATTTAGTTGATGACAGTCATGCAGCTGTTTTTGACAAGCTATGGACGGAAGCAGGAATCAGTGGTCTGAAAGGTCATAGATCCGTTGGAGGTTATCGCGCTTCAATATACAACGCACTTCCTACCGAAAGTATCGAAGTACTTATATCATGCATGCAAGAATTTGAAAAAAATATTTAAAAAAATACAATGAAAATACTAGCCAACGACGGAGTTTCACAAGCAGGGATTGATATTTTGACTGCTGCAGGTTTTGAAGTAATCACAACCAATGTTGCTCAAGAACAAGTAGCCAATTATATCAATGAAAATAGCATTACAGTATTGCTCGTAAGAAGTGCAACCACTGCAAGAAAAGAATTAATTGATGCATGTCCAGGATTAAAAGTTATTGGACGTGGTGGCGTAGGAATGGACAACATCGATGTTGAATATGCTCGCGAAAAAGGATTGAGTGTTATCAATACTCCTGCTGCTTCTTCAGCTTCTGTGGCTGAATTAGTATTTGCGCACCTCTATGGCGGCGTAAGGTTTTTACACGATTCTAATCGCAACATGCCCTTGGAGGGAGAGTCTAACTTTAAGGGACTCAAAAAGGCCTATGCAAAAGGAGTTGAGCTAAGAGGAAAAACAATCGGAATCATAGGATTTGGTCGAATTGGTCAAGAGGTTGCAAAAATCGCTTTGGGCGTTGGAATGCAAGTTTTGGCTGCGGATAAATTTATTGATAAAGTTAGCGTTCCTGTTACCTTGTTTAATGGAGCGTCAGTATCCGTTGAAATAAGCACCCTTCCGATGAATGAAGTATTAAAGAAATCTGACTTTTTAAGTCTTCATGTGCCTGCACAAAAGAAATATGTCTTGGGTAAAAAGGAATTTGCAATGATGAAGGATGGAGCCGTTGTCGTTAATGCAGCCAGAGGAGGCGTTCTTGATGAAGTTGCTTTGGTAGACGCATTAGACAGCAACAAGCTTGCTTTCGCAGCTTTGGATACATTCGAAAATGAACCCAAACCAGAAGTCAAACTTTTAATGCATCCAAAGATTTCTCTAACTCCCCATATCGGCGCTGCTACACTAGAGGCTCAGGACAGAATCGGCGAAGAGTTGGCAAATCAAATTATTTCACTTTTAGGATAAAATGAATGCTCAATCGACTGAAGGAAAAATGGAATATTAAATCCAATTTTCAAATTATCGTTATTTTAATTGTTTTCGCACTGACTGGGAGCGCAAGCGTTAAATTTGCTGGGCCTGTTCTTGATTTTCTAAACATAAATATTACTACGTTTGAAGATGTTTTATTAGGGAAAGTAATTTATTATCTACTTCGAATAATTATTGTTTTCCCTATCTATCAAGTTTTGTTAATTCTCTTCGGAGCTCTTTTTTTTCAGTTTAAATTTTTCTGGGAATTTGAAAAAAAAATGTTGAGTAAAATTGGGTTTAAATTTCTTTTTAAGGACAAATAACGCTCTAAATTAACCCAGGAAGAATTCATATAAAATGACCTGATAATATTGCTCGTGGTTTTAATAATCATAAAGAAGATATTATGGGGTAAAGTCTTAATCACAATTGGGAAAATCAAATAGTCATCATGAAAATTGAAACCGCCGCTTAAATAGATTTTTAGTGGGATCGATCATGAACAATAGGACTGCTCTGCCTCAAAAAAAGAAATGTTAGAATAATTGATTGATTAGCTTGAACTATGAAAGCCTTGAACTGATTAATTTCAAAAATTCATTTCGGGTATCAGTATCTTTAAAAGCCCCTCTAAAACCAGAAGTTGTTGTGGTAGAATTTTGTTTTTGAACACCACGCATCATCATACACATGTGAGAAGCCTCAATAACCACTGCAACTCCCTTAGGCTTTAACGTATCATTAATACAGTCCAATATCTGTTCCGTTAAACGCTCTTGCACTTGAAATCTTCGTGAAAACACATCAACAATTCGTGGGATTTTGCTCAAACCAACAATGTGTCCGTTTGGAATATAAGCGATGTGCGCTTTTCCGAAAAAGGGCAATAAATGATGCTCGCACAATGAATAAAGCTCAATGTCTTTAACGATTACCATTTCATTATAACTCTCACTAAACATTGCACTTTTAAGGATCTCGTTAGGATCTTTATCGTAGCCTTCTGTCAAAAACTGCATCGCCTTTGCCGCACGCTCAGGAGTTTTTAATAAGCCTTCTCTGCCTGAGTTTTCTCCCAGTGAACCAATTATGTTGGTGAAGCTTGATTTAATTTCTTCTGTTACAAGTAAATTGTCAATATCAAAATTATCATTCATCCTTAGAAATGTATTTATTAAATTTAGCAGTAACTTTTTTAATTTTGGGGGAGATCACAAACTGGCAATAAGATTGCTCTTTGTTTAGATTGAAATAATTATAATGTTCCTTTTCAGCATGATAAAACGGTACTTCTTCCGACACCTCAGTGACAATCGGTGCGCTAAATTCATTCCTAGCATTTAAGTCTTGAATCATTTCTTCCGCTTCTTCTTTTTGAATAGCACTCGTATAAAAAATTGCTGATCGATACTGAGTCCCAACATCATTACCCTGTCGATTTAATGTCGTGGGATCGTGAGCAGAAAAGAAAATTTCAAGAAGGTCCTTAAAAGAGATTATTGCAGGGTCAAAAATGACTTCAATGGCTTCCGTATGTCCAGTATTCCCCGTACAAACCTCTCTGTATGCTGGATTTTTAATTGAACCTCCCATATAGCCCGGCAGGACGTTTTTAACTCCAATGACACGTTGAAATATAGACTCTGTACACCAGAAACAACCTCCAGCTAAATAGGCTTTATTATTCAATTTATTTTTTTTGTTTAACAAATATAATAAATAATAAAACAAAATACTTTATTTCAATTGAAAGTATGTCAAGCGATGATTGTGTTATTCTTTATAATTTATATAATTTGTAAAAAATTAAAAATCTGACTCGGTCAGCTTATTTTAAAACCTATGAGCACAATAATTTCCTGTAAAGCAATTCATAAGCAATATGGAGAACTTGAAGTATTAAAAGGAATTGACCTTGAGATTGAAGAAGGTGAAGTTGTAGCCATTGTCGGTCCCTCTGGGGCGGGTAAAACCACACTTTTACAAATTCTGGGAACATTAGACTCCCCTACTTCTATTGAGGGTACTCGTTTAATAATTGCAGATAAGGATACTCAAAAGCTCTCTGAAAAGGAAATGGCACTTTTTAGGAATGAAAATCTAGGTTTTATTTTTCAATTTCATGAGCTACTCCCCGAGTTTACTGCACTAGAGAATGTTTGTATGCCTGGGTGGATTGGAAATCGAAAAGAAGAAGACCTTGAAAGAGATGCTACCGCATTGTTAAGTCAATTGGGTCTGGCTGATAGGACGCATCACAAACCACAGGAAATGTCGGGTGGAGAGCAACAACGTGTCGCCGTTGCCCGTGCTTTAATCAACAAACCTAAAGTTGTTTTTGCCGATGAACCCAGTGGTAATCTTGATTCTGAGAATGCTCTTTATCTTCATGAATTGTTTTTTAATTTAAGAGATCAATTGGGCTGTACTTTTGTGATCGTTACTCATAATGAAGAACTGGCGGAACGAGTAGACCGTAAAATATCGCTTAAAGACGGTAAAATTATTTCATGAAAATAAATGAATTAAAAGATTTTTTAGATCTTAAAGCTGCTCAGTATGAAAACATTGATTTTATCCCTACGGATCCCATTCAGATTCCCCATAGGTTTTCCAAAAAAGAAGATGTTGAAATTGCTGCATTTTTAACCGCAACAATCGCTTGGGGCAATCGTACCAGCATCCTAAAAAGCGGATCGCTTATGATGGAGTTAATCGATCATTCGCCTTTTGAATTTGTTTTAAATCATCAGAAAAGTGATTTGTCTAAATTCGAAGTATTTGTTCATAGAACGTTTAACAGCCAGGATTTTTCTTATTTTATTTCTGCATTGCAAAACATTTATCTTAACCACAGTGGATTGGAGAACTTGTTTTCAATGTCAAATGATTCTTTACAAAACAGTATTCATCATTTCAAATCAATTTTTTTCGAACTTGAGCATCATAAAAGAACCGAAAAACACGTTTCGGATCCACAAAAGGGTTCGGCTGCAAAAAGAATCAACATGTTTTTGAGATGGATGGTGCGTTCGGATAAACAAGGAGTTGATTTTGGGCTTTGGAAAAACATAGATACTTCCCAGCTTTCACTACCATTAGACGTCCACACGGGCAATGTAGCTAGGAAATTAGGACTCTTAAAACGCAAACAAAATGATGCCAAAACCTTAAATGAAATTGATAGTATTTTAAGGAAGTTTGACCCAAAAGATCCTGTGAAATATGATTTTGCACTTTTTGGGTTGGGGGCTTTTGAAAAATTTTAATTGAAATTAGTAAGACCTAGATGTCTTTATTTTTCTATTTTTGTAAAACACGTGCTGCATTGATGAAGATACTTCTTAAAAACGCTACCCTACTTGACCCTTCGAGTCCGTTTCATTGCACTATTCAAGATATTTTAATTTTAGAAAACAAGATTGTTGCCATTGCTCCTGACATTGAAGAGGACGATGCCAAAACTATTAAAAATAAAAACTTACACGTCTCTCCGGGCTGGTTTGATCCAGGGGTTTCCTTTGGTGAACCGGGTTTTGAAGAACGAGAAACAATTGATAATGGATTAAATGTTGCTGCAAAAAGTGGGTTTACCAAAGTGGTTCTCAATCCTGACACACTCCCAGCGGTTGACTCTCATTCCAGCGTAAATCACCTATTAAAAACAGCAGTTGGAAGTACAACCTCGCTTTTCCCAATGGGAACAATGACAATTGGTGCCGAAGGAAATCAAATGGCATCTTTGTATGACATGCACATGGCTGGAGCTGTTGCTTTTGGAGATCATAAAAAATCAATTGCGAGTGGGAACCTTTTAAAAATAACGCTGCAGTATGCCCAGAGTTTTAAAGGTTTGGTGCTTTCTCACCCTATGAACAGTGAACTTTCAGCCAAAGGAATGATGCATGAAGGAGCCACAAGTACTAAGATTGGATTAAAAGGAATCCCTTCCTTGGCAGAATCACTCCAAATATCAAGAGACATTCAAATATTGGAATATACTGGCGGAAAATTGCACATTCCTTTTGTGAGCTCTGAAAGCGGTGTCGATTTAATAAGGCAAGCCAAAAAGAAAGGTTTAGACCTGAGTTGTAGTGTTGGATTACCCAATTTATTTTTTAATGATACAGAGTTAGAAAGTTTTGACGCTAATTTTAAGGTGTTCCCTCCCATTCGATCGAAATCAGATCAAAGAGCACTAAGAGAAGGGTTGCTAGACGGAACCATAGACATGGTGAGTAGCATGCATGAACCAATGAACATTGAATTTAAAAAGCTAGAGTTTGAGCGCGCTCTTGGTGGAACCACAGGGCTTGAATCCTGTTTTGGGGCACTTTGCACAATCTTTCCTCTCGAAAAAGTACTGCGTTTTTTGACCAGAGGTAGCGAGCGCTTTGGAGTTAAAGTTTCCAAGATTAAAGTTGGAGAAAAAGCTGACTTAACATTCTTCGATCCTGACACAAATCATACGTTTGAAGAAAAAAATATACTCTCAACTTCCAAGAATTCAGCGTTCATTGGAAGTCAATTAACAGGGAAAGTTATCGGTAGTTATAACAACGGTGCTCTTACATTAAACACATAAAATGACTTTAGAATACCAAATTAGAGAAGCAAAAAATGGTGCTTCACCTGTTCCAGCAATTGTACTGCTTCATGGATATGGAAGTAACGATGATGACCTATTTTCCTTTGCAGATTATTTGCCTCAAAACCATACAATTATTTCTCTTCGTGCCCCACTAGATACTCCAATGGGTGGCTATGCTTGGTATACAATCCACAACAACATGACCCAAGACAAGTGGTCGGACGATGAAGAAGCCAAAGTCTCGATTAAGACTGTTAGTGATCAGCTAGAGGAGCTTGTTAAAAAACACAACCTTGATTCTAATGACATCTCTTTAATGGGATTCAGCCAAGGCGCCATTTTAAGTTGGGCGATTCTCTTAGACAATCCGGATAAAGTCAGAAGAGCAATCTGTATGAGCGGTTACATTAATAAAAACATATTAAAAAAACCCTTAACAAGTTATGCAGGCATACTTGCCTTTGGCTCTCACGGTTCAGAGGATGTTACGGTACCCTACTCATGGGCGAAGGATAGTATTGAAGTGCTCCAGGCGAAAAATCCACTGGTAGTTTTCAACACCTATCCTGATGGGCATAATGTGTCGGCGCAAAGCTTTCAAAATATTATAAAATGGTTAGAAGAAACTAATCTGAAATAGGATAAAGTAAATGTTCTTTTAACTCAAAAGTCACTTTGTTGTTTGGAAGTATTTTATATCCTAAGAAAATCTCACCCCAATGCGTTCCGTCTGAAAAATCAGCAATTAACCACTTGTGATTTAATACTTTAACCTTATTTATTAGAAAAGTACGATTCATTCCTTCGTAGGGAATTAAATCATTTTTCTCTCTCAAAAGATTCGTTTCATAAAGTTCATCTTTAACCCATCCTGAAATATCATCAATCTCAAAACTATTAAAGTAGCGCATTGCATCTTCGTTTCCCATCAAGTTAAAATAGCGTTCGTCTTCCAAAAGAGTACCCAATTGAGAAATAGAATCCTTTAAAATTATATTTTCCATCTTGTAGGACACGATTTTGGAGTTCATGTCATTGAAAACTTTTTTAGAATTAACCAATTGAAAAATTAATATCAAAGCGGTGAATAAGAAAAGATATAATAATATTTTGTTTTTCATAAAATTTAAATTGAAGTTACTTGCAAACTATCATAAGCTAAAAACACATTGTCAGGTAATTTTGCCTCAACCTCATCGTGAAACCCAAGATAGTGGCTTATGTGTGTAAAATAGGTCTTTTTAGGTTTAAGTTCATCAATAATTTCTAGTGCTTCTTCTAAGTTTAAGTGCGTTGGATGGGGTTCTATTCTCAGGCAATTAAGTACCAAGACGTCTAAATCATTCAGTTTTTCCATTTCTTCTGAGACAATTGTCTTTACATCAGTCAAATAGGCAAAATTACCAATGCGATAGCCCAACACAGACAAACGGTTGTGCATCACTTCAACGGGAGTTATTTTTAAAACATCCAATTGAAAGGAACTTCTTTTGTCAATTTCAATGACCTTTACTGAAGGTGCTCCCGGGTATTTGTTTTCCGAATTAAAAATGTACCCAAATCTTTTTTTAAGACTCTCTATAACTCTGGCGCTGGCAAAAACAGGAATATCACCCTGTCTGAAAAAATAAGGTCTTATGTCGTCTATTCCGGCCGTGTGATCTGCATGTTCATGCGTAAAGAGTACCCCATCTAGTCTTTCGCATTCTGCCTTGAGCATTTGCTGTCTAAAATCCGGACCACAATCGATGGTAAAAGACAAGTTTTCTGTTTCAATTAACACAGAACTTCTGAGCCTCTTATCCTTTGAGTTTGCACTTAAACAAACGGGGTGAGTGCTTCCAATCACAGGAATACCTTGTGATGTGCCAGTACCAAGAAAAGTGATTTTTATCATATGGAGAATCAAAGGTAAAAATTTGGTGAGATATAAAACAAACTTTGTAAATTTAGAATCAAAATATATTTTATGTCCGTTACGTTACCTGGAGACCAGAATTTCGAAAACCGTCCTTCAATTGAGGCCAAAGCCTTAAAAATAAATCTTAACCACCACATTTACGGAACCTTTGCAGAAATCGGTGCTGGTCAAGAAGTAGCAAGACACTTCTTTAGGGTTGGTGGTGCTTCAGGAACTATTGCCAAGACCATCAGTGCTTATGATAAAAACTTTAGTGACACCATTTATGGAGAAGAAGAAGACGGTCGCTATGTGACGGAAACGCGGCTAAAAAAAATGCTTGATCATGAGATGAAGCTGCTTGAAGATCGTATTCCAAAAAAGAATCACCCGAATAAGATGTTTTTCACCTATGCAAACACCGTTACTACGATTGATTTTGCGAAAAAGTTTAAGGGTCATGGATGGATGGGGATTAGGTTTCAAACTGCCCCGGAAGAACCCTACAGTGAAATTATGCTTCATGTTCGATTTCACCAAACAGAGGCAAGGCTTCAGCAGGAAGCCTTGGGGATAATGGGAGCCAATTTGGTCTATGGTGCTTTTTACAAACACAACAATCCAAAAAAACTACTCAAATATTTATACGATCATATTGATTTGGACTCAATCGAAATCGATACGATCAATTTTTCTGGACCAGTTTTCAAGGATATTGACAATAGGATCATGAGTTTACAACTGGTTAAAAACAAGATGACAGATGCCGTAATGTTTGACCCTAGCGGTAATAATATCTTACCCGCAAGAATTCTATACAAGAAAAACATTCTCCTGTTGAGGGGAAGTTTTAGACCTGTTACTCGGGTTAATATAGACATGTTTGAAAAATCTTATGACATCTTTGTTAAGGAACCAAAAGTCAATGAAAATAAGACAGAAGTTATTTTTGAAATAACTTTATCTAATTTGAGTGCGCAAGGTGAAATTGATGAAAAAGATTTCATGGATCGTGCCAAACTGTTGTGTTCTCTTGGACATTCCGTAATGATTTCAAACTTCAAAGAATACTACCGTCTGGTTGACTATTTATCAGAATACACCAAGGAACAAATGGCGTTGACCATGGGAGTAAATAATTTTGTTGAAGTTTTTGATGAACACTACTATGAAGATATCAGTGGGGGTATACTCGAGGCCTTTGGTAAAATGTTCCACAACAACCTGAAAGTATACCTCTATCCAATGAAGAATTTTGAAACGGGTGAAATTGTCAACTCAAACAACCTGAAACTACACCCGAGAATGAAAGACTTCTATAAGTTTTTCAAGTACAATGGTAAAGTGGTTGATATTTTTGATTTTGATCAGGACAACCTTTCAATTTTCTCAAGAGAAATACTTGCCAAAATCAAAAACAACGACGATACTTGGAAAGATGGATTGCCAGAAGGTATCGCCGAGATGATTATTCAGAATAAAATGTTTGGCTGGACTCAGAAGGAAGTTGAAGAAAAAAGTTAATCTTCCAGTATTTGTGCAGCGTGCTCTTTGGTTTTCACCTTACTGATAAGTCGTTCTACAAGTCCTTTTTCATTAATAATAAAAGTCATTCTGTGAATTCCTTCATATTCTTTTCCTTGGAATTTTTTAGGTCCCCATACCCCAAAAGTTTCAATAACAGTCTTGTCTTCATCCGCTAGTAATGGAAATGGAAGTTCAAATTTATCAGCGAAGTTTTTCTGCCTTTTTTCATTGTCAGCGCTAACGCCAAGTAAAGAATATCCTTTATCCTTAAGCTCTTGATAGTGATCTCTTAGATCACAAACTTCAAGTGTACAACCCGGAGTGCTTGCCTTTGGATAAAAGAATACCACCAACTTTTTACCGTCATAGTCTTGAAGACTAACCGTATTCCCTAGATGATCTATAGTGGTGAAATTTGGGACCTTATCCCCTACTTGTAATGTATTCATTTTATATATCTTTAATTAAAGTTCTAAATAACAAAAAATCTAGATGACTCGAAAAGAAAAGGTTGCCTTTGTCATGAATGAATTGGATCAATTGTATCCAGAGATCCCAATTCCCTTAGACCACACAGATCCTTACACGCTTTTAATCGCTGTTTTACTATCGGCTCAAAGCACTGATGTTCGGGTAAATAAAATTACACCATTACTTTTTAAACAGGCAAATACTCCCTACGAAATGATTAAACTGAGTGTGGAAGAAATAAGAGAAATCATAAAACCTGTTGGGCTCTCCCCAATGAAGTCAAAAGGGATTCATGGGCTTTCTCATATTTTGATTAATAAACATGGAGGAAAAGTTCCTCAAAGTTTTGAATCACTCGAAGCGCTTCCCGCTGTTGGGCACAAAACTGCAAGTGTTGTGATGTCCCAGGCATTTGGCGTGCCAGCATTTCCCGTTGATACCCACATACATCGATTGATGTATCGTTGGGGATTCACAAATGGCAAAAATGTAGTACAAACTGAGCGAGATGCCAAGCGATTGTTTCCTGAGGAAAGATGGAATGATTTGCATTTACAAATCATATGGTACGGAAGGGAATATTGTCCAGCAAGGGGGTGGAATATTGAAAAAGACCACATCACCCGAATGATAGGAAGAAAGTCTGTAATTAATAAGCTCTTAAAGGGTAAATAACTAAGAATTGCTATACCACCCGAATTCGATCACCTCATTTGAATTATAGGATATTGAAAAGGCTAAAATACGCTCAATAACCTGAGGGCTTGGCTCGTTTGACTGTTTCGATAAATTTAAAAAGTAATTTTGCTGCATACATTGGTTTTGATGTATAACGCAAAAAAACAGAATTTAGTATCTCAATAGGCTAAAGCGATCTGGTTTTCTTGGATCATTTTTCGGAGATTGATCACAGCATAGCGCATTCTACCCAAAGCTGTATTGATGCTAACCCCAGTAGATTCAGCGATTTCTTTAAAGCTCATGTCGCGATACAAACGCATTGTTAGCACTTCTTTCTGATCCTCGGGAAGCTCAGTAACTAAATTTTGAAGATCACTTACCACTTGTTCATTGATCAACGCTTTCTCAGCATTTGGTGTTCCATCTGAAATAAATTGGAAAACATCATAATCATCACTAGACTCAAACTTAGGAATACGATTTGATTTTCTAAAATGATCTATGACCAAGTTATGAGCAATTCGCATTACCCAAGAAACAAATTTACCTTCTTCATTATAAACTCCTCTTTTTAGGGTTTTAATGACTTTAATAAATGTTTCTTGAAAAACATCTTCTGCAACATCACGATCAAATACTTTTGAGAAAATAAAATTGTAGATCCTTGATTTATGTCTGTAAATAAGGATTTCTAAGGAGGGTTCGTTGCCAGCAATGTAATCACTTATTAACTGAGCATCTGAAATTTTAGGGGACTTTGTAGTATGCATATAAATTACTTTTACAGTAGAACTGTGTTAAACACTAACGTTAATTTTAAAAGTAATTTTGCTTTATACGCTTATTTTATTTAGAACAAATATATAAATATTTTTTAAATCTTAGATTTTCATAAAATTCATCTAAATTTTAAATCCTAGTCTACATAAAATTAAGATTAGTTGTAATTTTACAACTTGACTACTTTCTATGAAAAACCTTCTTGAAGCTGATACTAAAGATTACATAATAATCAAGGGGGCGCATCTTCACAATCTCAAAAACGTTAACGTGCTTATTCCTAGGAATAAAATGACAGTGGTGACAGGCTTGTCAGGCTCTGGAAAGTCATCATTGGTTTTTGATACGCTCTATGCCGAAGGGCAAAGGCGTTATGTAGAAAGTTTGTCATCCTATGCACGTCAATTTATGGGCAGATTAAACAAGCCTAAAGTTGATGAAATTAAAGGAATTGCTCCTGCAATTGCAGTTGAACAAAAAGTGTCTTCCTCCAACCCCCGCTCTACGGTTGGAACAAAAACAGAAATTTATGATTACCTAAGGCTTCTGTTTGCTCGAGTGGGGCGAACCTTCTCCCCCATTTCGAATAAACAAGTTAAAAGTGACACAGTTAAAGATGTCATAGAAGCAGTAAAGAAAATAGCTGAAGGAGAAAAAATCCTGTTAATGGCAACGATCGCTCAAGACGAAAAGAGAAGTTTTCAAGACCGTTTAAACATTCTCAAGCAACAGGGTTTCGCTAGAATTTTTCATAAAAATGAAGTAATTCGCATTGAGGAACTGGAAAAAGCTCCCAATAAACCTTTTGAATTGATTGTAGATCGATTGATCGTTAGGCACGAAGATGATTTTTACCAAAGACTTTCCGACGCCATAGAAATTGCTTTTTACGAAGGCAATGGAACTTGCTCGCTTTATTTCATGAGCAACAAGAAAACGATTAATTTTTCTAATCGTTTTGAATTGGATGGAATCACTTTCACGCAACCCAATGTTCATTTTTTTAGTTTTAATAATCCTTTTGGGGCTTGTGAAAAATGTGAAGGTTTTGGAGATATTGTAGGAATTGATGAGGAGCTTGTAGTGCCAGACACCAGCCGTTCAATTTTTGATGATGCCATTGCTCCTTGGAGGGGAGCTGGGCTGAGGAAGTTTCATAATTCGTTGATTGAGAATGCTTATAAATTTGATTTCCCAATTCATAAACCCTATTTTGAACTTTCAAAAGAAGACATCAAAACCCTTTGGGACGGTAACTCCTACTTTACAGGGATCAACAAGTTTTTTGCTAAAATTGAAGCCAAAAACTATAAAATTCAAAACCGTGTGTTGCTTTCCAGATATCGAGGGAAAACAAAATGCACACAATGCAATGGCTCTCGACTAAAATTAGAAACTGGCTATGTTAAAATTGACGGAAAAGGACTCCCAGAACTACTTGATTTGTCTATGGATGAATTGGAAGTGTTTTTCAATTCAATTCAATTAAATAAGTACGATACAGAAATTTCTGAAAGACTTTTAAAAGAAATAACTTCTAGAATTAAATTCATACAAGATGTTGGTTTGGGATATTTAAACTTAAACCGAAAATCAAATACCCTATCTGGGGGGGAGTCACAGCGGATCAATTTAGCGACTTCCTTGGGCAGTTCCTTGGTTGGATCTATGTACATTCTTGATGAACCTTCCATAGGACTTCACTCTAAGGATAATGATAGGTTGATTTTGGTATTAAAAAAATTGAGAGACCTAGGCAATACTGTGATTATTGTTGAGCATGATGAGGAAATAATGTATGCTTGTGACAACATCATCGACATGGGGCCAGAAGCAGGCTCTCATGGTGGAGAAGTCGTCGCTGAGGGCAAATTAAAAGACATATTAAAATCAGATAGCCTGACCGCAAAATACCTGAGAAACGAGATGTCAATTCCCGTTCCTTCTGAAAGAAGAAAATCCAAGAGTAAAATCACTTTAACTGGAGTAAGAGAAAATAATCTTAAAAATATTGATGTGCATTTTCCATTGGGATGCCTAACGGTGGTAACCGGGGTTTCGGGAAGTGGAAAATCTACTTTGGTTAAAAGAATACTATATCCTGCACTCTTAAGAGAAAAGGGGGTTTATAATGACAAGCCGGGTCAGTTTAGTGCCATTGGGGGAAGCATAGATCGCATCCACAGTGTTGAATTTGTTGATCAAAATCCAATTGGTAGGTCTTCAAG
>ERZ807291.3140-NODE-3140-length-23860-cov-40.910103_pt1 | contig 23860 bp, 26 predicted proteins | sample MGYA00521257_ERZ807291 | MGnify/ENA primary metagenome ERZ807291 (study PRJEB31413, sample SAMN03169783) | marine metagenome | biome: Marine; feature: Water; material: Subsurface seawater | place: North Sea | collected 2011-04-28 | depth 1 m m ... | reverse complement strand
ACGACTGCGGCAACGCCACGAGCACCACGGCAACGTTCACGATCGAAGACACGACCTCGCCAACACGCGATTCGGAAGCGATGGACGCGACGGTTGAATGCGACGGCGCTGGCAACGCAGCCGATCTCGACGCTTGGCTCGCCAGCAACGGCGGCGCTTCGGCAACGGATGCTTGCAGCGGAGTGACCTGGAGCAACGACTTCGCCGCCTTGAGCGCCGATTGCGGAGCAACGGGTGCGGCAACAGTCACCTTCACTGCGACGGACGACTGCGGCAACGCCACGAGCACCATGGCAACGTTCACGATCGAAGACACGACGGCACCTGCTGTCACGGATGCGATGGACGCTACTGTTGAATGCGACGGCGCTGGAAATGCAGCTGACCTCAACGCTTGGCTCGCCAGCAATGGTGGCGCGAGCGCAACAGACGCCTGTAGCGGAGTGACTTGGAGCAACAACTTCAATGGTCTGGAAAATGCGTGCGGTCCGACGGGCGCGGCAACCGTGACCTTCACTGCAACCGACGACTGCGGCAACGCAACGAGCACCGTAGCAACGTTCACCATTGAAGACACGACGGCACCTGCTGTCATGGACGCGATGGATGCAACCGTTGAATGCGACGGCGCCGGCAATGCAGTTGACCTCGAAGCTTGGCTTGCCAGCAACGGCGGTGCTACCGCAACGGATGGATGCAGCGGCGTTACGTGGAGCAATGATTACAGCATGATGGATTTGTCTTGCGGAGCGACGAGTTCGGTAACTGTGACCTTCACAGCATCGGATGCATGTGGCAATGCTTCCAGCACTGCTGCGACATTCACTGTGGAAGACACCACAGCGCCAGAATTCACGCAGGTTCCTGCGGATCAAGCGAACGACTGCGACGAGATGGAATTCATCGCGCTAGCATCGGATGCTTGCAGTGCAGTGAGCATGGTGGAATCCCGTGAGGTCATCAGTGAGGATGAATGCGGCAATTACGAACACTTAGTGACGCTCACGGCTTCGGATGCCTGTGGCAACGAAACCACTTATGCCTTCACCATTGTGGTGAACGATGAAGTGGCTCCAGAAATCACAGACTCGGAGGGTGTTGAAAATGGCGGTATCGTTCCCGTTTGTGCGGAAGACATCTGGGGCACAGCGGACATTCCTGAGCCTCTGGCATTGACGGCAATGGACAACTGTTCCGGTGACGTTGAAATCACTTTCACTGAAACGTATGTTGGTGAATATGCACCGAGTGACGATGTAACGAGCTACTGCTTACCGGCTGATCCAGCGACCATGGAAGATGGATTGACATGTGATAATTTCACTTCGCACTCTGCCCGTCTATTCAATTTCCCTGGAGAAGAGTTCTATACACTGTTGGGAGGTTTGGTGACCAATAATGCAGACGGTACGGCCCATTTGACCTTGGATGTGGTTGGAATGGGGAATGCGAATGCAGGTTGGACATTTGAAATTGACCTCAATGAAGGCCTGAACTGGCAGGATTGGGTTGACCAACCCGGTCCACAGAGTTTCAAGTCGGATTGTGGCTTGGGCGATCACACCCAGTGGCTCTATTACATCCTCCAGTCGTCTAGTACGGCATCGGGATGGGGTGAATACGATGGCGCGGAATTGTCGTTGACTCACCAGCCTTCGAATGGTTTCTTCGGATTCCAAATGGGTGAAGGAGCCAACAACAAGAACGCAAACCACGGTTACAGCGGTTGGTTCTATTACATGGGTACCTTCAACGGTGCAGATGTGATGGGAACAGGTGACGTGTTCGGAGACATGGATTGCAGCTTGCCATGGAGCATTGAGCGGGAGTACACCGTCTCTGATTGCAGTGGCAACACAACCAACTTCTCGTACACGGTTGATGTCAATGGTATGACTTGTGAGCCAATTGATCCAACACTCGATGGCAACGACGACAGCGACAGCAGCTGGGGAAGTGACGCCGATGGCAGCGGTTCCATCAGCGACGATGATTCCAATGACGGATCGGAAGACTCGAAGTTGCGATTGCTCGGACTCAGCCCGAACCCGGTGAACGAGGTTGCTTTGCTTTCCTTCGTGACTTCAGTCGATGAACTGGTCACGGTCAACGTGTACAACAACGCAGGGGTGTTGGTGACAATGTTGTTCCAAGGCCAAGTCTTTGCTGATGTGCCGATGATGCTCGAAGTATCGGCCAACATGTTTGAAACGGGTCTTTATCAGATTCAGATTGTCTCCGATAACGGAAACATTACCACCAAACTCATGGTGGGCAGCTGAAACTGATTTTGATTAGAACTGCGGTTCACAACGAAAGCCTCTCCAGCGATGGAGGGGCTTTTTTGTTTTGTTCTCACTTCTCTTTGGATTGTGATGCGGCGGTTTGCCAAATCGGTCGAACTTTGCGTTATCAATTTTGAATTCCATGGTAACCCAACGCTCCCCGAAAGAAACTTACGCCTCAAGCACACGCATTGTCATGCCCAATGACACGAATACCCTTGGAAATTTGATGGGGGGTAACCTGCTCAATTGGATGGACATCAATGCAGCGATCAGCGCGCATCGTTGCAGCCGACGGATCTGTGTGACGGCGGCAGTGAATAATGTCTCGTTCAAAAAGCCCATCAAGTTGGGTGACATTGTGACGATCCATGCAGAGGTGACTCGAACGTTCAACAGTTCCATGGAAGTCTTCATGCGGGTGCACGTTGAAAATCACCTGACGGGAGAGCAAAGTTTGTGCAACGAAGCCATGTACACGTTTGTAGCGGTGGACCAGTTGGGCGCTCCAATTGCGGTGCCAGAAGTTTTACCAGAGAATGAAGAAGAGCAAGAACGTTACGCTGGGGCATTGCGGCGTAGGCAATTGCGTTTAGTGCTTGCAGGCAAGATGAAGCCAGCAGACGCGACAGAGCTGAAGGCTTTGTTTGATTGAGTTAAGATGCGAATGTATGCCGGTGCATGCATTCCGAGTCTCCATGGAATCGGCAACGATTGCCCAACTTGGAGCAGGGACGCATGGGGTATCTGCGCTCTGGCAAAATCTCGACCGATCCATCAGTAGGTCGCCAAGGGGACATGCCCAAAGAAGGCCGCGTGCAGCCCCAAATGGATGTCACGGGCGTTCCCATTGCTGCGGCGAGGTGCATCATGCCCGTATCTCCGGAATACGCTCTTTCAGCGGCACGGATCAACGCAGCAGATTCCCCAATGGACGTTTTTCCAACAAGATTCACCACGGAATGATCGAATCCCTTGCTCAGGATTCCTCCTGTTTCCGCATCGCCGTTGCCTCCAATGAGGACGGTCCGATGGCCTTTGGCTTGGGCCTTGAGAATGAGGGATTGCATCAATTTGAGGGGCATTTGCTTTCCCGTGTGCGCCGCACCCACGGCAATGATCTCCCAAGGGCCTGCCGAGCGGTCGAAGCCGGACGGCAACACCGCGGATTCAAAAATAGCGGGCCAGGCATCGGGTGTGTTCGCCCCAAATGCTCCGCGAAATGAGTCGATGTAACGTTCGACGATGTGGGCAACGGGGCGTTTTTGCCATCCACGCACGAGCATCCACTTGGCCAGGTTTTCTTTTTTTAAAGTGAACGCCACGCAACCGATGGCACGTTTGATGGCGCGTGATCGGACGTTGGAATGAAGGTCAATGATGTAGTCCATTTTAGCTGCTTTGAGCACCTCAGTCACCTCAGAAGTCGCCCGATCAATCGTATGAATGCCGTCGACAAGTCCTCCAAACCCTTCAACGACAGGTCGCATCGTTGATTTGGTCAGGAAATGAATTTCGCACGGTCCGTGAATGGCTGCTCGAAGACTGACCAATGCGGGAGCGGTGAGTAACACATCTCCGATGGATGAGAACCGAATGACGAGTATGCGTGTAGGCCGGCTGGACATGCTGCAAAGCTACGTAAGCGATTAAAAGAAAAGGCGTCCCGAGAAGGACGCCTTTTCAAACAGTGGAGAGACCGGGATTCGAACCCGGGTTACCCTCTCAGGTAAACACGCTTTCCAAGCGTGCGCCTTAAGCCACTCGGCCACCTCTCCTAATTCCTGCAGCGAGCTGCAGAGCGGATGCAAAAGTACCGAAAAACAAGACGTGAATCCAAATTGCTAAGCGGCGCTAATTTCAGGTCAATGCGCTGAAACGCGTCAATTCGCCTCGGACGTTCCGAAGCATGAAGGAGCGGGCCTCTTCGCCCGCATAACCGCGTCCCAGACAAACCATCAGTTTCGTCAAGGCAGCCTCGGTGGTCATGTCACCTCCGGGGACCACCCCGCAATCGCGCAACAAGTGAGCTGTGGCATACCGCTCTGGATGCACGGCGCCATGGCCGCATTGGGTGACATTTACAATGGTCACTCCTCGGTTGTGTGCTTCGCTCAAAATGGATTTCAAGGCGGGATTGGACGGTGCGTTTCCGGAACCAAATGTGGAGAGAACCAAACCGCGCAAATCAGGCCAATTGGTCATGCGCTCAATCACCTCCAAAGGTTGTCCAGGAAACAAGGGAAGCCATGCGACTCGGTTGTCCATCGCTTCATTCACGTCGAATGCTGCAGTGGCATCCCGGTACATCAATCCCTCGTTGTAAATGATGTCAACCCCCGCTTCTGCCAAAGAAGGAAGGTTGGGACTAATGATGGCCTGCATGGATTCAGCACTGGCTTTGTGCGTTCGGTTTCCCCGAAATAGCGAAGACCCGAAGTAAACGGCAACCTCCTGCACGATGGGCTCATTGAAACGCACGGAAGTTGCGATGTCTACGGCGGCCAAAAGGTTTTCCCTGCCATCGGTTCGCGGCAAGCCAATGGGCAGTTGACTTCCCGTAATGACAACGGGCTTGTGGAGTCCTTCGAGCATGAAGCTCAAGGCAGAGGCCGTGTACGCGAGCGTGTCTGTTCCGTGTAAAATCACAAAGCCATCGAAGTCCTGGTAATGGTGCTTGATCGCCTTCGCCAAATCGAGCCATTCTTTTGTGCCCACGTTGGAGGAATCCAATGGAGGCTCAAAGGAAATAATTTCCACTTCTCGATTGGGTTGTTCCAATTCGGGAACATGGCGGTGAATTTCATCGAAATCAAGCGGAACGAGTCCTCCGGAAGCATCTTGAACGCTCCCGATTGTGCCGCCAGTGTAGACGACCAAAACGCGGCTTTTATGAGGTTCAGAGCGGGTCATTTGCATTTAACTTCATCCATTCAACTTGAAAAGCGCCCGGGCATTTTGTGTCGTGATGTCGGCAACGTGAGCCAAGGACATTTCCCAGAGATCAGCGACGCGCTGCGCAACGACTCGTGTGTAGGAGGATTCATTGCGTTTGCCTCTGTGGGGGACGGGAGCGAGGTAAGGGCTGTCCGTTTCCAAAATTACCCGGTCATGGGCAACGTGGGGGAGGACTGCGTCGAGTCCCCCATTTTTGTAGGTGGACACGCCACCAATGCCCAGGTAAAAATTCCCATAGTCAAGGATTCGTTCAGCTTGGCTGAGGTTGCCGGTAAAGCAATGCACCACACCGGAAAGGGATTCGTCATTCACCGAATCCAAGGCTTCGAATAGAGCGTCAAATGCCTCCCGAACATGGATCACAATGGGGAGGTTGAGCGATTTGGCCCATTGCACTTGTTGCCTGAACGCTTCGTGCTGAATCTCCAACGTGGTTTTGTCCCAATGCAAGTCGAAACCAATTTCTCCAATGGCCACGTATTGGCGTCCGGACGAGTGAAGCGTTTCTTCAATGGTCTGCAATTCATTTTGCCATGCATCGGGCTTTACATGGCAGGGGTGCAATCCCATCATGCCGAAACAGCGGTCTGGCCATTCATCCATCATGGCGTGAACCCGTTCGATGGAGTCGCTATCGATGTTGGGCAGTAGAAGGGTTTTTACGTCCGCTTCCATGCAGCGTTCCATCGCCGCAGCGCGCTCTCCGTCAAAGGCGGGTTGGTACAAATGGGTGTGGGTGTCGATGAGGTGCACGGCGCGAAGTTAGTGAGGAAGCAGGGTTAGTCGTGCGGCGTGCACTGCGGCCTATGATCCAAATTCAATTTGACCTGTTGCAAAGGTGATGGCATGCCCAAAGACCAGCACACGGTTGGCCAAAACTTCGCATTGCAGTTCCCCACCACGGGTGGAAATCTGACGAGCGTTCAAGTTTTTTTTACCCAAGCGTTCGCTCCAAAAAGGAGCCAATGAACAATGCGCTGATCCCGTCACAGGATCCTCCAAAATGGTTGCCTGAGGCGTGAAGAACCGAGAGACAAAATCGCAATTCGTTCCGGGGGCAGTCACCGCAACTCCGCCGTGGCCGAGATTGATTTGGTCAAACACAGGGCGGTCTATGATTAACCGGGCGACATCCGACTCATGGGGATAAACCAAGACGAAGTCACGGGCTTTGAGAATTTCAAGGGGTTGCGCACTGAGCGATTCGGAAATGGACTTTGGTAATTCTGCCGGTTTAGGATCGCGATTGGGCAAGTCCATTCGGTATTGGTTTTTGGACCGTTGGACTTCGAGTTTGCCGCTGATGGTTTCAAATGAAACAGCCATTCGTTGAGGTTCAAGGTGATTGAGAACCACGTGTCCCGCTGCTAAAGTCGCATGACCGCAAAGGTCGATTTCAATGTCTGGTGTGAACCAACGCAAACGATAATGTCCCTCATCCGCAACCAAAAAGGCGGTTTCAGCGACGGCATTTTCCCGAGCAATGTTTTGGAGTGTCGCATCATCGATCCAACGTTCGAGGACCACAACACATGCGGAATTCCCTGAAAACACTTGCTTGGTGAAGGCATCGACTTGAAAAAAAAGAGCGTTCATGTAGGTTGAATCAGCTTTGGGCAAGGTGCAGGAATTGCGTGCAAACGAAGCATGCTTAAATCTAACGGAAATTCTCTTTGCTCGTTGGTGCACCGCGAATTACATTTGCACACTTGCGAAAGTGATAAACGCTCGCAAAGCGACACGATTGAAATAACACGAATTAAGATTCACATGAAGAAGTTGTTTGCCCTCTTTGCAATTGCAGGGTTGATTTTCATCAATTTTCCGAACGCAACATTCGCACAAGATGCTGCGATGGAAATGACCGACACCACTGCCGTTGAGGCTGCTGGTGATAGCACCGCAATGGCTGCAGATTCCATGGCCGTTGACTCCATGGCTGCAGATTCTATGGCTGCGATTGCACCTGCTGTCGCGGATGAAGCCCCAGCCGAAGAAACACGCGAAGTATTGAGCTTTCACCAAACAGTGAAGCGTTACTTCATCGAGGGCGGTGCCACCTTTATGGCATTCGTATTGATTTGTTTGATCTTGGGATTGGCTTTGAGCATCGAGCGAATCATCTATTTGAACATGGCAACAACCAATACGGGCAAGCTCGTAGAGGGAATTGAAGGCGCATTGGAGAATGGAGGAGAAGAAGCTGCCAAGGAGGTTTGCCGCAACACAGCGGGACCGGTAGCCACCATCTTCTACCAAGGGCTTGATCGCTCATCCGGATCCTATGAAGAAGTTGCGAAAGCGATTGAGGATTACGGAAGTGTAGAAATGTCCAAGCTAGAGCGCGGCTTGAGCTGGATTAGCTTGTTCATTGCCCTCGCTCCAATGTTGGGTTTCATGGGTACCGTTATTGGTATGATTTCAGCGTTTGATAAGATTGCGGAAGCCAATACGATCAACGCATCGATTGTAGCCGGAGGTATTAAGGTAGCCTTGATTACGACGGTATCCGGTTTGATTGTAGCCATCATCCTTCAGATTTTCTACAATTACATTTTGTCGAAGATCGACAGCATTGTGTTGGACATGGAAGAGGCGTCAATGGATCTTGTTGATTTGTTGTACAAGCGAAAGCTTCAAGGAAAATAATCCACTGAATCATGGGTGATAAAGGATTAAGACTCGGCCTTTCCGTTTTGCGGATTGCGGTGATTGTAGCAGGCGTTGTCCTCAGCTACATGATCACTTCACGAAGCGGTACGGATGAGACGTTTGTCGAAGGCCAAGAGCGCTACGGTGCGCTTCTCGACGGATTGTTTTACATCATTTACTTCGTTGGAATTGCCTGCGCGGCCGCAGCAATTTTGTTCGGATTGGGATTCTTGGTCCTGAAATTGATGAACAATCCAAAAACCGTGATGGGCACAATCATTGGCTTTGTCTGTTTTGTGATCATCGGACTTCTCAGCTTCTATGTGCTTGCTGATGATACCGTGCTCAATGCATACGAAGCCAGCGGAATCAAAGTCTCTGCGGGTGAAAGCCTCTTCGCAGGGGGCGGGTTGTATTTTGTCTACCTCTTAGGCAGTTTATCCATTTTCACAATCGTTGTGGCAGAAGTGCGCAGCGCATTGAAATAAGAGAAGAATGGCACGCCGAGAATTAGCAGAAATCAACGCAGGCTCGATGGCGGATATCGCGTTCCTGCTTCTGATCTTTTGGCTGGTTACGACCACCATTGATTCGGACGAAGGAATCAAGCGACAGCTTCCTCCTCCGGTGCCTCCAGACATTGATGTGCCTCAGGCGAAGGAACAGAATGTTTTCAATGTGAAGGTGAATTTCTTGGACGAATTGCTCGTTGAAGCGGAGCCATTGGACATTGAAGACCTCAAAGACAAGGCGAAGGATTTCCTCATTGCTACGGGCGATGGCATCATGGCACATCCCGTGGGCCGGGAGACGGTCGGCAAAAACCGGGAAGTTGTTCTGGTGACGGGAGCCAATGGAAAAACCAATGCGGCTTTCCCCGAACGCCTGTGGGTGAGAAAGGTGGATGTAAAACAACGGATTGCAGAATACGAAGCTTTTGTAGCCGCAGCCGAAGACGACAACCGGCGAAAAAACTACACCAAGGTATTGGCGAGTTGGGAAGACAAGCTGGCGACCATCGAGCTATTGGATGGGGATTACAAGGAATTGCCGCCTTCAGCATTGATTTCCATGCAGAATGACAATGCAACGACGTATGACACTTACCTGCAGGTGCAGAATGAATTGCAGTCTGCGGTGAACGAATTGCGGGATGAGTTAGCGGTGGCTAAGTTTGGTCGCACCTACAAAGAGTTGGAGGATTTGTACGATCGCAATACGGAGGATGGTGAATTGCTGAAGAAAATCATTGCGGTTCGTTCGGTATATCCGCAACGAATCTCTGAGGCTGAGCCGCGCGAAGGATCAACTTACTACTGATATGGGAAAGTTTAGAAAAGGAAATAAGCGGGGCATGGCCACGATTTCGACAGCCTCGCTGCCGGACATCGTATTCATGTTGCTGTTCTTCTTCATGGTCGCCACGGTCCTGCGAACCGAAGAAGAGAAGGTCCGATTGATTCGCCCGGAAGCATCGGAGTTGTACAAGATTGAAAAGAAGCACTTGATTCGTTACGTGAACATCGGTGTCCCTATGGATCGGCGCTATGGAACGGAGCCGGTCATGCAATTGAATGATGCTTTTTCTTCTCCCGAAATGATTCAAGACTGGGTCAGTACAGAGCGATTGACTTTAGCTGAATCTGAACAGAGCAAGATGTGGGTTTCCTTAAAGGTGGACAAAGACACGAAAATGGGAATCGTCACCGATGTGAAGCAGGAATTGCGCAAGGCCTCTGCCTTGAAGGTGCTGTACTCTGCTTCTGGCAGGGAGCGGACCCAGTCGGGCAATTGAGCCATTATCATCTTTCATGGCGGTGGATTGGTCAGAAACCACTTTGCGGATAGACTGCCCTAATTTTTGAGAGCCTTGGCAGCCCCAAGAATTTTGTCGGCCAGAATATTGCTGAGCTTGAAATAACTTTCTTGGCTCCAACCTGCCACATGCGGAGACAGCACAACACGATCGTCTCGTGTCAAGGCGCTCAGGGCATTCGGGCGTGCCGCCAGTCCTTCCAAGCTTTTCTTTTCGTATTCAAGCACATCCAATATTGCCCCTCTGAGGTGGCTTGAGGTTAGTCCTTCAGCCACTGACAAAGTGTCCACCACCGCTCCTCGTGAAGAGTTGATGAGAATGATGGGCTTTTTGAACTTATGAATCCAGTCCGTGCGAACCATTTGTTCCGTTATTTCTGTCAAAGGGACATGGATAGAAACCACATCGCAATGGGTAAAAATGGCATCCATTCCGACCTCTTCAACACCATATTCGCCGTTGAAACCGCGTTTGGCGATATCATGGGCGAGGACGCGGCAATCGAAACCAACGAGCCGCTGAGCGAATGCGCGCCCCATGTTCCCATAACCGATGATTCCAACTGTCTGGTGACCGAGTTCCGAACCGCGATGGGCTTCGCGATCCCAACCGCCAATACGAACATGTCGATCGGCTTGATGAAGCTTGTGCAGCAACATGAGCAGCTGCCCAATCACATGCTCTCCAACAGAAGCCGCATTGCCCTCAGGGGAGTTGATCACCTGAATGCCAGAGTCTGCGGCTGCTGCGGTATCGATGTTTTCGAGCCCCGCGCCACTGCGAGCAATCCATCTCAGTTCAGGCATGGCCTGAAGCATGGGAAGGTCCAGGGTCAATCGGGAGCGCAAAACAATGCCGTGTACATTGGAAAGTGACCCTTCTAAGATCGCATCTCTGCTCAGCTGGTTCTCCCAGCGGCACGACATGCCGTGCGCCACCAGTCGTTCAAACAAAACCGGATGAACTGCATCGAGAAAAACAACCTGCTCCATCATCTCACCCGAGAATTAAGCCACTGATTAGGCTTCCAACTGCGAAATAAATCATCAACCCGATGATGTCATTGACGGTCGTGATAAAGGGGCCAGTGGCCAAGGCGGGATCAATGTTGTAACGATGCAACATCAGCGGGACAAACGTTCCGAATAAGGCAGCGAAAATGATGACACAGAGCAAAGCGAGGCTCACGGTGATGCTCAAGGCCACTCCGAAATTAAGCAAGAGGGTCACCCCTAATATGATCAAACCGCAGATGAGGCCGTTCAGGATTCCCACACCCAACTCCTTTGATAAACGTCTGAGCAGATTGTTCGTGTTGATATGGCTCGAAGCCAAACCTTGGACCACAATTGCCGCGGATTGCACACCGACGTTTCCGCCCATCGCTGCGATCAGGGGAATGAACAGTGCCATTTCGACATTTTCTTTGATGTCAAACCACCCGATGACGTATGCGCCGCCAATTCCACCAATCAAGCCAATGAGCAGCCAGGGCAGTCGCGCGCGAGTTAGTGTAATCACGCTGTCACTGGATTCAACATCTTCTGAGATTCCGCTTGCGAGCTGGTAATCCCGTTCGGCGTCTTCAATGATGCTGTCGACGGCGTCATCAATGGTGATGCGTCCCACCAGCTTTTGCTCCGAATCGACCACGGGCAAGGCAACTAAATCGTAACGCTCCATCAACATGGTTGCCTTTTCAGAAGGCTCATGCGCTAGGATTGTGACAATCCCTTCCTCTCTCTGCAATTCTGCAATCTTGGAGCGCGTGCTCTCAGCGCTCAAGAGCAGGTGCTTCATGCTGAGTCGGCCCGTTAGACGTTCTTCGGTATCGACCACGTAGACGGTATAGACTTGGTGCAATTCCTCCGCTTGCCGTCGAATTTCACGGATGGCCCGGGTCACCGTCCATTCCGCTTGAACTTTGACCAATTCCTTTGCCATCATCGCGCCTGCGGTGCCTTCTTCGTAGTTGAGCAGATCTCGGATGTCCGATGCACGTTCGTCATTGTCCAAATGTCCGATGACCTCTTCTGCTTTGTTGGGGGGGAGTTCAGACAGAACATCGGTGGCGTCATCCGAATCCAATTGTCCCACAACCCCTCCGGCAATTTCTTCGGCGGTCATTCCCGACAGCAAATCGGCACGCTGATCTTCATCCAGTTCAATGAGCACGTCAGCTTTGACTTCGGTGTCCAGTAGTCGGAATAGGTAACTCGCAGACTCCAAGCGCATTTGGTCGAGAATCTCCGCAATGTCAGTAGCGTGTAAATTGCTTGCCCATGCGCGCAGCTCTGTGTCCTGACCCGCTTCAATGCGATCCGTTAATTGCTGGATGAGGTTCTTGTCGATGTTGATCATGACGCAAGGTGCTGCCCAAAGTTAAACAGGACTTGCGAGTAGAGCAGTTCAGACTGTGATTTACAGTCGCTTTTTTCGCTTGCTCTCGAAAAATGACTTGATCAAGGCACTGCACTCATCCTCCAGAACACCCCGGTCAACGGTGGTTTTCGGATGAATCAATCGATCCTTGGAATGGTTGCCCCACTTTTGAAAACCCCGTTTTTCATCCGAAGCCCCGAATACGATTCGTCCAACCCGTGTCCAGAATGCGGCCCCGGCGCACATCGGACAAGGTTCGAGTGTGACGTATATGGTGCATTGATCGAGGTGCTTTCCACCGAGGAACTCCGAAGCAGCGGTGAATGCTTGCATTTCAGCGTGTGCAGTGAAGTCATTAAGCCGCTCACATAGATTGTGTGCGCGGGCAATGACCTGATTGCGGGCTACGATTACTGCGCCGACGGGAACTTCGTCCTGTTCAAACGCATATTGCGCCTCGGCCAATGCCAGGCGCATGAAATGTTCATCGTTTTTGGGCTGTTCCATTTTGAATGCAGCAAAGTTAATCGGTCACGAATCCCTGCAGCACGGAACACGCCAAAACGTTCGGCTCATGCGCGAGAATCTCCCCGGTTGTGGCAGGCAATGAGCCTCGTTCCAGTTCGGATTGGGACATGGTGGCCATTCCCCAGCGCTTTTTCCAATGGCGGGCAAGTTGAAGTTGTTCCGGTTGTCCAGGCGTAGGGACCAGAATGGCTGATTTTCCGAGTGCGGCCAAGTCCAAAAGGGAGGAGTAACCGGATCGGCAAACAATTGTGGTGGCGCCGCTCAGGGCTGATGAAAGCTCATCGCGCGATGGGTTGGGCCAGACCGTTAGGTTGCCTTCCTGTTCCCGCTGGCCCGACGGGCGTCCCGCGATTAAAAGCCCGGGCGATGAATCGGCCATGATCCACTGGCGCAGCGCAGCTTCCATGAGGCTTCGGTGCGGCTCTGGACCGCTGACCATTCCAACTCGGTTCCATGGTCCGGCTTCTTCGGTCAAAGACAACCGGCTGAGCACACCAATCGAAGTTTGATGCTGAAGGGGATTGGCGGAAGCCAGGCTGCCCGATAGTGCGAAATCCGAAGTATCGGGAACCCAAACGGCTTCGAAACGTTTTGCTTGTTGGATGACAAATGCCTTCGCAAGCCATCGCAGCGGATACGGAACGGGAAGTTGCAATTGATGCGAAACCAAAGCAGAAGGCACGCTTGGGTGGGCGACACCGTAACAATTGTCGCTGACAATGTGTGAAATGTTATGCCGCGCGACCTGCGCAACGGACCATCGCTTCTCGGACCGAATGCTTGATAAAAAAGCAGGGATTTGCAAGGCGATTTTGAGCAGGTTTCCGTGCCGTGCATACTTGATTTCGGGCCCTGGTTTGCTATGGAAAATCACATTGGTGCCCTCAAACTCCGTTCGAAGGAATGCAAGTGCCGTTCCCTTGGAAGCGACATGGACAATCCAATTTTGATCCAATGCATGTGCAATTAATGGAGCACTTCGGGTAGCATGGCCCATGCCCCAGTCGAGAATTGCAAACAATACGCGAGGTCGATTCAATTCATTGCCGTTCATCCTGCCTAAGTTCCGTAATTTTGCCGAGTCTATGGGCAAAGGAAAATTGGCAAAATGGAAGGAGCTGGCCACCTTCGAACGGGTATTTGAACCGACACTTCAGGACGCCATTGATGGCAAGGACTTTGAATTCCGCGGAGAATGGTCCCAGCGAGTGTTTGGCAACGATCATCCCATTGTTTTGGAGTTGGGCTGTGGCAAAGGAGAATACACCATTGCGCAAGCGCGAAAAAACCCAGATTGCAATTTTATCGGCGTCGATATCAAAGGCCAGCGCGTGTGGAAAGGGGCCAAGACCATCAACGAAGAAGATATCCGCAATGTGGCATTTCTTCGAACGCGTATTGAATTCATAGATCGGTATTTTGCACCCGATGAGGTGAGCGGCATCTGGTTAACCTTCAGCGATCCGCAGCCGAAGGATGAGAAAGGAACCAAGCGAATCACGTCGTCTCATTTCATTGAGAAGCGGTACCGGAAGATATTGAAGCCAGGCAGCCTGATCCATGTGAAAAGCGATAGTCCTCTGCTGTACGCGCTTTCCAAAGAGAGTTACGAAGCGGCCAACTACCGGATCAATTATGACAGTGCGGATGTCTATGGAGAGCTGATGGAACGCGTTCCGGAAGATTTGAGGGAATTGCTGGAGGTGAAGACCTTTTACGAGCAAATGTGGTTGGAAGAAGGCCGGAAAATCCACTACTTGCAGATTCAAATTTGATGGCTGCTATGCCCAAGACTTCCGCGGATCAATTCAGAAATGATGTCTTCGCAATCACGCGCCTCATTCCTGCGGGCCGTGTCAGTTCATATGGGTCGATTGCCGCTAGCATCGGCTCAAAAGGAGCGGCTCGCCGTGTGGGTTGGGTGTTGAATGGCTCGTTTGAAGCCATGCCACCTGTTCCTGCCCATCGCGTGGTCAATCGAATGGGTTTGCTTTCGGGGCGGATGCATTTTTCAGCGAACATGCCGATGGAAGAATTGTTGCGTGCAGAAGGAGTAGAGGTGCGGGAAAATCGCGTTGTGAATTTTGAGAAACTGCATTGGGATCCAATGGTAGAATGCGAAATTGAATGAACATGGAATGGACGGAAGAAGCAGTATTGGACGCACTGAAAGGGGTTATGGATCCCGAACTGGGCAAGGACGTCGTGTCTTTGGAATGGGTCACGGTCCATGCCGTATCCGAGCGTGTCGTTAAGGTGGAAGTCAAAACGGGAAATCCAGCAATGCATGCGCGGCAGCGCATGGATGAAGCGGTACGGTTTGCATTGGAACGCGCTTTCGGCGAAAACTGTACAATGGAGGTGCAAATCACGCCTGTCAAGGCAGAGGAGCGCACGGCTGACACCCGCAAGGTGTTGCCTGGAGTGGAGAATATCATCGCAGTCGCATCGGGCAAAGGCGGTGTTGGAAAAAGTACCGTCGCCGCGAACCTCGCGGTAGGACTGGCTCAATTGGGATATAAAGTGGGGTTGTGTGATGCGGACATTCACGGGCCAAGTGTCCCGACAATGTTCGACGTCACGGATGCCAAACCGGTGCCGGTAGAAATGGGCGAGCGCACATTGATCCAGCCCATCGAGCAATACGGTGTCAAGGTTTTGTCCATTGGCTTTTTTGCGGATCCGGACCAAGCCATTGTTTGGCGGGGCCCCATGGCCAGCCGAGCGTTGGGTCAATTGTTCACGGATGCGCATTGGGGGGAGTTGGATTTTATGATTGTCGATCTTCCCCCGGGAACGGGCGACATTCACCTTTCCTTGGTGAAGGATGTACCTTTGACCGGAGCTGTTGTGGTGAGCACGCCGCAGGAGGTGGCATTGGCAGATGCTCGAAAGGGCGTTGGCATGTTCCGGTTGGAAACCATCAACGTTCCTGTGCTTGGGCTGATCGAAAACATGGCTTTTTTCGTTCCACCGGACATGCCCGAGAAGCGCTACGACATTTTTGGTCGCGATGGAGCGAAACGCCTTGCGGAGTCCTTGGAGACACCGTTTTTGGGTGAGTTGCCATTGATCCAATCCATCCGAGAGGCGGGCGATGCGGGACGTCCTGCTATGCTGCAAGGAGATTCTCCCGCGGCCGCTGCTTTCCGAGCGGTGTTGGCTAACTTGCTCCAAGTTTTGGGGAAGAAAACCGATTGATGGCATCGCCGAAAGACATACACGAACGCGTAGAAGCTGCATTGCAAACGCTGCGGCCATATTTGGAGGCGGACGGTGGCGATATCAGCTTGGTTGAGGTCACCGATGAGCTCCACGTCCGAGTGGAACTTCATGGCGCCTGTGCAGATTGCCAAATGATCCATATGACCATGAAAGGAGGGGTGGAACAGGCCATTCGCCAAGCCGCTCCCGAAGTAGTGAAAGTCGAAGCGATCAATTGGTCGGAATAGGCATGGAGAACGGGTTTTCATTTTTGCCGAACAACAGGTACCTCGTCGTTGTTCATTCATTAATTTTGCGACCGTTCAAAGCAGAGCAATTCAATTTTAGAACTTGATTTCAGCATGATCCAAACCGACATCCTTATCATTGGAGCTGGTCCTTGTGGCTTATTCACGGTGTTTGAAGCCGGCCTGCTTAAGCTGCGTTGTCACTTGATTGACGCGTTGCCTCAGGCGGGTGGCCAATGCAGTGAAATCTACCCGAAGAAACCCATTTATGACATCCCGGCATACCCGTCTATTTTGGCAGGTGATTTGGTCGATAAATTGATGGAACAAGCGGCTCCGTTCGAACCGGGTTTTACGTTGGGTGAACGTGCAGAGGAAATTGAGAAAGACGAAGAGGGCCAATTCATACTGACAACCAATCGAGGCACGAAGCACCGCGCTCCCATCATCGCGATCGCGGGCGGCTTGGGATGTTTTGAACCGCGCAAACCTCCGGTGGATGGCCTGGCGAATTTTGAAGATCACGGGGTAGAATACATCATCAAGGATCCAGAATTTTACCGTGACAAGAAAGTCATCATTTCCGGTGGTGGCGACTCCGCGCTGGATTGGGCCATTTTCTTGGCGGAAGGTGTGGCGAAGGAGGTCACATTGGTGCATCGACGCACCGAATTTCGCGGGCATTTGGATAGCGTTCAGAAAGTCATGGATCACGCGGCAGCCGGCCGCATTCGATTGATGACCAATGCCGAAGTGGTAGAGGTGCACGGCGATACTGATCTGCAATCCGTAGTGGTCAAGACCAAGGAAGACGGAATGCATACGTTGGCGACCGACCATTGGGTTCCGTTGTTTGGGTTGAGTCCCAAATTGGGTCCCATTGCCGATTGGAATCTGAACATCACCAAGAACGCCGTGGAGGTCGATACCTTTGATTACAGCACGAATGTTCCTGGGATTTATGCGATCGGAGACATCAATACGTACCCGGGCAAACTGAAGTTGATTTTGTGCGGTTTTCACGAGGCCACTCTCATGGTTCAGAGCGCATTCAAACGTATCTATCCCGACAAGAATCTGGTGCTCAAGTACACCACGGTGAATGGTGTGAATGCCTTCTGATTGAACCTGAAGAACTTTTGCAAGCATGGAAAACACCATTCGCATCCAAGTAGTAGATCGAGAAGGTCAAGTGCATGACCTCGATGGGCCCACAGACATGGGCATGAACATGATGGAATTATGTCGCAGCGCTGAGCTTCCGGTGGAAGGGACATGCGGCGGAATGGCGATGTGCGCCAGTTGTCACATGTATGTGGAAAGCGGCCACTCGTTGCCTGAAAAATCAGACGATGAGGAGGACATGTTGGACGAAGCGTTTTTTGTAGAGGACAACAGTCGGTTGGGGTGTCAAATCCATTTGGCCAATGACCTGGACGGGCTCAAAGTGAAATTGGCTCCGGTCGGAAACTGAAGCCCGGACATTCAGCATTTCTTCGCACAGATGCGTCCGTGCAGTATTCGTCCGTGCAGATGGGTTGGCTTCCCGCGAGGTTTATTGCAACGCAGGCACAGCGGCGCTGGCGGGATTCCCATGGTGCAGCCACTGTTGCACCACCGGTGACTTGCTAATGGCTTCAAGGCTTTCCAAATGACGCAATCCGTGGGCGTCCGAGCAAATCATGCGCGCCGTTTTGCTTTCAACCAAGCGCTTCGCCACCTGGTACATTTCGGGACCGTAGGCTCCTGCGAGTGACGCGGCATTGACAGTGATCCAAAAGCCACGATCGGCCAACGCTTGAATTTCTTGGGGCATTTGATGCCAATACGGATAGCGCTCGGCGTGCGCCAAAACACCGGTATACCCTGCCATTTGTAATTCGAACAGCACATGGTCGTGGTTCATGGGAGGTTCATGGAACCCAAATTCAAACAAGACACACTTGATTTCACGGCCATTTTCATCGACGCCAGGAAACCAAAGGAGATCGTCGGCTGCGATGCAATGCTCAAAGTGATCGTCCAAGAAGTATTCGGCGGCGAGGTGCACGTTGAATTCCGGCCAACGCGCCGCGACGGCATCTTTTAATTTTTCAAACGGATCGCGCAGGGTGTGGATGGAATTGGGGTAGATGTCGGAATGTATGTGCGGGGTGATAACCGATTGGCGGTATCCCATGGCCACAAGTTTTTCGATCATCGCCATGGATTGCTCCAGAGACTCGGCGCCGTCGTCCACTCCAGGCACCATGTGCGAATGCACATCGGTCACGAGGAATTCGCCAATGCGCATGGGTTGAGCGCTGAAGTCAGGCGCCTCGGCACGATTGGATTTGGGACGAAGGCGATTGAGCCAGCTCATTCTTCGTCTCGGTTGCTGTACATATTTTGATAATACTGCTGGTATTGTCCAGAGGTCACGGAGTCAAGCCATTGCCCATTGCTCAAGTACCAATCAACGGTTGCCGCCAGGCCTTTTTCGAAGGTGATGGATGGTTTCCAGCCCAATTCTTCCTCAATGCGCGAGGCGTCAATCGCATAACGCATATCATGGCCTGCTCGGTCTTTTACATATTCAATCAGGCCTTTCGAAGTGCCTTCTGGCCTTCCCAAAGCTTCGTCAACCAAGCGAATGAGTTCGTGCACCAAATCAATGTTGCGCCATTCGTTCAAGCCCCCGATGTTGTATGTTCGGCCAAACGCACCGTTGTGAAGAATAACATCAATCGCCGACGCGTGATCTTCAACCCACAGCCAGTCCCGAACGTTGACCCCTTCGCCATAGACAGGCAAGGGGCGTTGGTCTCGGATGTTGCGAATCATTAGTGGGATGAGCTTTTCAGGGAATTGAAAAGAACCGTAATTGTTCGAGCAGTTGGAAATGACCACAGGCAAGCCATACGTGTGATGCCAAGCGCGGACGAGGTGGTCGCTCGACGCCTTGGAAGAACTGTAGGGGCTGCGCGGGTCATACGGTGTGTCTTCGGTAAATAGCCCTTCAGCACCCAAGGATCCATAGACCTCGTCGGTAGAGATGTGGTAGAAACATTTGCCTTCCATGTCGCTTTCCCACGCATTTTTAGCCGCGTGCAGCAAGGTGGCAGTACCAATGATGTTGGTCTCGAGGAAGGCCATTGGATTGGTGATGCTCCGGTCCACATGGCTCTCGGCAGCGAGGTGGACGACAGCATCAAATTTGTGCTGTTCAAACAAGGATTCGATCAAGGCGCGGTCTTGGATGTCACCTTTGACAAATGCATACTGCGGTGCGTTCTCGATGTCCCGTAGATTCTCGAGGTTTCCGGCGTACGTCAGCAAGTCCAGATTCACAATTTTCGCTTCCTCGTGGTTCTTGAGCAACGTTCGGACCACGTGCGAGCCAATGAAGCCGGCACCGCCTGTGACGAGAATGGATTGGAATGTGCGTTTCATGCGTTCGTTCAAGGTTAAAGACTCCAGTAATTCAGGCGTTCGATTTGGCCGCGAAGCAGCCCTTTCAAATCCGCAAGAACCCCTTTGTCATCTTTCATCAGTGCTTCAAAATCCGTTTCGGTCATCCCGCGGTATGGCTCGTGACTCACGGCGAGAATCACTGCGTCGTAGGCTCCCATGGTTGGGCTTTCGGACAGGTCGAATCCGTATTCATCTGTGACTTCGGCTGGGTTTGCGAAGGGGTCGATGACGTCCACTGCAATGCTGTAACTCTGCAATTCACGAATGACATCCACCACCTTGGTATTGCGGATGTCCGCCACATCTTCTTTGAAGGTCAATCCCATGACGAGGATGCGCGATTCCAGCGGATTCTTGTCTTGCTCGAGCATTTTCTTGACAACCTGTTTGCCAACGTGGGCGCCCATGGCATCATTTACGTGCCTGCCGGAATTGATGACCCGCGCGTTGTATCCCAGTTTGTTGGATTTCCACGTCAGGTAATACGGGTCAATGCCGATGCAGTGTCCGCCGACCAGTCCCGGAGAGAATTTGAGGAAATTCCATTTCGTTCCTGCGGCCTCCAAGACTTCATACGTGTTGATGCCGATGCGATCGAATATGATGCTGAGCTCGTTGATGAGCGCAATATTGACATCGCGCTGCGTATTCTCGATGATTTTGGAAGCTTCTGCTACTTTGATGCTTGAGGCACGGTGTGTCCCCGCCTTGACCACCAATTCATACGTTTTGGCAATGTCTTCCGAACTGCTCTCATCCGAGCCACTCACCACCTTCACAATGGTTTCTACTGTATTGACCTTGTCCCCCGGATTGATTCGCTCCGGGCTGTAACCTACTTTGAAGTCTTTGTTGAAGCTTAATCCGCTGACCTCTTCGAGGACAGGAACGCAATCGTCTTCTGTGCATCCCGGGTAAACCGTGGACTCGTAGACGACATAATCGCCAGGTTTTAGCGCACCTGCGACGGTTCGTGTTGCTCCGAGCAGGGGCTTGAGGTCAGGATGATTGGATGGATTGATGGGGGTCGGGACAGCGACAATGTGAAACTGTGCACGCTTCAAGTCTTCCGGATCCGCCGAGAATGTGATGTCACATCCTTCGAAATCTTTGGCTTCCAATTCTTCCGACGGATCGATTTGATTGCGCATCATTTCGATGCGTTCGGCGTTGATGTCGAATCCGATGACCCGGATGTGCTTGGCGAAGGCTAAGGCAATTGGCAGCCCAACGTAACCCAAGCCTACGACGCTCATCGTGGCCTCTTTGTCGATTAATTTTTGGTACATGCTCATGTTGAAATTCAATGGATGCGGTGCACGGTTTCCTTGCCTTCGGCCGATTTCGTGCGTTGATAGGTTTGTTGGGATTCACTGCAGACGCCCATGCCGCGGTCATCGAAGTGGAGCCGTTGACCAAATTCAGACATCCAACCAATTTGCTTGGCGGGATTTCCGACCAGCAAAGCGTAATCTGGTACTGCAGTGGTGACCACAGCTCCAGCGCCGATAAATGCAAATGAACCGATGTCATTGCCACACACGATGGTTGCGTTGGCTCCGATTGTGGCTCCTTTTCCTACCCGGGTGCGAGCGTAATCACCGCGCCGTACCACGGCACTTCGCGGGTTAATCACGTTGGTGAATACACAGCTGGGCCCAAGGAATACGTCGTCTTCGCAGGTCACACCTTCGTAGATCGAGACGTTGTTTTGCACCTTGACATTCTTGCCCAAAATCACGCCGGGAGATACGACCACGTTTTGGCCAATGTTGCAGTTTTCGCCCAAAACAGCGCGCGGCATGATGTGGCTGAAGTGCCAAATTTTGGAACCTTTTCCGATGCTTGCTCCTTCATCGATGGCGGCGGTTTCGTGAGCTTGATATTCCATGGGATGGTTCGATTAGGCCTTCCGAAAATCGGCAAAGTCCTTATGTTCCGATTTGTGCAACTCTTCGGTGGACAGCGTTTTGAAATAGGCATAGGTCCGCTTCAAGCCTTCGGCCCGATCGATCGATGGTTCCCAGCCCAAAACAGTTTTGGCTCGCGTGATGTCTGGTTGCCGTTGCTTGGGGTCGTTTTCCGGTAGGTCTCGGTAAACCACTTTCTGATCCGTTCCCGTGAGGGCGATGATTTCTTCGGCGAAGTCGCCAATGGTGATTTCATCGGGGTTGCCGATATTCACAGGTCGTGTCTCATCGGAGAAGTGCAGACGAAAAATCCCTTCGACCAAGTCGTCAACGTAACAGAAGCTTCGGGTTTGCGATCCCGTGCCAAAAATGGTCAGGTCTTCGCCGCGCAATGCCTGCCCAATGAAAGCCGGAAGCACGCGCCCATCGTTCAGGCGCATCCGTGGGCCGTACGTATTGAAAATACGTACGATGCGAGTCTCCACGCCATGGTACCGGTGATAGGCCATGGTGATGGATTCCTGAAATCGTTTCGCCTCATCGTAGACGCCTCGCGGACCGATGGTGTTTACGTGCCCAAAATATTCTTCATGTTGCGGATGTACCTCTGGATCTCCGTAAATCTCACTGGTGGAGGCGATGGTGACCCGTGCACCTTTGTGCTTGGCCAATCCCAGGCAATTGTGCACGCCCAAGGAACCCACTTTGAGGGTTTGAATGGGGATTTTTAAGTAATCGATTGGAGAGGCCGGCGATGCGAAGTGCAAAATGTGGTCCAGTTCTCCATCCAAGTCAATGTACTCCGTTACATCGTGGTTGTGGAATGTGAAGTGCGGGTGGTCCAATAACGTGCTGAGGTTTTTGAGATCCCCTGTGATGAGGTTATCCATGGCTTCTACCTTAAACCCTTCTTGTATGAATCGTTCACACAAATGAGATCCAAGGAATCCTGCAGCGCCGGTGATGAGAACTCGTTCCATGATTTAGGCTGGGTGTACGGTGGAGCGTCCAATGCTCTTGTAGTACACATTTAACTCCCGCATGCTGTCCAGGTCGTACAAGTTTCTTCCATCGAAAATGACCGGAGTTTTCAATCGTTCCTTGACCGCTTTCATGTCCGGATTTCGGAATACTTGCCATTCGGTGCAAATGAGCAATGCATCTGCGCCATCCAAAGCGTCCATGTGATTTTCTGCATATTGGATTTTATCACCAATGCGTCCTTTGACGTTTTCCATTGCTTCTGGATCGAATGCAACGACTTCCGCTCCTGCAGCGACCAACCGGTCGATCATGTAGAGAGCAGGTGCTTCTCGGATGTCGTCTGTTTCCGGCTTGAATGCCAACCCCCACAAAGCAATCCGCTTTCCTGCAAGGTTGCCCCCAAAGTGGTCGCGGATGGGGTCGAATAAAACGGTCTTTTGCGCCTCGTTCGCTCGCATGACACTCGTCAGAATACCAAATTCAAATTTGGCTTCTTGCCCGCTGCGATGCAGGGCTTGCACGTCCTTTGGGAAACAACTTCCGCCATAACCAATGCCCGGGAACAGAAAACGCGAACCGATGCGGGTGTCCGTCCCCATGCCGCGTCGCACCTTATCAACATCGGCACCGACCAACTCGCAAAAGTTGGCCACTTCGTTCATAAACGTGATTTTGGTCGCCAAGAATGAGTTGGCCGCGTATTTCGTCAATTCGGCACTTTTCTCATCCATGAAGAGGATGGGATTGCCTTGACGCACAAAGGGCTTGTACAATTCGGTCATTAACTTTTCAGCGCGGGCACTGGAACAGCCTACAACGACTCGGTCCGGTTTCATGAAGTCATCGACCGCAAATCCTTCACGAAGGAATTCCGGGTTGGAAACCACGTCAAAATCCACTTGCGCATTTTCAGCGACTGCAGCGTGCACTTTGTCAGCTGTTCCCACCGGAACGGTGCTCTTGTCAATGATGACTTTGTAGTCCTTGATGATTTTTCCCAGTTGCCCCGCAACGCCCAAAACATAGCTGAGGTCCGCTGATCCATCCTCACCTGGAGGGGTGGGCAATGCGAGGAAAATGAGCGATGCTTCGGCCACGGCGGCCTCGAGATCCGTGGTGAAGGTCAATCTTCCTGCCTTGATATTGCGTTCGAACAAAACGTCCAAATGCGGCTCATAGATCGGGATTTTGCCCCCTTTCATCGCCTCAACTTTGGCCGCATCAATATCCACGCAAATCACATCGTTGCCGGTTTCCGCGAAGCACGTCCCGCTCACAAGCCCAACATATCCTGTTCCTACAACTGCAATGTTCATCTTTTCTTAATTATCTAAAACAAAAATACGAATAGCATCGCAGATATAGTTCTGCTGCTGTTCGTTTAATTCGGTGTGCATGGGCAAAGACAGCACTTCAGATGCTGCACGCGAACTTTCACTG
>ERZ807291.3135-NODE-3135-length-23891-cov-26.554875_pt1 | contig 23891 bp, 24 predicted proteins | sample MGYA00521257_ERZ807291 | MGnify/ENA primary metagenome ERZ807291 (study PRJEB31413, sample SAMN03169783) | marine metagenome | biome: Marine; feature: Water; material: Subsurface seawater | place: North Sea | collected 2011-04-28 | depth 1 m m ... | reverse complement strand
CGGCGAGCATGGAGCGAGATACCTGACTGGGGGATACCCCCTCGGCAATCGAGGCATGATCGGCATGGCGGGCATGATCCGAAACCAGGGAGTAAGGAGTGGCTGTGATCGACTGATCAGGTTGCAGTAGGCGCAGACCCGCACCGTCTAGCAGGTCCACCGAAACGCGGAGGAGTAAATGATCGTGCTCTAAAAATAATTCAGAAGGTAAAGGCTGCATACCCTGCCCGCCCAGCAAAACGATATACCTGCCATTGGTCACAAAGTTCTCGATGGTGGCATTTTCTTCCAAGGCATGCTTCCAGTGAACCTGCCCTTCCTCATCAATAATCGAAAAGGTAAATTTTGCGGCACCCTGAAAATTGATGCCTTCCACCGCGATCTTGCCGGTGAAAGCAACCGGAACGGAGGCATGGGAAATGTAGCTGGTCAGAAAACATAGAAGCGTGGGAAATAGGAGGGCATTAATTTTCATGACTAGTCGGGATTTAAAACTCCAATTCTCTTACGAATTATTGGAGCGATTGTTGGTAAAAGATGTTAGGTGGAAGGGCTGGCTCTGGCCAATCCCTCCTCAATTTTCAATTTCGGGGAACGCAAAGGAAATTCTATCTTTGCAGAATAAAGCCAAGTAGAATCTCGATCGTTGGGGGATCGGGAAGTTGAAACCCCGGTCCTTTCGTTCGCTAATACACGGTCTTCTTTACCAGATAAATGGAATGACTCTGCCCCTGGAGGAGTTGCCCAAAAAGAATTTTGCAGGGTCTGTCTGCTGGCTTCAACAGCGAGGGCATCGTTGTGTCTATCATTTGCACAAGACAGATAAAAAAATTGACTGGGAGCAAGAAGTAATGAGCTTAAGGAAAACAAATTACTTATCTTAAAGACAGTCGACATTATGTAAGTAACAAGGCCAACAATTTTTTGTCAATCCCTAAACTTTTTTGCAATTTTAATTACTTTTCTTTCTACCTTCGTGCAAGGCGACAATGGAGAAGGTAAGAGCATGATCAGACACTTCGAAGAAACCGGAATGTTCCACCTCTTTGACCAGTCCGGTCCGGTTGGGGAAACCGGCAATACTGGTACCAAGGTAGAGGTAGGCATCGCGGTCGCCGGTTAGCCAGCGGGCAACCCAGGGCAGGATGCCCCGGAGGTAAAAATAATAAAAAGGACGGAACCACAGGTAGGGCTGGCTGAACTCAAGAATGATCAACCGGCCACCGGGGCGCAGCACCCGGTGCATCTCCGCCAACCCTTTTGCCCGGTCGGCAAGGTTGCGCAAGCCAAAGGCAATGGTGATTAAGTCAAAACTGGCATCCTCAAAGGGAAGAGCCAGGCAATCGCCGTGGAGAAACTGGTTGGTATGGTCCTCCAAGCCACGAAGGGAACGTTTTTTGCGGGCCTGTTCGAGCATGGGTTCACAAAAGTCCAGCCCAGTCAGGTTAACCTCATTCCCCAGGCCCTGTCGCAGGGCAAAGAGCACATCCCCGCTACCGGTGGCAAGGTCAAGCACATCTTGCGGATGACTTTGGCTGGCAAGCTTTACCAGGCGGTGGCGCCAGTAGTAGTCAACCCCGCCGGAAAGCCAGTGGTTTGCCAGATCATAGCGTTTGGCCACGCTGGAAAAGGTGGCCTCGACCGCAGCGGGATCGGGCCCGCTCACTCTTTATTTTCGGAGTTGGAAAAACTCTCCACCACCCAGCGGGAAAGCTCTTTATCCGGGTCCTCAATCACTTTTTTTTCGATCACAAAATAATTTCTTCCGGTGCGTTGGGAAATAATTTTTAAACCGTGTTCAAAGTCCTTGAATTTTTTCTCACACAGGGCAAGGACGGAACGGTTTTGCTCGAGGGACTCCTTGACCACTGCAACCTTGGCTGCTTTACGGAACCTAAGTTCCAGACCATGTTCGCGTTTGAATGAGTCCACAAAGCGGTCCACATCCTCGAGGAGGTTTTCATCGAGTAGGTCCTGGTTGTCTTCAAGTAAGGCAACGAGGGCCTCGGAGGGTTGCCTGACTGTCTGGGCATCGACGGAAAACTTGCGGATGGATGTCGAAGGAAGCTCGAACTTAAAATCCCGGAAGATCCGCTCAAGGATGGTGACCAGGCCGCGGGCTCCGGTCTTTTCCTTGGAGGCAAGCTTGGCGACTTCATGGATGGCAGGATTGCCCATATCAAACTTTATCCCGTAGCCCTCGAAGTCCCTACGGTATTGGTCCAAAGCATTGCCCTCAGAAGAGAGTAGGATATCGGCGAGGTCAGACTCGGTCAGTTCATCACAGGCGACCCGTACCGGTAACCGGCCGACAAATTCTGGCTCAAATCCATATTTAATAAAATCCTGGGTCTCCGCCTTGTTGAGAAAATTGACCCCACTCCCGGACATTTCCTGCTCCTCCGATGATCCAAACCCAATGCGGTTAAGATCGAGCCGTTTGCGAATGCTCTCGGCCAGCTGATCAAATGCCCCACTGACAATGAATAAAATATTTTTGGTGGATATGGTGGGCTTCTTGGGTTTCCCCCCTTTTTGCATTTCCATAAATGCCTTCATCTGGCCCATCATGTCCTGAGCGGAGTGAAGGTTTACCTCAGTCTCCTCCATCAGTTTGAGCAGGTTGATCTGCACACCCCTTCCGGAAACATCCCGTCCGCCCCGGGATCCCTCGGCGGCAATTTTATCGATCTCATCCACATAGATGATCCCGTACTGGGCAAGCTCCACATTGCCGTTTGCCTGTTTGACCAGATCGCGCACCAGATCGTCCACATCGTTGCCCACATATCCGGTCTCCGAAAATTTGGTGGCATCGGCTTTGACAAAGGGCACGCCGATCAATTTGGCCACATTGCGCATCAGATAGGTTTTGCCCACCCCGGTGGGGCCAAGCAGAAGGACATTGGGCTTGAGGTATTCGGCAGCCTGTGCCCGGTCGTCCTGAATGCAGCGGCGCACATGGTTGTAATGGTCACAGACCGCAACCGAGAGCACACGCTTGGCTTGCTCCTGTTTGATCACAAAGCGGTCGAGATAGTCGCGCACTTCCTTGGGCTTGCGGTCGAAGGAGCGGATCGCCTCCAGCGGGTCGTCACTGGGAGGGGATGGGGCTTGCTCTTTCTTGGGTGGGTCTTTGGGTTTTTCGCCCTGCGGATCGTCGCCCGATGAGGACATAGATTGCATAAATGGAGCAAAGGCAACTTGCAGATTCTTGTTTTTTAAAAGGTCCCGCAATTGCTTTTGGATCTCTTCCAGTGGGTTTTCGTCGTCTTTTTTAGACATATTGAGTAAAAATAATAGTTTGACAGGTCGTTCGTGTATCGGAATTTATGGAAACCTTACCCTAAACCCCTTACCCGAGTCTTTCAAACCGTTTTACCCCACATGTCGAACAACCTGACCAAAAGACAGATCGTCCAATCCATTTATGAGGGCGCCAATTACAACCACAAACACGTCACCGAAATTGTGCAAAAGACATTGGATCACATTTGTAACGGCTTGGTGAGCGGGCAGAATGTTGAGCTGCGCAACTTTGGGGTGTTCGAGGTGCAAATCCGAAAGTCCAGAGTTGGCCGCAATCCTAACCAACCTGAAAAAGATGTGATCATCCCCCGCCGGGCGGTGGTCAAGTTTAAGGCGGGTAAGGAAATGAAGGCGGGGTTATCCAAGCTTGATCTCGACTCGGTCTGACCGTCCAGCACTCCCTCGCTTGCAGGGAATAAATATATTGGTAGAGTATTCGTATGTTTGACACCTTACCTGGATTCCGGGAATTTCCACCCGATGCCTGTGCCCAGCGAAATCACTTATTCCGGGTATTTCGCACAGTTGCCAGGGCATTTGATTTTCAGGAATACGATGTCCCCATCCTCGAACCACTCGATCTTTACCTGGAAAAATCAGGCGAGGAAATCGCAAACCAGTTGTTTCACTTTGAAGACAAGGGGGGCAGAAAAGTTGCCCTCCGGCCAGAATTAACCCCCACCCTTGCCCGGATGATCGCTGCCCGGGCAAACTCCCTGCCCAAACCGGTCAAATGGTTTAACATTGGGGAGCATTTCCGTTACGAACGTCCGCAAAAAGGCAGGGGTCGTTCCTTTTATCAATTCAATGCCGATTTGATCGGAGAGCCTGGGATCGATGCGGACGCGGAATTAATTGCCCTGCTTTGTACCATTTTTGAAACTTTTGGCCTTAGCAGTACGGATGTGGTCATTCGGTTGAGCGACCGGGCCACCTGGGTATTGCTGCTCGATCATCTGGGCATATCTGAGGATGCCCGCCCCGCCACCCTCGATGCCATAGATAAGAGTGAACGGCGCAAGCCCGAACAAACCATCGAATCCCTGGAATCGGCCAATCCGGACCAGGGAAAAAATCTTTTTGAAAAGATTCAGGAAATTAAGGGGCTGAAAAACCTCGACGATATTGTGGCGCGCTTGCAAGCCTGTGGAAGTGCAGGCATGGAAAGAGCGGAGCAATGGAAAGGTTTGGTCAGCCGCTTGTCCGCCCATGGGTGTGAAAGTATGATCCGGGTGGATCTCTCCATCGTGCGTGGCCTTGCCTATTACACCGGGTTTGTTTACGAGGCCTTCGAGGCAACCGGACAGGGACGGGCCCTCGCCGGGGGTGGACGCTATGATCATTTGATCAAAAAGTTATCGGGCAATTGCGACCTGCCCGCGGCCGGGTTTGCCATTGGAGACATGACCCTGTCCGACTGCCTGGAATCCAAAAATCTTTTGCCCCGCTACGTCACCGTGCCCGATCTTTTTTTGGTCTTTGGCGAATCAGAACGGGATCTTGCCCTGCGACTTTGCAGCCGTTTACGCAAGTCCGGGCACTCCGCCACCTATTCCCTGAAACCTGCGGGTTTTGGCAAACTGTTTAAGGAAGCCGGAAAATCCGGTGCACGCTATGCCATCATCCTCGGGGAGGAAGAAGCCAAACTGGCCGAGGTCAAAGTGAAGGATTTAAGGAACGGGTCGGAAGAAAATTGCCAGATCACCAGGCTGGTGGAAAGGATTGAGCATTGGGACGGGGAAGGAGGGATTTCCTCCCAGTCATGAGTAAGGACACTCCGGGTTTTCATCAGGAGTTGGAGCAAAGACGGTCCAATCGTCTGCAAAAAATGAACCGGCGCCAATGGTTGAAATACTCACTGCTTGGAGGAACCGGTCTGCTCGCCTCCGCCGGATATGTATCCTTTGAGGCTCAATGGCTGGAAGTGGTGGAGAAAGAAATCTCCCTCAAACGCCTAAACCCCAGTGCAAAACTTCGCCTGCTCCATCTTTCCGACCTCCATCTTTCCCGGGCAGTATCTTTGGAATATCTGCAAAGAGCCCTGCAACTGGGGCTGGACCAATCACCCGATGCCTGCTTTATCACCGGAGATTTCATCACCGACCAACCCTCGCCCGAGAAATTAAATAGATATGAAAAAATGCTGGGATTTTTTGCCGCGAAAGTGCCCACCTACGCCTGCCTGGGCAATCATGATGGCGGGAAGTGGGCGGTCGATCATGGCGGTTTTTCCACTAACCAACGGGTAAAAAACATCCTGCGTTCGGCCAAAATTGGGGTATTGGAAAATGAAAGACAGGAAATCTATCTGAAGGGACAACCCATAGATCTCGTCGGACTGGGGGATTTATGGTCAAAAAACTGCCTTCCCCAATCCTGCCTGGAACGAATTTCCACGCCGTCTAAAAGCACCCAAAAACCGGTTTTCCTGCTCAACCACAACCCCGACGCCAAGGAAGCATTGGTGGAATACAAGTGGGACATGATGCTGTCCGGGCATACGCATGGGGGACAGTTTAAAGTACCCATCCAAAAGGACACACCCTTTGCCCCGGTCCTCGACAAATCGATGGTTGATGGGGCTTTTAGCTGGAAAGGACGAATCATTCATATCACCCGCGGGGTGGGAAATCTTTATGGCGTGCGCTTAAATTGCCGGCCCGAAATCAGCCTGCTCAAAGTGAGCGGAATCTCCTAGACCCTCCGCATCCTTTGAATTGATGGGAGTGGTATTGCTGGATCACGGGACTGAGGAATCCTTCCCCGATCCAACCGATTTTGATGATGCCGGACTGGTCGCCCTGAGCAGCAAACTGGGAACCAACCGGCTGGTCTCGGCCTATCAAAAAGGCATTTTCCCGTGGATGAAAATGGACCACCCACCCCACCTTTGGTGCTGGTACTCCCCCAACCCCAGAATGTTGCTCTATCCGGAAGAATTCAAAATTTCACGAAGTCTTGCCCGGGTGATGAAGGATAAGATTTTTGAGATTAAGGTGGACCATCGCTTTGACCGGGTGATGCAGGCATGTGCCACGATCAAAAGGCCCCAGCAGGAAAGCAGTTGGATCGAACCGGACATGCAAAAAGATTACGGACTTCTCCACCAACAGGGAATTGCCCACTCGATCGAAGCCTATGTGGGGGACAAACTGGTCGGTGGGTTGTACGGACTCTGCCTGGGGAAAGCATTCTTTGGGGAGTCAATGTTTCATACCGTCCCGGAAGCATCCAAAGTATGTATGGCAAAACTTGTGGATATTGCCAAGGCGGAGGGCTTCCACTTTATCGATTGCCAGGTACCCAACCCCTTTCTGCAAAGCCTGGGAGCCCGCGAAGTAAAAAGAGAGATTTTTCTCTCCCAGCTGGCAGATGCCTGTAAGCCAACCGGTACGGAGACGGACTGGCGGTCCCTCGCCCAAAATATTGCCTGACTTTGCCTTGCTCCCCAACTCGGTTAGTGAAATTATATCCAACTTCCATGAATACAGAAAACCCAGAACACTCCAACCTTTCCGAACTCGGGAAAGGGGGAACCCAGCCAAGTCGTACTTTAGAAACCTTTCCCAACCGCAATCCGGAACGGGACTATGTGGTGGAATTGCAAACCAGTGAATTTACCTGTCTTTGTCCCAAAACCGGACAGCCTGATTTTGCGGAAATTTTAATTCGGTATACCCCGGACCAGAAAATCGTCGAATCCAAATCCCTCAAGCTCTACCTGTGGACCTTCCGGGATGAGGGAGTTTTCCACGAACACTTTGCCAACCGTCTATTGGATGACCTGGTTGCGGCACTGGATCCGAGATGGTGCCGGGTGGAAGTAAATTTCAATGCCCGCGGAGGCATAGGCATCGTGGTTACCGCAGAGCATGGGACTCCCCCTGAAGCTGCCTACTGATGAATGCCCAAAATATCATTACGGTTGGAAAGTTAAGCATATCCAACGATCTCCCTTTCACCCTCTTTGGGGGGATGAATGTGCTGGAATCTCGCGAGCTCGCCCTGGAAGTCGCCAGTGCATACAAAGAGATCACCGACCGGCTTGCCATTCCCTTTGTGTTCAAAGCGTCCTTTGACAAAGCCAACCGTTCTTCCGTCTCCTCCTTCCGCGGGCCCGGGTTGGAAAAGGGCTGCGAGATTCTCGCTGAAATCAAAGAAACCTTTGATGTGCCGGTCATCTCCGATATCCATGAACCATTCCAGGCAAAACCTGCGGCAGAGGTGATTGATGTTTTGCAACTCCCCGCCTTTCTCTGCCGGCAGACCGACCTGGTGGTTGCCCTGGCCGAGACCGGGCGGCCCATTAATGTAAAAAAGGCACAGTTTCTCGCCGCCCATGAAATGGGGCATATCGTCCGAAAATTTGAAGAGGCTGGAAACAAGCAAATCCTCCTGTGTGAGCGCGGGTCTTCCTTTGGATACAACAACCTGGTGGTGGACCCCCTGAATTTTGGGATCATGAAACGGACCGGATGTCCGGTGGTTTTTGATGTCACCCATTCGCTGCAAATTCCCGGAGGCAGGAGCGATTCCGCAGGCGGGCGTCGGCAGGCAGTTTTTGAGCTTATGCTCGCAGGCATGAGCCAGAGAATAGGCGGTTTATTTTTGGAGTCTCACCCCAATCCAGCGGAGGCGAAGTGTGATGGTCCATGTGCCCTCCCCCTTGACAAGCTGGAGCTTTTTCTTGCTCAGGCAAAAGCAATGGACGACCTGGTAAAGAATTTACCTGAAATTGAAGTGGAATAACTTGTTCCTTCAGCCAGGTTCGCCAGCAATCCAATCATTCAATGAGTGAGAATATGGACCCCTGGCCAGTCCTGAAAGACTGGTTTCCCGATATCGCCGAACCGCACTGGGAAAAACTTGCGGAGTACACCACCCTGCTTCGCGAGTGGAATGCCAAGATCAACCTGGTATCCCGAAAAGATATGGACAGGTTGGAAACCAAGCACCTGGCCCACTGCCTGACTATTACCAAATTTTTGCGACTCATGCCCAAGTCCAGGCTGCTTGATGTGGGCACGGGGGGAGGATTGCCCGGCATCCCCCTGGCGATCTGCTATCCACAGGCAAAGTTTACCCTGCTCGATTCCATCGCCAAGAAAACCATGGTGGTTGAAGATATTGCCAAACGGTTGGAACTTTCCAATGTCGAGGTTTGCCGGGGAAGGGTTGAGGAATTGCCCAAAAAGAAAACCTATGACTTTGTGCTTGGCCGAGCAGTCACTGCCCTCCCCGTGTTTTTTGGCTGGGTACGGGACAAGGTATCCAAAGGCTCCAGGAATTCTCCCGCCAATGGAATTCTTTACCTGAAAGGGGGAGATTATTCCGAGGAGTTAAAATCTTCCGGACTCACCCCGGCTAAAATCTGGAACCTTGATGAAATCATTCCCCAGGCCGAACTGGGTGAAAAATACCTGATTCACTTCAAACTTTAGGGAGTCCAAGAGTTGCCAACCTGGCATGCCCAGGCATTCAAGTAGAAACAAGTAGCCCTTTCTCCTGGGGCAGAAAGTTAATAAACATCCTTCAGGTAGCGCTTTTCTTTCTGCAGCGATTTTACCCAGGCGCCAGCCTCTTCATCCGACATCCCTCCTTCAGCCGAAGCAATCTGGCGAAGGGCAAGGTCCACATCCTTGGCCATACGGGAAGCATCCCCACAGACATAAAAGTACGCACCGTCCTGCAACCAGGTAAATAATTCTTTTCCCTTGGCCAGCATCTTGTGCTGGACATATTCCTTTTCTGCCTGATCGCGCGACCAGGCGAGGTCAAGACCGGTGAGCAGACCGTCCTGGCGATACTGTTCCCACTCTTCTCCGTACAAATAATCGGTCGTGGATGAACGGTCTCCAAAAAAGAGCCAGTTTTTCCCTCCCGCCCCGGTGGACCGGCGTTCCTCAATAAAGGCACGGAACGGGGCAATGCCCGTACCCGGACCCACCATGATAATGGGAGCGTCTGGATCCTGGGGGAGTTTGAAATTTTTATTGGGGTGAAAGTAGCAGGGAATATATTCCCCCACCCGGTCGGCAAGGTAGGAGGAGCATACCCCCTCGCGGTCCCGGCCATGTGACTGGTAGCGCACAATCGCAACCGTCAGGTGGACTTCCTCTTCATGGGCCTTGATACTGGAAGCAATCGAATACAGACGCGGGGGCATGGGCCGCAACAATCCCAGCAAATCGTCCGGGCGGATGCCTTGCTGGGGGAATTCAGTAAACAAATCAATCAGTTCCCTTCCCCAGAGATAGTCGGCAAAAGCATCCCGGTTGGCGGGCTCAAGCAAACCGGAGAGTTTATCCGCATGAGCGATGTCATTAAATTTTTTGACCTGTATCTTGCTTAGCACGGTGCAGGCAAAGGAATGGATCAATGCATCCCTTACCGGGGTGGAGCGATCGGCCAGTTGCACCTCTTCTGCACCCGACATCCCGACGGCATGGAGAAGCTCGTCCACCACCCTGGGGTTGTTTTCTGGGATTACCCCAAGAGAATCCCCCGGTTCATAAGTCAACCCGCTTTGCAGAAGAGAAAGTTCGAAGTGGCGGGTTTCCTTATCGGAACCCTGGTTGAGCAATCGATTGACCAGTAATTTTGACTGGTAAGGATTATCTTTGGTGGGAGCAGATGAATCTAGGGACTGTGACATATGGTTGAACAATGTTTATTGGTATCTTTTGACAAACCTAAGCGGACAATCCAAGAGAAATGAAAAAAAACTTAGCTATTTATCCTTTGCATGTCCGGATGAAGCATACATCTTGATCAGTCAAAATGAATTCCATTTCCGAACTAAGCCAGGAGGAGCAGAAAGCATGGTACGAAACCATGACTGAGCACTCCTTTGACGAACTGGAGTGGGAAGATGCCCGCAAAACCCTGCTTCGCTTGCTTGATCAGGAAAACAGGCAAGCCGGGGAAGCGGCCATTCGTGCCTATGTCTCGTGCTGTGCTGAGGCGGTGTCGGGGAGCATGCCCCTGCCCAGTCTCTCCTCCATAGTGGAAGATTTTTTCTCCCGTTACGGGATGGAAGAAGCTGGATGACTGCAGAACCGTGAGCTAGCCCTCAGGCAGGTCGGCCGGCTCTCATCTTTCCAAGCTTTTCCCGATGGGCTTTGGCAACAACCAAGTATTTTTCCGCCCACTTTTTAAGGTTTTTCTTTTCCTCACCGGATAATTTCCGCTTGATTTTGGCAGGTACTCCGGCCACCAAACTACCAGCAGGCACATCCATTCCCGCAGGGACCAAACTGCCTGCCGCTACGATTGACTGTTTTCCGATTTTGGCACCGTCGAGGATGGTTGAATTCATCCCAATCAAACACTCATCTGCAATCTCACAGGCATGAATGACTGCACCATGCCCCACTGTCACATACTTGCCCACCACCAGGGAATGTTCGTCCGCAAGATGACCGATCACGCCGTCCTGCAGGTTTGAAAACTTTCCAATCTTTATGGAATTAATATCCCCGCGCAAAACAGCCCCGTACCAAAGGCTTGAACCTTCGTCCATTTGAACATCGCCCATCACCACCGCGGTGGGGGCAACAAAGACATCAGGCCCGTAGAGCGGTTCCTCTCCCAGGTGTTTATCCAAGCGTTCGGTCGTGTCCATACAGTAAAGAAAGGTAGAAAATTATTATGGCTAGGGGCAATGATCCAGTGGCAGGCTCACCAAGCAGGCAAAGAAATGGGCAGATAGGTACCGGGCAGACAAACCGTACTCAGACAGACGGCCATACCCCATTAAAAGTGGGCAGGGTCTACTGGCAGGCTTCGCACTCTTCGCCATTGAGCATGGCTTGAATACTGCATGCCTTCTTCTCCGCATCGGTGAATTCCTTCTTGGCAGAGGGTTCATCAAGCGGGGTATCGGCCAGGGGCTTTGCTTTTTTCAGATCTACGGTTGCCTTCTCAATATTGGATGCACCAAGGGTGCGTAAATAATAAGTGGTCTTTAGCCCTTTCCGCCAGGCCGCACGGTACATATGAGAAAGGTTTTTAAGATCAGGACTACCAAGAAACAGGTTGACCGATTGGGACTGATCAATCCACTTCTGGCGACGTGCAGCAGCGGAAAGAACATATTCAAAAGACACATCAAATGCAGTGAGGTATTTTTTCTTAATGGGTTCGGGAATGCCTTCGATTGAACCAAGCTCACCATCAAAGTATTTTAACTGGTCGGACATCTCCCTGTTCCATAATCCTTCCTTTTTCAAATCATTTACCAGGAAACGGTTCAGCACCATGAAATCACCGGAGAGATTACTCTTAACAAAAATATTCTTGTAGGTCGGTTCAATACAGGGGGATGAGCCCATGATATTGGAAATGGTCGCGGTGGGGGCAATGGCGATCACATTGCTGTTGCGCATACCATGCTTGGCAATTTTCTTGCGAACCACAGACCAGTCCATTTTTGCAGTTTTGGGAACCTCCACTTTTTCTCCGCGCTCCTCTTCCAGCATTTGGATGGTATCCTGGGGAAGAATGCCCCGGTCCCACTTGGACCCGCGATAGGAGGAGTAGGTGCCGCGCTCGTTGGCCAGATCACTGGAAGCCTCATAGGCATAATAACAGATTGCTTCCATGAATTCATCATTGAATTCAACCGCTTCCTCCGAAGTGAAAGAAACATCTTTGATAAAGAGTGCATTCTGTAGACCCATCACTCCAAGACCGATCGGACGGTGACGGCTGTTCGAAGTCTTGGCTGCTTTGGTGGGATAAAAGTTTACATCAATAACATTGTCCAATGCCCGGATGGCAATTCTGATGGTGTCGCGTAATTTCTCGTGATCAAGATCTCCCTCCGGGGTAAGGTGGGAATCAAGCACCACAGATCCGAGGTTGCACACCGCGGTTTCATCCGCACCGGTATTAAGGGTAATTTCGGTACAAAGGTTGGAACTATGAATCACCCCGGCATGGTCCTGCGGGCTGCGGATATTACAGGTATCCTTAAAGGTTATCCATGGATGACCAGTCTCAAAAAGCATTTTGAGCATCGATTTCCACAGGTCGATGGCCGGGATAGTATGCCCCCAGATTTCTCCCTTTTCTGCCTTGGATTCATACTCCGCATATCTTTCCTCAAATGCCTTGCCGTAGAGGTCGTGGAGGTCAGGCACTTCATTGCTCCGGAAAAGGGTCCAGTTTCCCCGGGCTTCCATACGCTTCATGAACAAGTCCGGGATCCAATTCGCCGTGTTCATATCGTGAGTACGACGGCGGTCGTCTCCGGTATTTTTACGAAGCTCCAGAAATTCAAGTATGTCGCAATGCCAGGTTTCAAGGTATGCACATCCGGATCCTTTGCGCTTTCCGCCCTGGTTGACTGCACAGAGCTGGTCGTTGTGCATTTTCAGAAATGGGATAACCCCCTGGCTTTCGCCATTGGTGCCGGCAATATGACTGCCCGTGCCCCGAACTGCGGTCCAGCTACCACCCAGGCCACCCGCCCACTTGGAAAGGAAAGCATTTTCTGCAATTCCCCGGTACATGATCGACTCAATGGTATCGTCCACCTTGTACAGGTAGCAGGAAGATAGCTGGGAGTGCAGGGTTCCGGAGTTGAAAAGCGTAGGGGTGGAGGAACAAAACCTCCGGCTCTTGTAAAGGTTGTAAAGGGAGATGATTTGGTCCTCCGGATTGTCTTCATGGGCGAAGACCCCCATGGCTACCCGCATCCAGAAAAACTGGGGGGTTTCCAGACGGCGGGGCTTTTCCCCAGTCTTGTCCACCACCAGGTAGCGGTCGTACAGGGTTTGAATACCGAGGTAATCAAAGTCAAGGTCTGCGGAAGGATCAATTGCCTGGCAAAGGCGGTCAATATCGAGCTTGAGCAATTTCTTATCCAGCCTCTTGATCTCCACCCCGCGTTTTAAATAGGACTTAAATTCCTTGGCATGAAAGGTACGGATTTCATCGATACTTTGATGAGCCACATCCCAGCCAAGCACTTCTTCATAAACATAGGTGAGGAGAATACGGGCGGCAAATTTGGCAAAGTCTGCATCCCGTTCGATCAGGGCTTTTGCATTGAGAATAATGGTTTTGCGCAAATCAACCTCAGTGATTTCGGAAAAAACGGAACGGCGCAAATCATCTTCTATTTGTTCCGGGGTCAGGCATAGATCGAGCCCGATACTGGAAAAAGTAATACGCTTTTTAAGATCAATCCCGTCCCAGAAAAAAGTGGTCCCATCTTTTTTCTTCACCACGATCATGGAGTCCTGACGGACTTCATGATGCTCGGTATTGCTCTCACGCTCGACCCGGCGGCGGGCACGATAAAGAATGTAGGACTCCGCAACTTTGAAGAAGCCATGCTTCATCAATTCTTCCTGCACAATGTCCTGAACATCCTCGATATTGATAAATGCCTGCCCCGTAGCCACTGCCCGTTGGGTGACTTCATCTGAAATGCGGACGGCCGGCTCGGAGTCTAGACGCAGGGAGAGGAACGCTTTACGGATAGCAACCTCGATCTTGGAGGAATTCCAGGGCACCACTTGCCCGCTTCTACGGATCAAGCGGATCAGGGAGCTGTCAACCGGGGGATTGCTTGGAAAATGCCCGTTCCCTGGACCCTGATTGGAACGTGAAAAGACCAGGCTTTTGGCCACATCATAAGCATCATTTTCCACCAGGGCTTTTTCGATCAGCTTGTGAAGATCGTCGAAGGAGAGGCGGGGGGCGCCGCCTTCCTCCTCTTGTTCCAACCGCTCGATTAAGCGGCTGGCGACGAGCCGGGAGGACTCCACCACGAGCTCCCGGTTTTTTGGGGTGTATATTTCCTTTTCTTCCCTTGAGATCATCAGGTCGGTAAGAGCCTCCCCGATAACCTCGGCCACCTCGGCGATGTGGAAATCACGGTCACCCGCGCCATCTGTAATACGCACTTTTGGAATCTCGAACCGATTCTCTCCCAAATCTTCCGCCCAGTCAAAACGGGGCTTATCTTCTCGGGGCGTTTCCGCCGCTTTGGTTAACAATCGATCTTCCTCAAATATCGTATTACGCATCAGTCAAATTTCCATCCTACACAGTTAAACATTTACACACACATCCCTGACAATCCGGTTGTCAGGTTTACAATTCATCATCCGAAACATCGGTGAGGGCAGAGGACTTTTGGTACTCGGTCACCCGACCTTCGAAGAAATTCTGTTCTTTTTTCACATCCATCATCTCCGCAAGCCAGGGGAATGGATTTTCCAGGCCTGGGTGAAGAATCTCAAGGCCCACTCCGTTGAGGCGACGGTCCGCAATGTAGTCAATATAACTGCAGAACTCATCCGCACTAAGACCGACTGAACTAACGGGCAGGCAGTCGCGGATAAAATCCTTTTCCAGCACAACGGCTTCCTTCATTATCTCCACCAGTTCCTGGCGAAAATCTGTGGTCCAAATGTCCGGGTTTTCATCAATAAGAACACGGAACAGGTTGCGGAACAATTCGATGTGGTTGGATTCATCACGAAGGGTGTAGCGGAACATCTGTCCAATGCCCGGGACTTTGTTCTGCCTGGCCAAGCTTAAGACCATCCCAAAGAGTCCGTAAAATTGAGTACCTTCCATACACTGCCCAAATATGAAAATATTTTTGGCCAGTTCCTGTTTGTTCTCGGTCAAGGTGAGATCCAGATCACGACGGAGGTTTTTGGATACGCGGGTAACAAATTCATTTTTCCGGCGGATGGTCTCGATTTGCTCAAACATGGCTTCGCACTCGTGAGGATTGATGCCAAGTGAGCTGATCATGTACAATAAACTGTCCGCATGGATGTTTTCCTCGTGGGCATGGCGGCCCAACACGAGCTTGAGCTCAGGAGCGGTGACCAACTCGCGGACAACATGCTGGATGTTATCGCCAACGATTCCTTCTGCCGCAGAAAAGTAACCGATCCCCATCATGATAATCCACCGGTCACTGTCGGAAAGCTCCGCTGGGTTTTTCCACTGTTCCAAATCTTTTTGCATAGGAATATCTTCAGGCTCCCAATGGTTGGACTTCATTTTGCGGTAAAGATCATAAGCCCATTGATACTTTAAAGGGAGCAGGTTGAAGGTCATGGTGTCCCGCCCGTTGATGACCTTTTTCTCCTGAAACGCCTGTTTTGCTTTTTCCTCGTTTAAAACGAAAGTTTTCCCGCCGATTTCGTATGTCTTGTCCATAATGTTTATTTCCCCTTCTTTTTACCTGTTAAAATTTAAATATCGGCGTGAAATCGGGGACGAAATTGTGGTTTTTAGGGTGAAAACCGTGGTCCCCTCGACGATGTTTCGAATAGTGGGCATTAAGGGAAGAAATGAAAAGAAAAAAAATGAATTTGTTGATTTTTTTTTCATTTCCGTACCCTGCATGTAGTGTTTGTGTAACAAATTACCCCCTGTATATAGTGTTGTTAATAAGTTTTAGTTTGATTTTTCTCTTTGGCAACCTTTTCCTGCAAGTTGCTGAGAAAAAAAGAAATAAAGACTTAAATCCATCGAATTCCAAGCCCAAGTTGTTCTAAGTTATTCGCCATGGTTTAAGAATTTGTTCACATTCTGCAGAATCTCAAATTTTCCTTGGGTGGAGGGATGATTTTTGATCACCCGACCTAATAATTTGACCAACCTACTCCCCCCCGGCCCTGACAAATTTGAATTTTTTATAAACCAAGCAAAGGACCAATGGCCTTATCTACCAAAGATCCTGCCAATTATGCAGGAGGACAGAGGAGGGATTTTTTTTCAATTGGGAGAGAACCGCAGCAATCAGGTAAATGGATCCCGTGACCAATAATGTGGTGGAGGGATCCAGTTGTTGGTGAAGTGCTAACACTTGCTTTTCTTTGGCAAACTTTACCGCTCCGGGAAAATTTTCGACCAGTTTTTGTAAATCCTCAAGGGAACAAGCCCTGGGCTGATCCAGTTCGAACAGAGTGATCCGGTTGGTTCTTTGGAGCAGGGGGGTGAGCACATCGCGGGCACGGTCCTGCCCGCAGGCAGCAAACCAGACCTCAAAACCCTCAGGCAAACTGTCCCAAAGTTCAGCACTTGCCTGTGCCCCGTGCCCATTATGGCAGGCGTCCAGAATAATGGTTGGTTCGGTGCAAATTTTTTGCCACCTCCCGGGAAACCTTACCGATTGCAAGGCACTGCTGACTTTGTGCTCCTCGCAGGGGAATTGGCTATCAAGTAATTGAACAACCCGCGAGGCCAGAGCGGCATTTCTTTGCTGAAAGGATCCATGCAGGTTGGTTTGGGGCAAGGCGGGCAAATTTGCATCCTCCACCCAGTGCAGGGGGGCTTTTTGATTTTGGGCCATTTGGCGGACCTGTTCCCGGGCATCTTCTTCCAGCCAACCTGTCACTACTGGCTTGCCGGGTTTGATTATGCCGGCTTTTTCCGCCGCTATCTTTTTCAGTTCATAGCCCAGCATATCACAATGATCGTACCCGATGCTCGTAATGACCGAAATCTCCGGGTTGAGCACATTGGTGGAATCAAGCCGTCCACCCAGCCCGGTCTCCACAATGGCCAGGTCAACTTTTTGCTCCTTGAACTCCAGAAAGGCAATCGCGGTCATAAACTCAAAAAAAGTGGGCCCCATCCCCTGCTCGCTCGTTTCGATTTTTTGCACCACGGGAAGGAGTGTCTCCACCCACTTTTCAATTTTTGCAAATGACAGGATCTCTCCATTTACCCTTACCCGTTCTCCAAGTTCGATTAGATGGGGAGAGGTAAACAGGCCCACGCGGTATCCCTGTTTCCGGTATACCGAATCGAGCATTGCGCATACCGACCCCTTCCCATTGGTCCCGGCCACATGGATGGATGGATAGGCAAATTGTGGGTTTCCAAGTTCCTGGCAAAACGCCTCCATCCGCTCGAGGCCAAACCGGGAACCCTGGTTGCGCAAAGAGTATAAAAACTCCAGGGTGTTGTTCATCTGCCTGGTATTCCCCCTCCTGCTACCGGGAACATATAAGGGAGAAGATCAGATCTTTTTGGCCGGGGCTTTGCGGGTTGCGGTTTTTTTGGCGACCGGTTTTTTACGGACGACCGGTTTCTTTTTGGCCGCTGAAGATTTCTCAGGGGCGGGTTGCAAATGGTTGGCCAAATGATTCATCAGGTTGATCAAGCGGTCACGCAGGTCATGACGGTCGACAATTTGATCGATCAATCCATGCTCCAGCAAGAACTCGGAGGTTTGAAACCCTTCAGGCAGATCAGCCCGGGTGGTTTCCTTAATTACCCTGCGCCCGGCAAATCCGATTAAGGCTTTTGGCTCCGCCAGGATCACATCCCCCAAAGTGGCATAGCTTGCCATGACTCCAGCCATGGTTGGATTGGTCAGCACGGAAAAGAAAGGGATTTTTGCCTTGGCCAGTTTGGCGAGGGCGGCACTGGTTTTGGCCATCTGCATAAGGCTGAGGATACCCTCATACATCCGGGCACCGCCAGAAGCCGATACCACAATTACTGGAATGTTCATTTCCAGCCCACGCTCGATCGCCCGGGTAATTTTTTCACCGACCACCGACCCCATACTTCCTCCGAGGAAACGGAAATCCATCACCGCCAGGCTGACCAATCGGCCATCCATTTTCCCGGTCCCGGAAACCACTGCATCTTCCAGCTTGGTTTTTTCACGGTTTTGCTGAAGTTTTTCCTCGTAGGATGCCAAGCCCTTAAATTTCAGGGGGTCTCCTGAGCGAATATTGCCGTCATACTCCTTAAATGTGCCGTGATCCACCAGCGATTGAATACGGTCAGGTGCGGGCAATGGAAAATGGTATCCGCTCCCTGGCACGACCATGAGGTTCTTTTTTAATTCCTTAACAAAGACCATCTCACCGGACTCCGGACACTTGGTCCACAATCCTTTGGCAACCCCATCACGGGATTTTACATTTACCTTGGAATACTTTGGTTTGCTGAAAAAAGACATATTCGAAAGTTTGGTTTATCCGTGCCCGAGGGTCGCTACCTCCACCAACCCGACTCCACGATCGATCAGTGCCTTGGCACAGGCATCGAGCGTGGCTCCAGTGGTGTAGACATCGTCCACAAGAACAACTCTATCAAACCCATCCAAACAAGTTCCGTCCTTAAGGGCAAAGGCATTTTTTACATTCTGTTGGCGCTCCTTCCGGTCCAGCTTGGTCTGGGTGGGAGTGTTACGCACCCGTTTCAGGCAATCGTAGGCAACCGTGCTCACCCCCGCCTCCCTGGCAAAGGCTTCCGCAATCCATAGGCTTTGGTTGTATCCCCTCTTGTATAATTTTTTGGGGTGCAAAGGGACAGGAATGAGAACAGCCCCGGTCAGAAATTCGAGAAACTGGGGTGCCCTCTCCAGAAAAAAGGGAATATCCTCGAGAATTCTTTTATTGCGGTCGTATTTCAATTGATGGACCAGTTGACGGCCTGCCTTATTTAAATAAAACATCGCCCGGCCTGCCCCAAACAGGGGAGGAAATTCCCGGCAATTCTTGCAGGTCAGCCCCGCATAGTCCATGCCGTCCATGCCCACCCCGCATAATTTACAGCGCGATTGCTGAATCCAGGCCACCGAATCGAGGCAGGAAAGACAGGAAAAGGAAACATCATCCAGGTAGGCAGCCTTGGCGCATATCGGACATTCACCCGGCAGAAAAAAGTCAAACAGGGCACGCTTCCACCCCTTCCAATCGATGTTGATCACTTCTCCAAATTGGCCCGTCTGGGCAGACGGTAAAATACTTTGTCCATTCTTAATCCCCTGGCCGGGGCACTGACCACTTCAGCTGTCCGTTTATCCGTAAGCAAAATTTTGGATATCTCTTCGGGGTCCATCCGGCCAAGTCCAACATCGATCATCGCCCCAACCATGCTGCGTACCATCTTGTACAGATACCCCTCCCCTTCAGTGACAAAATGAAGCTCATCCCCCCGGTCCCGCCAGTCCGACCTCCACAACTTCCGGATGGTGGGTTCCTCATCCCCATTCCCCCGGTTTGCAGAAAAAGCGGCAAAATCGTGGGTGCCCAAAAACCGGCCGGCGGCATCCTGCATTGCCTCAAAGTCCAGCTTTCGATCCTTCATCGAATGAACAAAACGGTCCATGTCAGGCATGGCCCAGCCTTTACAAATGCGGTAAAGGTAGCGCTTTCCCTTTGCCGAGAGGTGGGCGTGAAAAGAGGGAGGCACCGCGTCGATCTTTCTCGGGCTTATGCCCACGGGCACGGATACCCGTAAAGCCTGCAGCAGGGCATGGGGGGAATGATTCCACCTGGCATCAAAATGAAAAACCTGCCCGGCGGCATGTACCCCCGCATCCGTCCTGCCCGCCCCAATGGTACGGATGGGGCATCCAAAAATTTGGGCGAGACTCTGTTCAATTTTATCCTGCACCGATTGCCGGTTGGTTTGCTTTTGCCAGCCGTTAAACGCAGTGCCGTCATAGGCACAGAGGCACCGCCATCGTCTCAGATCAGGGCTTGGTTTCAAGTGTTTAAATTGTTTAAAAAGTCACGCAGGATCAGGCAGGCAGCCGTGGCATCGACCCGGCCCGATTTATCCGCACCCTTGGCACTTGGCTTCCCCCCCACCGTTTCTCTGGCTGCGGCACTGGTCAGGCGTTCATCCACCCGGTAAACCGGCAGGCCAAACCTTGCCTGCAGTTGCTCAATAAATCCGTCCACCTCCTGGGCACGCCTGCCCACTTTGCCATCCATATGCACGGGATACCCGACCACCAGATCGGTGATCCGGCGGTTTGCCACTTCTGCAGCCAGGGCCTCCCAGCAGCCCGCACACTCCACCCCGGGAATTGCCCCGGCGGGCAGGGAGATCAAAAGCTCGTCCGCCCAGGCCAGACCGATTCTCTTGGTTCCATAATCGATTCCCAGGTAGTTGGGCATGGCCAAAAAAAGAATTTCCCTTAGGCAAGGTCAGGATTTTCCTGGCATACTTGCTGGGCGAGTGCCTTGACCTGCTGGGCACAGTCCTTATGGCATACCAGGGTGGCATCTCCGGACTGCACCACGATAAGGTCTTTAACCCCAAGGAGGGATATGGTGTGCCCGGGCTCGGCGTAGGTAAGGTTTCCGCTTGAGTCCAGGGCAGAACCCGCTCCCTTAAACACATTGCCCCTATCATCGGCTTCGTAGTGCCGGGCAATCGCTGGCCATTCCCCGACATCATCCCAGTCAAATGCAGATTCAAGCATGACCACATCCGCGGCCTTTTCCATCACCGCAAAATCAATCGATATTTTTTTAAGCAGGGGATAGACTTTTTCCATCGCATATTCGATGGATCCATTTTCTTGCCAATTTGCCAGTAAATCATCCAATCCCGCACTCAGTTCCTCGGCATGCTGACGAATGGCACTAAGAATGACTTCCGGCCTCCAAACAAACATGCCGGCGTTCCAGAAATATCCTCCATCCTGCAAATACTGCTGGGCCTTTTCGAGGTTTGGTTTTTCCACAAACCGTTCCACCTGATGGACGGGGAGCGAGGCCAAGCCATCCACCCCCGGTCCCTTTCTGAGATACCCGTATCCGGTCGATGCAAAATCGGGCTTTATGCCAATCGTCACCAAAACATCCTGGTTCTCGGCCGCTTCAAATGCGGCGGATAAGACTTTGCGGAATCCGGCCCCGTCTGCAATCACATGGTCCGCGGGGAGCAGGGCAAAAGCAGCACCCGGTTCCGTTCTCTCCACCAACAGGGCGGCAAGTCCAACTGCTGCTGCCGTGTCCCGCCCCTGCGGTTCCCCGATCACCCGTTCGGGAAGTAATTCCGGACAGCTTTCCAGCACCGCATCGCGTTGCTCAATATTGGTAATCACAAAGACCTGCTCCGGGGGAACCAGTCCCTTCAGCCGGTCAACGGTCTGGGCGAGCATGGGAGCATCCCCGACAATGGGAAGCAAATGCTTTGGCTTTCTCAACCGGCTTTGGGGCCAAAATCTTTCACCCCGGCCCCCAGCCATAATCACAACAAATCGATTCTTCATATTATCCACTACCCATGCGGTTGCATCGATGGAAAGCGAGTAAATTCCTAACTTTTTACCGGATTATAACCACCGCGGGCTTTACTCCCCGGATTGTAAAAGCAGGCCCCGTCTTCTCGCCGAACGCAGGGATAAACAAAAGATGACCAGACCCAAAATAAAATAGATGGCATTGAGCAAAAAGGCTTTGACCAAAAGTTCTGGCATCCATTGGTCATGCAGAATCAAAGCACGCATCCCTTCGAACACATAGGTGGTGGAAAGATACTGGGCAATTATCTGCATCCATCCGGGCAGGGTTTCGAGCGGATAATAAATGCAGGAAAAGGGGGCGAGCAGAAAGGGAAGCATCCAGGTCAGGCTTTCTGCCCCCAAGCCATAGCGTAATAAAATACCCGTGACTGCCTGGGAAATTGCCCAACCGGTAAAGACGAGGTTTAAAAAGAATCCAAGCAGGGGCAGGCCAAGTTCAAAAACAGACACGCCAAAAAAAGGAATGGCAAGCAAAGCAGCCGGCACCATTCCAATAAGGGTGCGGATCATACTGACTGTGGCCAAGGAGAGAATGAGTTCCCAGGGGCGCAGGGGACTGACAAATAAATTTGCCAGGTTGCGTGACCACATTTCCTCAAGAAAGGAAAGGGTGTAACTGATGTGCGAACGGAACAGAGAATCCCAAATCAAAACAGCAGAGATCAGAATGCCCCCCGCCGTAAGTTCTGGACTGGAGTTGGAGAAATGGATGGAGGTAAACCCCCAGATGATCATCTGCACGGTTGGCCAGTAGGCAATTTCCAGCAACCTTGGCCAGGAGGACCGAAGCAGGAAAAAATACCGCAGTAAAAGGGCGGAGATCCTCCCGGTGGTGGATGAGTTCATGCCCCTCCCCCTTTTCTGTTCATGACCAGAAAAACTTCCTCCAGGGATTCCCGCTCATGCCTGGCTTTCAATTCATCGGGACTTCCCTCCTCCATCACTCGGCCATGGCTCATCATAATGATATGGTCGCAGAGCAATTCCACCTCCCTCATGTCGTGACTGGCAAAAAGAATGGTCGCACCCGTCTGGTCGCGATATTCTGCCAGGCGGTGGCGGATCCACTCCGATACATCCGGGGACAAGCTGGCCGTGGGCTCATCCAGCAACAAGAACTCCGGGGTATTGATCAATGCCTTGGCCAGGGACACCCGGGTCTTTTGCCCGGATGACAGACGGCGGATGGGTTGTTCCATCAGCTCGAGCAACCGGAAATCATCGGCCAGTTGGGAAATCTTTTGAGCCGCATTCTCCACTCCATATAAACGGGCAAACACCCGCAAATTTTCCCGCACCGTCAGACGCTGGGGAAGATCCACATAGGGGGAGCAGAAATTCATCCGGTGGAGGACAGCGTGGCGGTTCTTCACAAAATCATGACCAAACATACGGATGGACCCGGAGGTTGGTTCCAGTAAGCCAAGGAGCATGGACAGGGTCGTGGTCTTTCCGGCCCCATTTCCGCCAAGCAAACCGACAATGCTTCCCCTGGATAAAGAAAAGGACACATCGTCCACTGCCCTTGCCGGACCAAACTTTTTGGTCAATCCAACAATTTCAAGCAAAGGATCACTTGGGGTCATCGGTCATCTCCATCAAAAGGTGCTCAACCCGACGGGTCGCCTCCTCCAGGTCCCGCTCACAAAAAAGCTCCTCGTAAGGCAAAATCTTTGTTCTTACCCGCACCTTGGCAAAAGGCAGAGGAATCACAAACTGGTCCCAGGAATTTAAACGAATCGCCCAATTGTAGGAAAAAGACAACAGGGCAACGGGCGAACGGCTCGCCCGGGCAATCAGCAGGGCTCCGGATTTCGCCTGATACTTTGGCCCTCTTGATCCATCCGGAGTTACGCCCGCATCGTGCCCGGCCTTGACCAGGCGGATAAGCTCGCGGGTCGCCTCCGCCCCCCTACGGTTGCGGGATCCCCGGATCGCCCGGATCCCAGCCCATCCGTAAAAAGTTTCCAGCCAGGCACCATCCCGGCTCCCGCTGATCAATCCATAACACCTTCGTTTTTTGCGAAATCGTTGATGCCATTCCCCCGCAATAAACAGACGGTTGTGCCAAAGTACGATGGTAATGGGCTCGTTTACCTTTTTTATTTCGGCCCGTCCGTCTTCATCGCGGTAAGACAACCGCAAGGTCAAGGTCCAGAGACGATAAAAAATTCCCAATGGGGAAAGGATTGTTTTAAGTCCGAAAGATTGGTGATGAGGGGCATTTTTATCCCTCCCTAAGGGAAGGCTCATTGCTTTAGAATTTACCTTCCAGGCCTAACTCCAGAGCGTGTGCAGGAACCTCCCGCTCGTGATGGTACCGGTAACCCAGGCTAAGGGCCAGATGGTCGGTTGGCGTAAATACGGCACCCAGCCCGCCGGATGCATAGAAAAAGGGATCCAGCCGGGTACGGTCCTGACCATTAGATAAAAGAGGAGCATAATCCTCCACCACCGATACCCCGTATCCCAGGCCCAGGCTGCTGTACAAGCCAAACCAGGGAGTAAAGGCATGGGTGTACCCAACCTCTAAAAATCC
>ERZ807291.3131-NODE-3131-length-23913-cov-66.697879_pt1 | contig 23913 bp, 21 predicted proteins | sample MGYA00521257_ERZ807291 | MGnify/ENA primary metagenome ERZ807291 (study PRJEB31413, sample SAMN03169783) | marine metagenome | biome: Marine; feature: Water; material: Subsurface seawater | place: North Sea | collected 2011-04-28 | depth 1 m m ... | reverse complement strand
AAATAACAAAAGGTAGTTTACCTAGTGAACTAGATGATAGGAGTTATAATAAATGATAGCACCTATAGAAAAAGAGCAGATAAAAGCAGATGGATTTGACGAAGCTATCATAGGTCAAGAGTATAACGATGGAAGATATGTTTATTCTATTGAAGGAATCTTAGAGATACTTATGATTAGAGATGACATGACAATGGAAGATGCTATGGAGTTCTTTAGTTTCAACCTTGGAGGAGCTTACGTAGGAGAAATGACACCACTTTATATATGGACTGGAGACACGCAATAATGGAAGATGAACTAATGCCAGCTATAAGCGAGGCTATGATTAAACGCTTAGAACAATTATACCCTGACAAATGTCCTGACTTGACGAACACAGAAAAAGATGTTTGGTTTAAGAGTGGTCAAGTATCTGTAATCAGATTCCTTAGACAAACTTATAACGATCAAATACAAAATAACATTTTAACAAAAGACTAACCATGTGTATGTCAGCACCCGATATTCCTCCACCTCCTCCACCTCCAGCTCCTCCTCCACCCCCTCCTCCTGTAGCTGAAGCATCTAAGACTGTTAGACAAACACAACCTAAGAAGAAGAAGGTAGGAGCACAAGCACAGTTAAAGCGTTCTGCTAGACCTACACTTGGTGGATCAGCTGGTGGTACTGGTGTCTATATGTCTTCTTAATAACAATATAACTATATAATATCATGCTTCGCACACTCTCAAAAAAGACTTTGCTATCATCTGTTGTTGCAACAGGGGCTGGCAGTTCATTCTCAGTAGAGCGTTCTAAGGGTTGGACCTTTGTAATCGCTTCTTCATCAGTAACCACAGGAGGTACGGTAGATATAGAAGCGTACATCGGTGGTGCTTGGTATGTCATTCACTCTGAAGATGTAACAGCTGACGGTGCTATCATGGTTAGAGATGACCACGGACACTACGAACAGATCAGAGGTAATGTATCAGCGAGAACAGATGGTACTTACAGTGTATACGCAACAGGTTCTACTGACTCTCTTTAATGTCTATCACCTTCACAGATCAGCTAGATAAACCTAGCGAGATAACAACAATACCTAATCAATATGTAAGACCTGTCTTTGGTGCTTTGTATGGATTTGATGTACCTGTTAGCGGTGGAGGAGGAACACCTGCATTCACAAACCAATACAGCGTAAGCTTAGATGGCACGGATGATTATGTCAGCACTTCTTCCTTTGATCTTACCACTAATAAGACAGTAAGCTTTTGGATAAAGTTAAATAGTATTAGTGCGGCTGGTGTTTATCTGTTTGGTAACGGTGGTTCTTACTATTCTTATATTACAAGCAATGGTCAAACAATGTATAAGTATGACGGAAGTGCAGCTAAGTCTATAAGTATATCTGCCGCTAATGCTATTTCGACTGGGTCTTGGCAACATATTGTTATAACGGGTGATGGTTCATCTTCAGTTTTGTATAAGAATGGTACAAGTATTGGTACAGGATTAGATTTAACCCCATTGGGTTTGAATAGGTTTGGGGGAGATAGTGTAGGAGGTTCTCGTTTTATAGATGGTCTTATGGATGAGGTTGCAGTTTGGGATGCTACATTATCAGCTGACGATGTAACTGCCATTTACAATATCGGTGTCCCCAATGATCTATCGTCTGCAAGTTCTTATGATACTGACCGTACTTCTAACCTAGTGCATTGGTGGCGAATGGGTGAAAACGACGGTGGAACAGGAACAACTATAACTGACCAAGGAAGTGGAAGCAATGACGGAACACTTACCAACGGCCCAACATTTTCAACAAGTGTACCTGAATATGTATTCAACCAATACAGCGTAAGCTTTGATAACAGTGATGACTACGCCACTGCCACTCTTGGATCGCAGGTATTTGATGGGGACTATTCAATATCGTTTTGGTTCAACGCAAACACATCACAAGACTATTCTACATTATTCCAATCTGGGACAGGACAAGCATACACTGATGGTTTTCGCTTATACAGGTTAGCCAACGGATCGATACAGTTTTACAAAGGGTTAGGAGGATATGTATTAATTTTGGATGGGGGTTCAACATCTACGAACACATGGTATCATTTGGCGATAACTAGGAGTGGCACAACTACCACTTTATATTTAAACGGAAGCTCAATTGATACAGGCACAGACTCAGCGGCTTATTCATCGCAACTAATATATATTAACACTGGAGCATTGTCTTACTTTTTTGGAGGTCTAACAGATGAAGTGGCTTTATGGGACTCTGCTTTATCGGCATCTAACATATCATCAATTTACAATAGCGGAGTGCCTAACGACTTATCAGCACTAAGTCCTGTTAATTGGTGGAGAATGGGAGACAACGATGGAGGAAGTGGCACAACCATTACAGATCAAGGAAGCGGAGGTAACAATGCTACTCTAACTAACGGCCCAACTTACTCAACAACAGTACCATCTTAATAAATTATGAGCAGAAAATATGTTATTATAAATGCGGACGAAGTAGACTCCGTTGATTTTAGCCAAGTCGATGAGACAAGTGCAGATACAGTTAGATTCTCAGTCGATGGCACAAAGACATTCGTTAAGTTTGACACTGACACAACACCTTCTTTTCTAGATGGCAAAACACAATACACCCATTCTGAAATACTCACCATTTTAGCGACTGACGAGTGGACACCTGACGAACCTATCTAACCTATGCAAGAAACAGCCCAAGGCTTATACCACTCCTTAGAGAACCAAAGGTGGTCTTTCTTGGATAGAGGGAGAACCTCATCTGAGTTAACTATTCCTTATATCATGCCTCCCGATGGGCATAACTACGCTACTAAGTATTACACACCGTATCAAGGAGTAGGAGCTAGAGGAGTTAACAACTTAGCTTCTAAATTACTATTAGCTTTGTTACCACCTAACGCTCCATTCTTTCGTCTTGTTATAGACAGGTATGAATTAGATAAAGCAAAGCAGGAGTTAGGACCAGAGGGAGGAGAGCAATTACGATCTGACTTAGAGAAAGCGTTAGCAGATGTAGAACGAAGTGTATCTCAAGAAGTAGAAGTCGAAGCATTTAGAGTAGGAGTATTTGAAGCGTTAAAGAATTTATTGGTAGCTGGAAATACTTTGTTATACTTACCTGACGAAGGTGGTATGAGGGTATTTCGATTGGATCGTTATGTAGTGAAGAGAGACCCAATGGGTAACGTAACACACATAGCTATCAAAGAAACTGTTGCTCCGATGATGCTTCCTGAGTCTGTAAGAGAAGAAGTCTATCGTCAAGAGAAAGAGAATAGCTGTGATCTATACACCTCTGTTATCAGAGAAGGTAATGAATTTATAGTACAACAAGATGTAAAGGGAATGGTCATTGAGGAGTCAAAGGGTAGATACCCTGTTGAAAAGTCTCCCTTTCTTCCTCTTCGTTATACAAGGATAGACGGTGAAGACTATGGACGTGGCTTTGTAGAGGAGTACTTAGGTGATCTTAAATCACTAGAGGCACTAACAAAAGCGATAGTCGAAGGTAGTGCAGCAGCAGCTAAGGTTCTCTTCATGGTTAATCCTAACGGTACAACCAGGGCTAAGACTTTATCTGAATCTCCTAACGGTGCAATTGTACAAGGTAGTGATGGAGATGTATCTGTTTTACAACTTAACAAGTTCAATGACTTCCGTACTGCACAAGGAGTAATGAATGGAATCAGTGATAGATTGTCACAAGCATTCCTACTTAACAGTGGTGTAGTCAGAGATGCAGAACGAGTAACAGCAGAGGAGATAAGAATGTTATCTCAGGAGTTGGAAGCTGCACTTGGTGGTCTGTATTCTTTATTGTCACAAGAGTTTCAAATGCCTGTCGTTACTAGGTTAATGGCAAGGATGAGTAAAGAAGGAAGACTTCCTAAGTTACCTAAAGACATTGTTAAACCTACTATTGTTACTGGTGTTGAAGCACTAGGACGAGGTAATGACTTACAAAAGCTTGATCTATTCCTTGCAGGAGCTAATCAAATAGTAGGACCACAAGCAGTAGCACAGTATGTTAACGTATCAGATTACTTCAAGAGAAGAGCTACTGCGTTAGGTATTGAAACAGAAGGTTTAATCAAATCAGATGAAGAAATTCAACAAGCTATGCAGCAAGCCCAACAACAAGAGATGATGATGAAGTTGGGTGGACCTGCTGTAGCACCTGCTATCAATGCTGCACAAGAGCAGTACATGAGTAGTCAACAACAACAACCACAAGAAGAGTAGATATGGCTGAATTACACCGAGTAGAGATTAATGAGAAAGCACCACAGGAGATTGACCCCGAATCAGAAGAGTCTGTTGAAGCAGTACCTGAAGAACAGACGGAAGATAATAGACCTGAGTGGTTACCAGAAAAGTTTAAAAGTCCTGAAGACATGGCTAGTGCCTATAGTGAACTTGAAAAGAAAATGGGAGCAGGGGTTGAACAGGAGGAAGAATCTGAAGTACAAGAAGAAACCGATGACACTCAAGAGGAAGACTTGGATAGTAACAATATTGTTGTGGAAGCTTCTAAAGAGTTTTTTCAAAATGATGGTAAGCTATCTGAGGAGACCTATGAGAATCTTGCTAAAGCTGGGATATCGAGGGAGATAGTAGATAGCTATGCTGCTGGTCAACAGGCACTTCAACAAAGTGAAGAAGGTAGCATCAAGTCTGTAGCTGATGGGAATTGGGATCAAATGGCAGAATGGGCTTCTAACAACTTATCTCCTGAAGAGGTAAATACCTTTGATGAAATCGTACAGAACGGTACAGTTGAACAAGCTAAGTTAGCCACTAAAGGATTGTACGCTCAATTTAAAGCAGAGAATGGAGTTAGTCCTCGACTAGTACAAGGAGCAGTTAACAAGTCATCTACTATGCCCTTTCGTTCCATGCAGGAATTAGCTCGTGCTCAATCTGATCCTAGATATAGGAGTGGAGATAAAGCATATCACGAAGAGATTGACAGACGTATATCTGTCAGTAATATATAGACTTTTATTGTAGGTTTGAAGCCTTGGACTCCATCTTTTTTCTTGCCAGTGTTGGTTCTGGTTCTTTTTGGTGGATGTTCCAAGGCTTCTTTTTATCCTTTAATAGGCAGTGTAGGTGGGGCAACTGTTGGTAGTCTTGGTGGTCCTGGTCCTGCTGCTGGTGGTGCTGCCCTTGGATGGGGACTAGGAGAGGGTGCTAAGTTAATGGAGGAGAACAAAGGATTAGCTAAGAAAGTTAAAGCTATATCTGAAGGAGATGTACAGGAACTTGTACAACAACAATTAGATGAGAAGATGGATAACGGATTCTTTGATTCTATGTTAGATGAAGTATATGGTTTCTTGAAACTATGTCTTGTAGGTGTTATTCTATGGAACATAGTCCCTATCTTTTATACCCGATACGTACAGAAAAAATCTAATAATAATGATAAATCAATTAAAAAGACTAAGAAGAATTTATAATAACTTGAGCAAGAAGGAGAAGGCTATTGTCTTGACTGTTCTATGTTTAGGTGGAATTATAATACTTAATTTACTTTAACAGACAATTAGTAGTACTAATGTTAAGACCCACTGCGGTGGACAATCTCGATCAAAGGTTCAAACGAAAGTCGAAAAACAAATACTAATAATAATAACAATTACAACAAACATATATTATGGCTAATGGAGATACATCCCCCTCACGTGTGGGACAGATTAATAGTGCTGGTGCTGACGATGCTTTGTTTCTTAAGAAGTTTAGTGGAGAAATCTTACAAACTTTTGAGGAGTCGAACATCTTCAAACCTTTACACACTGTCCGCACAATCGAAAACGGTAAATCAGCTCAGTTCCCAGTTACTGGTGTAGCTTCTGCTTCTTACCACACACCTGGCGAAAACATCGCTGACGGTGGAAACTCATACTTGAGTGACATCAAAAAGGCAGAGAAAGTAATCACCATCGATAAGATGTTACTTGCTTCTACTTTCTTGGCTAACATTGATGACGTTAAGAATCACTACGATATTCGTTCCGTTTACGCGAATGAGTTAGGTAAAGCACTTGCAGTTCGTTTTGATACTGCTCTAGCTAAAACCTTTATCGCTGCTGCTCGTACATCTGCTGCTGTTACTGGTGGTAAAGTTGGTGGTATTCTTGATGTTTCTGCTAATGCAATGGGAGACGGAGCTGATTCAACTGATGATGCTGATAATACTGATCCTACTGGTGCAGAACTTGTAGCTGCTTTATTCACTGCTGCTCAGAAGCTTGACGAAAATGACGTTCCTAGTGACGGTCGTTTTGCAGTCCTTCGTCCGCAGGAGTATTACAAGCTCATTACAGGTGGTGCAGGTGCGTTGGCTATTTCTACTTCTGCTGTCAATAAAGACGTAGGAGGAGTAGGTAGCATTGCTTCTGGATCAATCCCACAAGTAGCTGGTATCACTATCTACAAATCTAATCACATTCCTTCAACTGATTTATCAGCTGTTACTTCTGGAGATGGTGCATCTAGCAATGATGTATTCGGAGCTGGTGGTGCTGGGTATAATGGTAACTTCACTAATACTCTTGGTGTTGTTTCTCATTCTGCTGCTGTCGGAACTGTGAAGCTTCTTGATCTTGCTACTGAAAGCGAGTATCAAATCGAGCGTCAAGGAACACTTTTTGTTGCAAAGTATGCTATGGGTCACGGAGTTCTCCGTCCTGAGTGTGCTATTGAATTGCAGAAATAGTTCTCTCTTCGGTGTTGGGGAGGGGGACTGCGTAGCGGAATCCCTTCCCTTCACTGATATTTTTATTTACAAGCTATGGCACTGACAACTAAACTGGAAGCGGTAAACATTATGATCTCTGTAATAGGAGAATCACCTGTTAATACTTTAAGTGGAACTAGTGTTCCTGTAACCGTTACACAAGCAGTCCATGCGTTAGAAGAAACAAGTAAAGCTATCCAGTCAGAAGGATGGCATTTTAATACAGAATACGATTACCCACTTGTTCCTGATTCTGTTACAAGTCGGATTACATTACCTGCAAACATTTTAAAAGTAGACTTAGACCCTGAGTTAAACACGGACACTGATCCTGTACAAAGAGGTACTAAGCTATACGATAGAAAAAACCACAGGGATACTTGGACTAAAGACTTAAAAGCTATTATTACTTTTGAGTTAGAGTTTGAAGAACTACCTGAACAATTTAGACATTACATAGCTGTTAAATCAGCTCGCATCTTTGCTGCTAGGTTCTTAGGCAGTCGAGAGATAGAAGGGTTTGCTTTAAGAGATGAGATCGAAGCGAAAGCTAGAGCTATTGAAAGTGACTCTGAGAATGCAGACAGAACTATCTTTGACAACTACAGCGTACTAAGAGTAATTGACAGGTAAAGATGCCACTGCTTAACACCAGTATTCCTAACCTTGCCCAAGGTGTATCACAACAACCTGACAATTTAAGATACCCTGGACAGTGTGATGAGCAGATAAATGCTTGGTCAACTGTAGTAGAGGGACTTGTTAAAAGACCTAACTCTAGGTTTTCTTATGATACTGGATTAGGTGCTAATATTAACTCTAATTTATTTAGTCACTATGTAGATAGAGATGAACAGAATCAATATGTTATTACGTATGACTCTGTCAACGGATTAAAAGCGAGAGACTTAACAGTAGATAACATTAGTGCTGGTGATATGACTATTACTATTGAAGATGCTACCGCTGGTACTTACGTAGCTGTTTCTCTTGCTGGTAATCCTCTTAAAGACCTTACAGCTTTAACCATAGCAGACTCTACCTTTATTGTTAACAAGACTAAGACGGTAGGTGCTCTATCAGTGCTACAAGAACCTTTAGAAAAGGAAGCTTTAATATTTGTTAAACTAGGAGACTACGAAAAAGGGTACAGTATTTATATAGACGGAGCTTTAGTTCCTGTTGATCCTAGTTTAGAGAATCATCACGAATATACTCATATAGCAGGAGCATCTCCTTCCACTTACATAAGCGGACCTGATACTGGAGGAACAAACCCTGGAAAACACGCAGATACAGAGTACATCGCTAAAGATTTAGAAACTTGTTTAAACACTAGGTTTCCTTCAGGTACTGTTAATGTGATGAGTACAGTTTCAATTAGCTCTCCTAACGGAGGAGTGGGTTATCTTAAGCCTGTTAATAGTCCTGTAACTGATTACAAAGTAGAAGTAACTATTAATCAATCAGCAGGGTTGTCAGGTCCAGCAGAGACTGCAAAAGGAGAAGCTGTTATAGATTCCAACGGTACGATAACTGGAGTTAATTTGACACACATAGGAGCTAACTTTGCATCGGCAGGTGTTATAGCATCCGCTGATTTACAGGTTACTCTAGTTGAACTAATGTACAGTAGTCAGTTTAACGTATCAGGTAGAAAATGGCTTGATGTCTCAGTGTACCCTGACTATGTATCGAGAGTAACAACCCCTGCTAACACAGCTAATTGGATATATACGACAATTGCTAGTACTCCTTTTTCTATTGAGCGTCAAGGAAGTATAATCAAAGTAACGAACGCTTTAGATAAAGATTTTCAAATAAGAGTTACTGATGGACTAGCTAATCAAGGACTAAGTGCTATTTATAAAGAAGTAGATAGCATTACAGATTTACCAGCTAGTTGTTATAATGGTTTTAGGATTAAGGTCATAGGAGATGCAGAGCTAGAGCAAGATGATTACTATGTTAGCTTTAAGACTAAAGATAACGAAGACTTCGGGGAAGGTAGTTGGATAGAAACAGTAGGGTGGACGCAAGACGGTTCTGCTACAGGTGCTAGTCAATATATTGATAACGCTTTAGACCAAGATACAATGCCTGTTAGACTAATCCCTGACCAAACTACAGGTAAGATAACAAGCTTTACTTTAAAAGTTGTTGATTGGGCAGGGAGAGATTCAGGAGATGACAACAGTAACCCTCTTCCTTCTTTTAAAGGTAATAAGATCAATGATATCTTCTTCTTTAAGAACAGGTTAGGAGTATTGACAAATGATTCTGTAGTGTTCTCTGAAGCAGATGAATACTTTAATTTCTTCAGGACCACAACACAATCGTTACTTGACTCTGCTCCTATAGATGTAGGAATATCACACACTAAGATTAGCTTACTTAAATACGCACAAGCGTTCCAAGAGAAGCTAATGTTATTCTCTGCTAAGACACAGTTTGTGTTAAGAGGTGCAGACTTGTTAACTCCAAAGACTGTTACTATCTCTCCAGTTACTGAGTACGATGTATCAGAAAGTATTAGACCGTTAGCACTTAGTAGTCACATATACTTTAACTTTAAAAGGAATAGCTTTGAAGGATTGTTAGAGTACACTGTTGATAACAACACAGAGACTTACGGAGCAGCTGAGATAACAGAACAAATCAATAAGTACATCCCTTCTAATATAGTCAGGATGGCAGGTAGTGCATCAGAGAACATGATTATTGTACAGACTGACCAAGATTATAAGAAGTTGTTTGTATATAAGTACTTTTGGCAAGGTCGAGAGAAGATACAGAGTTCATGGATGTCCTTTACTTTTACTAGAGAGGTTAGAAGTTTTCACTTTATTGAATCTACTTTGCATATCATCACAACAGATAGTGACGGTACTTACTTAGAAAAGATACCAATGGAGAATGGACTAGCGGAGACAGATAGAGACTATGCTTTATTGTTAGACGGTAGAATACAAACCAGCAGTACTAATTATGTACAAACTATAACCTATACTAAGCTAAGTAGCACAACACCTCAAAGCTTTGACGGAAGTAATTACACTGATGTTACTTATATGAGGTTTAGGAATAGCTTCTTGTTTAAAGAGGGCATGGCTATTTACTCTAAGAACGGAACAAGGAAAGAAGTAACACTTCACTCTGTTAATGACATCGAGATTTTAATTGATGGTAAGTTAGCTAATTATGTTAACTATTCTAATCATGTTACAAATGACGGTGATACATATAAATGTATTCAAAGTCATACATCAGATGCAGCTAAAGAACCAGGAACAGGTGCTGATTGGGCATTGTATTGGGAGAAGATAACAACTACTATAGTTGCTCCTGCTTGGGCTTTATCTACTGCTTATAACTTTGAAAAGTTGTATAAGTGTGTTGAAGGACATACATCCTCTGCATCAATACTCCCAACAGATACTAACTATTGGCAACCTACTGTAGAAGTGGATTCAGCACCTGTGTGGAGCGAGCAAGGTTACGAGTATTTAAGTGTGTATGATTACTTCATTGGATACGAGTACGATATGTTATACAGGTTCTCTAAGCAGAACTTAAAGCAACCTACAGAGAGAGGTGGACGATCTGCATCTGATTATACTTATCAAACTATTCGTAACGGTAGTATTGAGTACTCAGAGACTGGACACTTCAACGTAGAAGTTACACCTAAATTTAGAGATACATACACTTACACTTACAACCCAAGTTTGTTAGCCTCTGTCAGTACACTTAATAAATTCACACCTGAGACTGGATTCTTTAAGTTTGCTGTACAAGCTCAACCTAATGATGCCACTATCGAAATTAAATCTTCTAGTGCTTTACCAGTGAAGCTGTTATCTGCTGAGTTTGAATCAACTATTATATCAAGGAGTAGACGTTATGGAGGTTAAAGTAGAGAAAGCACAAGCACTTGAAGACGCTCCTTTGTTATATGATGACTTACGAGAAGAAGATATGATGGAATGTATCGGTCTAATGCACCACCCTAGAGATGCTGTGTACGGATCATTTGAATCAAGTAGTAAGTGCTATAGCGTCAAGACAGATCAAGACGGATTGTTAGCTTGCTTTGGAGTCAGTCCTAGAGGAAACATAGGGATTTGCTGGTTGCTAGGTACAAGGAATTTTTATAAGATAAAGAAGAAGTTTGTTAAGGATTCACAGATGTGGATAGATGATTTGATGGGAGACTTTGACTACTTAACAAACTACATTATGGAAGCTAACACGCTGAGTATGAGATGGTTAAAATGGTTGGGTGCTAGTTTTGAGGATTGCAATATCCCTGGTTATAAGTCATTTAAGATAGAGAGGAAGTAATATGTGTGATCCAATATCAGCAACTATAGGAACAGCTATTGTAGGACAGTCAGCAGCAGCTGGTATGTCAGCGGTTGCTTTAGGTACTATAGGAGCATCAACCGTAGCAGGTATAGCTTCACCTTTAATGAGTTATGCTGGGCAAAGGCAACAAGCTAAAGCACAGGCAGCGTATCAAGCTCAGTCTATAGCAGCAGTTCAAAAGAAAGAAGGTTTTCAAAGGACATCTCAGCTACTAGAAGCTCAACAGAAGAAATTAGCTCTAGCTCAGGAGACTGGTAAAATAACTAAAGCAGCTCAAGAAAAACTTGCTAGTGCTACTGTATCAGCAGGTGAAGCAGGGGTGTCAGGTCTTTCAGTGCAAGCTTTAATGGATGACTATGTTAGACAACAAGCAGGGTTACAAGCAGCTGTTACTACTCAAGAGAAACTTTATGGTCTACAAACTGGCATGAGCCTACAACAAATTGGATTAGCTTCTCAGCAAGAGATACTAGGACTTAGTCAACCTATCAGTAAACCTAGTTTATTAACAACTGGACTACAGGCGATTAGCGGTGGGCTTAGTGGATACGCAGCAGGGTCAGGCATAGCAAGTAGGATGGGATCGAATAGACCTAGAACAATAAATATCGGAGGAGGTAAAACTTCTAGGTATATGCCCAAGACAGATCAATATAGCATTCCTACACCAGGTTATTAATTATGGCAGAACGAGTACAAGTACAAGGGTTAGGTGAAGCACCTACAGTTCAACCTGTTGATCTTCCTGGCTATCAATACGGAATAGTACAACCTAAAGCTGGTAGGAATAAAGCTATGGACCTTGCTGATAGTTTAAAGCAGATTAATCCAGCTTTACAAGCTTACGGTCAAGTCCAAGAGTTTCAATTCCAAGAAGGAGCACAGAGAGGAGCAATGGAAGCAGCGACTGCTGACTTAGAAGCTTCTGTTACTGAGTTAGATAAGACAGGAGAGAAGTTAGTAGAACAAGGTCTTTTACCTAGATCACAACTAGTAGGTTATCAACGAGCTTTTAGAGAGAGGATAGGACAACGAGAAGCCAAGTCTTCTTACTTTAAAAATTTAAACGATAGGATTAACGAAGTAACTCAGAACTTAGAGGGTGATGATGACATTGTAAGTACTATCATAGCAGAAGAAAGAGAGAAATCTTTACAGAAGTTAGGCGGTTCTCCTTTGGCTTTACAAGGTTTTGCTAAGTATTCTGACTCTATTGATAATAGTTTCTTTGCTAACGCTACTAAGAAGAGAGACAGAGCTGTACAGGATTTTAATGAGGGGATGGTCCAAGAAGGTTTTAACGAAGCTTTTGGGGAAAGAGTTTTATCTGCTTCTATTGATGATGTCGATGCGTTACAAAAAGACATGAAAGCAGAGATGGATAGGATTACAAGTGAAGGTAAAATTCCTCGCTCTCGTGTTATTGAGTTATTTTGGGGAGGATTTGCTAGTCCTAACATAAAACAGTTGTTATCAGGAGATGACCCACAACCAGACAAAGCGGAGAAGTTTTTGGATTCTGTTTTAGAGATAGATTTAACAGGTAAAGGAGGGAAACTAGGTAATATAAACAGAGACGGAGCAGCTATACGCTCAAGCACAGCTATAATAAGAAACCAAATAGAAGCAGCTAGAGATAAAATAGAAGCTGACGAAGATGATGTTTCTGATAGAATAGTAAACGAATACACTATAGCATCTAATGCTATTTTAACAGGACCAACTGGAGTAGAAGAAACAGACAATAGAGATTTAAGAGAGATAAGTAGGCAACTTCAACACGCAGGTTATACCGAAGAGGAAGCAGTTGAAATAGCAGGGCAAGTATATTCTAATGGTGATGTTGCTAGTTACACTAAATATCTTTCTAAATTTTTAGATAGCGATGTAACCAGAGAGGCATTCGGAAAAGCATCCAGATCATTTACTCCTACAAGGTTACAGCAAGGACAGTTAGCTAGTATGTACTTAACAAATAGAGAACTACCTGAGTTGATTGATAGGTTTAAGGAGATGAAGAAAACAGCACCTGGAATGACAAGTTACGAATTTCTTAGTTCAGGAGGAGCAGGTCTTAAAGGTGGACCTATTACAGATAAAAAAGCTAAAGCATTAATAGCAGAAGAAGAATTAAAGTTTGAAAAGAAAAAATGGTGGGATGCTTCGGAAGAAAAGAAGACAGCGGATTCTGTTTTTAACTCTAGGCTAACCACTACAGTTGAAGGTGTATATACTGAGAACAGAAAGTTACAAGTAGACCGTTCTTTTATTGACCAGTTAGTAGAACCTTATGAGGTTGCTTTTAAAACTACATACGATGATTTAATAAAAGAAGCAGCTGATTCAATCGATCCTGATGATCCTGAGAAGAGAAGTAAGATGTTAGTCAAAGAAAAAGAAATAAGTGACAGGTTATTAGGTAGATTTCAGAGATTACAGGAAACACTTAAAGTAACTAAGGAAGCTCGTAAGAGATTACCCGTTACACCTTTTGATCCTACTTCTCCTGATTTTAATGAACAGCTAGAAGAAGCAGAAAGAGATATAAGGGATTTACAACCTTTTTTCGCTGATATGTTGGGAGAAGCTATATTTAAGGTAGGACTTACAGCAGGTATCACAACACCTGAAGATGATCCCGATGTTACTTTAGCAGAAAAAGATTATCAATTTAGAAAAAGTACAGGTGCTGTATCTCCATTAAGAAGCAAAGCTTTAGAAGCTGCTGATAAGTTTGAAAAAGTTCTTCAAGATGAAGCTAAAATGATAGAAGATTTAGATGATGCGAATGCCCCTGAAGCCTACAAAACAACGACTAAGTTAATAAGACAAAGGTTTGGTTATAGGGACATAGATCAAGTGCCTGATTTTAAAGGTACAGATATTGTTGACTGGAGAGTTACTCCTGTAGTAGCTAAGGAAGAACAGCTTAAAGAATTAGGTATAAACTACCGAAATGAATTAGAGAAATATTATTCTTTACCACTTCAAGAACAAAACATAGAAGACCCACAGTTCTCTACTTTAAGAAAAATGAGAGATAAGTTTGGTATTTTTGACTCACCTCAGAGAGACCCTCAAACTAAAAAACTTAAAACTGATAACTTAGATTTGTTCACTGGTGCTCAAAGAAGTTTGTTTAAACTGTAAATTTTAATTATGCCTGTTACCGAAGAAGATGATTGGTGGAACTCTACTGCCCCTGTTGTTACTGAAAATCCTCAACAAGTTTTAGCTCCTACTGGGGATTCTTGGTGGGACTCTACTGCACCTAAACAGAACTACCCTATAGTAGAACCTACTCAAGCGGAAATACAAGACGATGATTATTGGAATAGTTTTACTTCATGGACACAGAGACAAGGTTCTGTAACTAGAACAGTAGGAAGAATACCAGTACGAGCTAGTGAAGATGTTTACAATGCTTTAAACGAAGTGTTTGAGTTTGGTACTAGAGCTAGGTGGGAAGATAAAATATTTGAAGAACCTCAAAGTGCTGCGGAAGATATAACAGCTGAGATAGGCTCTTGGTTAGGTACTTTTTGGTTACCTGGAGGTGCTGTAGCTAAAACCGCAACTGCCACAAGTAAACTCACAGGTTTAACAGCTAAGACAACAAAACTTACTAACCTTATATCTAAAACATCTAAAGGAAAAAAAGTTGTACGGATCAGTAAAATAGCAGCTGAAGGTGCGTTGAGAGGTGCTATTGCTGATTACATTACAACAGATGTCGAAGACTTAGATAACGAAGCTGCGATACAAAAACGATTAGGAGCTACTGTAGAAGGAGCTGTTATAGGTGCAGGTGCTAATCTTACAATGTTTGGTATAGGTAGGCACGCTGGTATTGTATGGAGAAAGTTAAGAGCACTGAAGAAAGTAAGGCAAGCAGCAGAAGGTAAAGGTGATCCAGGTGCAGCTTTAAAAGAATTGAAAAAAGTAATAGAAGATGAGAACAAAATAAAAGACGATGTTCTCTCTGAGTTAAAAGAAACAGACGAAGTTACAAGTACACCTGACAAAGAACTAGACGAAGTATTTGACAAGCCGAAACCTAAAGAAGAAGTAAAAGATAAACCTACTGAAGAGAAACCTAAAGCAGAAGAACCTGCTGTTATTGAAGAATCTAAAAGTCCTGAGTTAGACATTGAGGAGTATATCAATAGAGCACAAAGTTTACCTGACCAAATAAATAGGATGGTCAGATTAAATGAAAAAGTCGCTTCAAGATTGGACCCGAAGATAGCAGAATTGATGCAGTCTTTGGAGAAAGGAGATATTAACAATGTAAGAACTATAGTTTCTAATTTAGAAACAGACATAAGAAGATACAGGAAGTTGATAGAGTTGAGGGCAAAGTCAGGGAATATAACAGGTAAAGCTTTGAGAGCGTTTGCAGGTAATCCTATGGACTTCTTCGGTAGACCTATGGTTTATAAGACCGAAGTTCTCAGAAGAATGAACCAAGTAGACAGTTTGTTAAAACTGATGGGAGATGTTAAGCAAGGTAAACTCAAAGATGATATAGTATTAAAAAATTTAAAAAAAGAATTAGGTGATGTAGATGGTGTTATCCAAGGTAAATCTCTAGCTGATGTGTTAAGTGATAGTTTCGGTAAGACCACAGAAGAATCTTTAAACGGTATTTGGAGTAAATACAAAAAATCTATTTCTGATGGTGTATTAAAAACACTAGAAAAAACAACACCTAAAAGCAAAGCTGCCTTAGAAGTATTTTCTAACAGGATAACTAAAACATTAAAAGATTCACTAGCTAACAATAAGGCTTTAAGTAAAAAAGTTTCTTCCTCTCTCGCTGACATAGAAGACATAATAGCTAACCCAGAGAAGTATAAAGAATCTATAGAGAAAATAATAAAAGATGTTACCGATGCTGATAATATAAAAGCATCAGATAAAGCAGAAGCTTTGAAAGTGTTAGGTGACATCTTGAAGGGAGAAACAGGTAAAAGACTATTCGATGTATTACCCAATAGGGTTAAGTTAGTTTCTAAAGTAATTAAAGAAGAATTAAAAGAAATAGAAACATCACTAAAAGAAGCTATACAAGAAGGAACTGAGAAAGACTTGTTACAAAAAGTAACACAAAGAATAGCAGACAAAACTGAATTAAGTGGTTCAGAGAAGGAAGTGCTGTTGGATCATGTCAAGGCACAGTTAAGTAACACTTTAGCAGAGATGCGTGATGATGTTATTAGAAAGTTTAGATCAAAAGAATTATTCCAAAAGTTTAACCTTCGTGCAAACATACGAGAGTTAGATGAGATGTCTGAGAAAAGTATAAAAGAAATAAGAGAATACTTGACTTCTAAAGTAAAAGAAAACCAAACACCAGGAGACATAAAAGCGTTACAAGAAGAAGCTAGGAAGTCTAAAAAAGTATTAGAAGATAAAGTGAGACAAGCTGACATAGAAGCTGAGAACGAAGTTACTAAAAGAATTTTAAAAGAACTTTCAGGTATGCAGGAGTTTGACCCAGCAGCAGCTGGTACTTTTGAGTTGATGTTAAGAGCTTTTGAAAAGTTGAGGCTTAGTATGATGTTATTTAGTCCTCGAACTTGGTTTGTGGGAGTTCCTTCAGCTGCTTTTAATATTGCATATCAACCTGTGCAGCAAGGTTTAAAAACATTTATTAAAGCTAAAACAAATCCTTTTGAAGAGATTTCCACAGCAAAAGCTTGGGAATTAGCGAAAGCAGATGTAATCGCTACAAGTGAATATTTTTCTAACTTCAATATGTTTTGGGATTTAATAAAAGAAACATACAAAAATAATGGACAATCAGCTATACTACCTCGTTCCTATAGAAGGCACGAAGAAGATTTAATTGATGTCGGAGGTAAAAGTGTAGAGACAGAACCTCTTAAAATACCTTTTAAAAACAGAAGAAAACTAGCTAAGTTGGTTAAGAAATATGGAGTAAAGAATGAGACTAACGAAAAAGGTTTTAGGAAGTTTTTATTAGAAATGGTAGAAGGTGAACCCACAAGTCAAATAGGTAAAGCTTTAGACCCTTTGTTTTCTACAAGTTTTAGAGCTATGGGAGTCTTTGATGAAGCTTTTAAAGCTATGGGTCTAATGAGAGGGTTGAAATCTCAAGCCCTAAAAGAGGGTATAAGTAAAAATTTAGATGAGAAAGCTTTGAATAAATATGTTGAGAAGAGAATGAAAGAAGCTTTGAAAGATGAAGGAGGTTTACCACAGTGGGCTAATAACGAAGAGTTTGCTGATGTGGAACAACTCGCTTTATCTATTACATACCAAGCTGATTACGCTGATAAATACTTTTCTCAACTTGCCCGCAGTTTTGCTAATTGGTCAAGAGGTGGCGATACATCCCACTCTGATCCTTTAAAAATAATAGCCAGGTTACAAGTACCTTTTATAAAAACTCCTACAGCAATAGCTCAGTTTGCGTTGGATCATTTTCCTCCCACCGCTGCTGCTGGGCTACTTTGGAAAACAATTCTTAAAAAATCCCCACTGCACTCTAAACTAAAAACGGTGTCTAAAGATATAGAAACTAACTCGTTAATATTAGGTACTGAAACTGCTGAGGAATCTATAAAGAAAGAAGCCCAAAACACTATAGACGATTTACTGAAAGAGCAAGAAGACATAACTTTAAAACTAAAAGAACAAGAAGCTGATGCTATGACTAACTTTATGTTAGGTTCAGTTCTTACAGGTGGGATGGCATACGCAGCAGGTACAGGTGCTATAACAGGTACAGGTGCTTACTTAACAGACGAGCAAAAAAGAAGATTGATGGACGCAGGTTGGAGACCTAACACTATTAAAATAGGAGATAAAAGGGTTAGTTATTCTAGGTTAGAACCTTGGGCTACTTTTTTATCTTCTATGGCTGACATTGTTCATTACATGGGAATGACGGGTCAACATTTCGACCAACTAAGCGACTCGGATAAAACATTTATAAGTGCATTTAAAGCTTCTGTTGTAGAAAACATGACGAATAAACTCTTTATTAGAGGCTTATATGAGACACTAGAAGTAGCTCTTGATAAAAATAAAAGCTTTTTAGATTTATTACGAGTTGATCTACCTGCATCATTAACCCCTTCGTTTGCTCGTGACTTAGCTAAGATAAACGAGCAGTTTCAAAGAGAAGCTGTAGGATGGAGAGCACGATCCAAAGAAAGAATACTAGGTTTACATCCAGGTCAGTATAGAAGAAACCTCTTAGGAGAGAAAGTAGACAGAGTTTGGGGTATGGACGGTTTTTGGGGAATCATTAGTCCTGTTACTTGGAGCGATGCTAAATCTGATCCTTTAATGAAAGAGATTGCTGGTCTAAGAGGTAAGGTGGGTCAAACTCAAGTATACAAAAGAAAAGGAATAGATACTAGGAAATACTACCACAAGAAAACAGGACAATCTTTATATGATGCTTGGATGGATAAGATGGTAAAACATAGAGATTTTGATGGTCTTACTTTAAGACAGCAACTGAAAAACTTTATGAACACTACTGAATACATTGAAGCTCCTGACATCAAAATAGAACAGGACGATACACCTAAAGCTGAACTCATTGCTAACTTAGTCAGTAAATTTAGAGGTGATGTTTGGGAATCTATCGAAGAAGACAACAATTTTAGGTCTAATTACTTAAATTCAGATGATGAACTTTGGACAACAAGACTCAGTAACGAGACTTTAAAATCAGTGAAACTAAAAGCTTTAACCGATTTAGTAGGCTTTTAAAGTGCTTGAACTTTTACAACAAACAAATTAATAATAGATTACCATGCCTAATACATACGTAGACTACACTGGGGATAATACTACTACCTCCTTTGCTTTTCCTTTTCCTTATCTCGATGACACACACGTTGTAGTACAACTTGATACAGTGGCTTTAGCTGGTGGTAAATTTGTAGATCAAACAGTTACTACTCACTACACAATCCAAACTTCTCCTTCTGCTGCTATAATATTTGTTACTGCTCCAGCAACTGGAGACAGGATAAGGATCAAAAGAGATAGTGCTTCTGATATAGCTCTTGTAGACTTTGAGAATGGAAGTGTACTTACTGAGGTAGAACTAGATCGTGCTTACCTTCACAACCTTTATCTTAACGAAGAGATTGAAGAGGGTAGTGGTAAGAACACGATGACTAAAGACCCTGTTGATGGACACTACGATGCCGATTTAGCCAAGATTAAAAACCTAGCTGATCCTACAAACCCACAAGATGCAGTAACTAAGAACTACGCAGATACTACTTTTGTTGATGAAGCAGGGGATACGATGACTGGTAACTTGGACATGGGTTCTAATAAAGTTACTTCCTCTGCTGTTCCTAGTGCTGGTAACGATCTTACTAATAAGACTTATGTAGACGGTCAAGACGCACTACAAGTTACCAAAACAGGTGATTCAATGAGTGGTGCTTTAACACTTCCAGCCACTGATCCTACTAACGGAAATCACGCTGCTAGGAAAAGTTATGTAGACTCTCAAATAGCTGCTACTTTAGCAACAGGCACAGCAGGTGGTCCTATCGATACCGTTAACATCGCTGATGCTGCTATCACTACAGACAAGATCGATGATGACGCTATAACTGCTGACAAGCTTGCTAACACTGCTGTAACTCCAGGCTCTTACACTGCCACCGATCTTACAGTAGACGCACAAGGAAGGATTACAGCTGCTGCTAGTGGTAGTGCTTCTCCTACGGCTGCTGAAGTTAAGACTCTTTACGAAAGCAACGCTAATACTAATGAGTATGATGATGCTGAACAATCTAAGCTTGCAGGTATTGCAGCAGGTGCTCAAGTCAATCCTACTAACACAGACGGTCTTACACAAGGTTCTACTAATCTTTACAACCAAACTCATACAGGAGATGTTACAGGTTCTACTGCTCTTACGATAGCAGATAACGCTGTCACAGCTGCTAAGATAAGTTCTACGGATACTACTTTTAATGTAGGAACTAATGTTGGGATTGGTGCAGTTGCAAGTGGAAACTATAAGCTAGAAGTAGTCGGGGACATAGCAGCGAAAGGTGCGGGGAATAAGTTCGTCATTTCACACTCGACCGACTCTGTAGGTTATCTGCAAATACATTCAGGTGGACAAGCAACTAACAAAAAGACCGCTCGTGTAGTTGCCTTTGATGGGAAGTTACAATTAGCCTGGGTCAATGATGACGGCTCGGCTGGTTTTGTCACTCAGTTAAATCAAGCGACAGGAGGATTTGAACCTAATTCTGATAACGCACAATCTCTTGGTTCTGCTTCAAAACGCTGGTCTGTAGTTTACGCTGGCACAGGAACAATCAACACTTCTGATAGAAATTCAAAAGAAGAAATACAAGACTTGTCAGATGCAGAACTTAGAGTTGCACAAGCTTGTAAAGGATTAGTTAAGAGATTTAAATTCAAAGGTGGCACAAGAAAACATATCGGAGTCATTGCACAGGATGTAAGAGATGCTTTCTCTGCTGAAGGACTAGATGCACATGAGTATGGATTGTTTTGCTCTGATACCTGGACAGACGAGGACACAGGTGAAGAAGTGACTCAACTAGGAATCAGATACGAAGAACTACTCGCCTTCATAATCTCAGCTTTATAATACTAATGACTGAATCAATCTCACACTTTCTCGACACTGCTCTAGCTGTTATCCTAGGTGCTATCGGATGGGTTATAAAGAAACTATCAGATCGCTTAGACACAGACGAGAAACGATTAACAAAGATTGAAGTAGAGTTAGCTACGCAACGAGAACGAGATACTGCTGTTGAGAACCGTATGAGTGGTCTTGAAACAACGGTTAAAGAGATTAACGGTAAACTAGATAGAATGATGGAGATATTAATTAAACGATGAAAAAAGGATTATACGCAAACATTAACAGAAGAAGAAAGCTAGGCATTAGTCGTAGCAAGAAGAAGTCTACTATATCACCTAAGTCCTACGCAAATATGAAGCGTGGGTTTAAAAAGTGAGAAGTGTATCGTTATCTCTAGGTAGAGGTGAAAAGTCTAAGAAGGGTGGACTCACTGCTAAAGGCAGAGCTAAGTATAACAAGGCTACTGGGTCTAACTTAAAAGCTCCTCAACCTGGTGGTGGTCCTAGAAAGCGAAGCTTCTGTGCTAGAATGGGTGGTAACAAAGGACCAATGAAAGATAGTAAAGGTAGACCCACTAGGAAAGCGTTAGCTTTGCGTAGGTGGAAGTGTTAACAATATATTATGAAGACTTTTGAAGAACTAGGTAAATTACAAGGTTATGTAGCAGATACCTACAAATCAGCTATCGATCAGATGCACGAGACTGGTGAGTACAATCCATCACTACTGAACGGTGCTAGGCAATTACTTAAAGATAATGAGATTGTATTAACAAGTGGGAAAGATACTCCCCTTAATGACCTACTCAATGAAGTACTCCCCTTTGAAGATGATATACAACTAAAGCAAAAAGTAGCTACAAAGTAATAACAACACCGAAAGAGAGAGACAAAAGAGTTGGATTGTGAGTATCGATAAACTTAAACAACTCAAGGACTTCCGTAACTTCTTATATGTAGTTTGGAAACACTTGAACCTACCTGATCCTACTGGATTACAATATGACATTGCAGACTTCATGCAACACGGTCCTAAACGATCTGTTATCATGGCGTTCCGTGGAGTAGGTAAGTCTTGGATATGTTCTGCCTATGCTGTACATCAACTCCTCCTAGACCCCACTAAGAACATCCTGGTTGTATCTGCTTCTAAGAACCGTGCTGATGACTTCTCCACCTTCACCTTGAAAATCATACACGACATTCCTGTTCTTCAAGGACTAATCCCTAAAAAGGATCAAAGGTTCTCTAAGATAGCCTTCGATGTTGGTCCTGCTCCAGCTGCTCACGCACCTTCCGTTAAGTCCCTCGGTATATCCTCCCAGCTAACAGGTAGCCGTGCAGACATTATCATTGCTGATGACATCGAAGTACCTAATAACTCTGCTACTCAAGGGATGCGTGATAAGCTAGATGAACAAGTAAAAGAGTTTGAAGCTATTCTAAAGCCCTTAGACACCTCTAGGATCCTCTTTCTAGGGACACCCCAATGCGAGGACTCTATTTATAACAAACTGCGTGAGAGGGGCTATGACGCTCGTATATGGACCTCTGAGTATCCAAGTGAAGACTTAGTACTTAAGAACTACGATAACGATATTGCTCCGTACTTAACTGAAAGGATAACAGATGAGACAGTAGGACGATCTACAGAACCCTCTAGGTTTACTGATCTAGACCTTGAAGAAAGAAAGCTGTCGTACGGTAGGACTGGGTATGCTTTACAGTTCATGCTTAACCCTCGTTTGTCGGATGCTGATCGGTATCCTTTAAAGGTTAACGATTTAATTATAACAGATGTGGATGTAGACCTAGCTCCTGAAAAGATTATGTGGTCCTCTGATCCATCCTTTGAAAATAAAGATATTCCTAACGTAGGTCTAGGTGGGGATAGATTTCATAAACCCTTTAAGATATTAGGTGATATGATTGAGTACACAGGGTCTGTGTTGTCTATTGACCCTAGTGGTAGAGGAAAGGATGAAACAGGATATGCTGTTGTTAAGATGCTTAACGGTCAACTCTTTGTTCCAGAAGCTGGTGGGTTAAAAGGTGGATATGATGAACAAACTCTTAAACAACTAGTCTACATTGCCAAGACTAATAAGGTTAACAAAATTATTATAGAGTCTAACTTTGGAGATGGTATGTTCATGGAACTACTTAAACCTTTGTTTATGACTACCTATCCTTGTTCCATTGAAGAAGTAAGACATAACAAACAAAAGGAACTTAGAATCATTGATGTCCTTGAACCTGTCCTTAATCAACATAAACTTATTATTGATCCTTCTGTTGTTCAACAAGACTATAAGAGTGCTCAGTCCTATCCTATTGAACATCAAGCTAAGTATATGCTTATCTATCAACTATCAAGGATAACAAAGGATAAAGGTAGCCTTATTAACGATGATAGATTAGATGCTCTTTCTATTGCTGTTAACTATTGGGTAGAACAAATGAATCAAGATGTTAACAATAACATTAACTATCGTAAACAGGAACTCCTGGACAAAGAACTAACGTCCTTTGTAGATACATTTAACAAAGCTAAAGGCTCTTATAACAGTAACCTTTGGATGTGATTAATGTAAGTGCTTCGGTAGTTAGTTTAAATACATATCTTTGCAGATACTACTTTTAAAAGAGGGTCGACCCTGACGAAGACCCTCCTCCTTTTAAAGCTCTTTATTAATCATATATGTTAAAAAGAAAGATACTATTGGTCTTTAGACACACCTAGCCTTAAAAAGTTTTTTAATAAAGAGAAGGTTAAAGAAGGTCTTTGTCTTAGTCTTTACTCTTAAAGGATTAGAAGGAGAAGAACGAAGTATCGACTTCTTGTTAAAGTTACTTTAAAGTAGTTTTTAAAAGATAGTCTTTAAAGAAAGACTCCTTATGAGTTATAGATAACATTATAAACGATTTTCAGATTTGTAAAGCCTTAAATTTAAAGATATGGACATAGATACTCAGACAGACTTGTTAACCAACGACTTATGTAATTTAATAAATCGTTATAAAGGGGAGTTCGATTTGAATGACCAAACAATCTTAGGTGTACTGGAGTTTGTTAAATACGATATATTAGCTACCAGTGTCATCCTTTTAGAACTAGAAGAAGAAGAAGA
>ERZ807291.3118-NODE-3118-length-23976-cov-20.802099_pt1 | contig 23976 bp, 16 predicted proteins | sample MGYA00521257_ERZ807291 | MGnify/ENA primary metagenome ERZ807291 (study PRJEB31413, sample SAMN03169783) | marine metagenome | biome: Marine; feature: Water; material: Subsurface seawater | place: North Sea | collected 2011-04-28 | depth 1 m m ... | reverse complement strand
TCCAGGGTACGGTGACTCCAAATGGCCAACACCAGCACCAGGGCTGTGGGTATTAAACTGACGGCTCCGTAATCCATCTATTCTCCTTGGCAGCTACACACCAGGTCTGCATGAGCCATTCACCCAGCGGGTGCTGCAGCGCGCTGACCTATGCCGGGGAGTCCGGTCACTGGGTTAGCAATGACTATTGCAGACCCCGTAGGGGTTTTAAATAGCGCCGCTGTTTAACGGCCAGATATAAGTCAACGGCCAGACATTTGCGAAATTCGGGGATCGTTTGGGTAGATCCACTCATTACCTATTACCTGTTGTACGCGCAGGTCTTCGGGGATATTGCCAACACCTATCAATTGGTCTGCCGCCTGATTCCAGTGGTAAATGCGCGCTTCCTGATAACTCAGTGGCACCCCAGTAAAGGCATGAGAGCGCATTGAGCGCTGTATTTTTTCACCAAACTGAATGTCTTCCATCAACACCTGACACAGATCCTCGCCGTCGTTGACTGTCCAAAGATCAGGCTTTTGGCCGTCGGACCACTGGGGTGCCATGGTCCAGGTTTCCAAGCGGCATTTATCAATCCCATTGGGCCAAAATAGGAGCGGAGGAATAGCAAACTGGCTCAGGGGTGAAACCCAGTTGGGGAACAAGTTGTAAGACTGGGTGCAGGTCCGCGCAATTTCACCCGCAGTGGGTATCTCCGGCATTTTGCTGGGAACGGGCACCGCGCCCAAGCTTGATTTTCCCTGCGGCGTTGGGGCAATCATACGCCCGTGCCCGTTGACGTATAAGGTATTTACATTGCGCCGATCATCCAAAATTGGCGCTATCGTATTTGGGTGCACACTGCGCACGTGATAGACCTCGGTGTTGGCCTCCATAGCCACTTTCCAGTTGCAGTCGAGATCGAAAATTTTTCGCGAGGCCAGTCTACAGTTGCCCAACTGAAACTCCTCCCATTCGTCGGCAATAGGCCCAAGCCACGTTAATAGCGGTGGTGCTGCAGGATCGAAATTAACAAATATAAGATTGCCCAGCTGTTCACAGCGCACCTTTTTCAAGCCGCGACAGGACATATCGAAATCCCTGAAATCCGCCGGGTCGCGTATACCCCGCAACGCCCCCTCATGGTCGTAACTCCAGCCATGGTATTGGCAGGTAAGTCGACGTGATTTACCCGAAGCCTCGGTAACGACCGGCGCACCACGGTGACTGCAGGTGTTATAGAACGCATTCACGACGCCACTCTCTGCGTGCACAATCACCACGGGCTGACCCGCATTCTCCCAGAGCATGTAGCAACCCGGTTCGGGTATTTCGTCGATGTGGGCTGCCAGTAGCCAGGATTTACGCCAGACATGTTCCTGCTCCAACTCATAGAAGCGGGGATCCACGTAGCGCCCAGCCGGAATGTCAGGCAGCGCTGGAAAACCCTCAGGCGGCTCGGTACGTGATGCTTCGAATTCCATTAAGCGGCGCAGGGTCTGTATGTATTCGGGTGTCATCATGGTCAATCTTTAAATCAGGGACCCTAACTTATCAGCTGTGTGCAACACCCTAAAGGGTGGAGCGGCTAGCCGCAATATTGATCGCTAGCCCAGCTCCCTGTCGCCACTTATACCGCCGCCTTTTTGTGCAGCGTCATAGTTTGCCAGTTGGTGTACTCCATCAGCCCATGCAGCGAATTCTCACAGCCTAGTCCCGACTGTTTGTGTCCGCCAAAGGCCTGAAACGGTGAGTATTGGTGCACCTCATTCAGCCAAACCGTGCCTGCTTCGAGTTGACTTCCTATACGTTCAACAGCCTTTTGATCTTTACCCCACACCGACGCGCCCAACCCATAAATGGTGTCATTGGCCCGCGCTACAACATCTGCCTCATCAGACCATTTGAGTAACGGTAATATCGGACCGAAAGGCTCTTCACACACAATACGTGAATCATCAGGAGGATTGTCCACAAGCGATACGGGCACGAACCAACCCGCCGCCGTCTCATCGATATCGCCGCCCACGGCAAACCCATAACCATTGGCATGGCAGTCGGCGAAATAGTCCTGAACCTTGCCATATTGCATGGAGTTCTGGATCGGGCCGAGGTCAGTATCAGCTTCGGCGCCGTCACCCACCTTAACGTTCTCATTAATGAAATCTACCAGGGCATTTTTCACTTCGTCGTATACGTCTTCATGGATATACAGCCGCTTGGTGGAGTTACAAAACTGGGCATTATTCTGAAACGCGGCCCAGAAGAGCTGAGGTGCCACGGTCTTGGCGTCCACATCGGGTAAGACGATGGCAGGATCATTGCCCCCTAACTCCAGCGTGACTCGCTTGATCGTTTCTGCCGCCGACTTCATCACATGCCGTCCGGTCTCGGTGGAACCGGTAAAAGCAATCTTATTGATGTCCGGGTGGGTCGTCATCCAGATACCCAGATCATCGCCCCCACTCACGGCGTTGATGACACCCGGTGGAAAAGCCTCCTGAGCAAGCTCTACGAGTTTCAGATCACACAGTGGCGTATAGGGTGATGGTTTTAGGATCATTGTGCACCCTGCCATCAGCGCCGGCGCAATTTTCCAAATCGCCAGCAATATAGGGAAGTTCCACGGCACAATTGCACCGACAACGCCCACCGGGGTAAATCGCGTGACCACACGGCGGTCATCGCTATCTTCAATCACCTCGTCGGGAAGCCGCTGGGATGCCACTGCCCGCAGCCAATCAACCGAACCAAACACTTCCCACTCGGCTCCCGCTTTAGGCTTGCCCTGCTCCCGGGTAAGCAAAGATACAAATTCCTCAGCATGGGCCTCAATTAAACTGGCATAACGTTCAAGGGCCGCTTGCCTGCCTTCGGCCGGCGTTGCAGCCCAACCCTTTAGTGCCGCACGCGCGAAGCCGACCGTTTGGTCAAGCTGCTCCCGGGAAGCATCGGGCACCTGGGCAAAAACCGCGCGTGTGGCCGGATTGTAAACAGGCTGGGTATGCTCTGTGGTTACAGCATCGCCATTGATACTCATCACAAAATTACTATCTACTTTCATTTCTGGTTCTCCACGTTCATCTGCTAGTCAAGCGTCTTCAGTTCGCGACGCATCACTTTGCCGGTACTGGTTTTTGGTAAATCATCGACAAATTGAACAGCACGGGGCACCTTGTAGGCCGCCAAGTGTTCGCGACAATAGGCAATGACATTATCTGCGCTGGGGCTAGCGCCAACTTTTGGCACGATATAAGCCTTGGCCAACTCACCTTTTTCTTCATCAGGGATACTGCCCACCGCCACCAGCGCTACGTCGGGATGACCCGCCACTACCCGTTCAATCTCAGCGGGATAAACGTTGTAACCCGCGGTCAAAATCATGTCTTTCTTGCGATCAACAATAAAAATACAGCCATCCTCATCCATGGATGCGACATCGCCGGTATGCATCCACCCGTCGGGTTCAATCGTGTCCCGTGTGGCCTGCTCGTTACCAAAGTAACCCTGCATAACGATACCGCCCTTGATCATTAACTCGCCGACCTCTCCCGCCAAAAGGGTCTTGCTGGCATCTTCGGTGTTCGCAATTCTTGCTTCGGTATAGGGCAATGCCACACCGATGGAGCCGTGTTTCACGGGGCCATTTGCAGCGAAGGTACTGCCTAGCCCACCCAACTCAGTCATGCCCCATAGCTCGATCAACGGGCAGCCAAATCGCGCTTCAACTTCTTCCATTTTGGGCTTGGGCATGGTCTGTCCGCCCACAGTGCAGCAACGCAAAGACGATAGGTCATAGTGGTCAAACTCAGGGTGGTTAAGGAGAAACATGAACATAGTGGGAACACCCTCAAACAGGGTGGCCCTATGCTCTTGAATACTTTTTAGGATCGTCTGCTCTTCAAAATTGGGGTGCAACACCAGGGTCATGCCATTTTGAATAGCACCGCTCATGACAACATTCCCGTAAACATGGGGACAAGGTAGCGCTGTAACGACGGTGTCGCTGTCACTGCGCTGGTGCATCAGCGCGGTCATGGCCACGTTCAAGACAATACTGTGGTGTGACAGGCAGGCACCCTTGGGGTGGCCGGTGGTACCCGAGGTGTAGCCAATCGTCGATAGGCTATCAGCCTCGATTTCGGGTATTTGAAAAGCGTCGCTACCCGCCGCCAACAGCGCATTGAAAGACAGCATGCCATCGGGCAACGCATCGTCACCAAAGGCAATCAACTCCCTGACCTGAGAGTTTTCTTTGACACTTTTCAGCGACAGCGCTTTTTCATAGGAAGCGATAACAATAGAAGCACCGCAATCATTGGCAACAAACTCGACTTCGGTGGGCGTGAGCATGACATTGATGGGGTTGATAACCGCCCCGGTTTTCAGCGCACCGTAGTAGCTCACCACCCATTCCCAGCAGTTGCCAGAATAGAGCGTAATCCGATCACCGGGTTGAATGCCCAAGGTCATTAGGGCGTTAGCAAAACAATTGCTCAGTTTGTCCAGCTCATTGAAAGACAATGACCGGTCGGGTAATACCAACGCGGTTTTATCACCAAATTGTTTGGCGGCTTCAGCAGGAATGTGGCCAATCGATGGAATCATAATATCTGCCCTCTGGAATACTCCACGTCAGTGCATCCACCGGCGTTAAAAGCTATGCAACAACCCAAGCCGAGACGGTGAAAACTCCCAGCCCTCATGTCAGCACCTCGTCAACCGCTCTAATCGCAGCATCAATGGCCGATTGCACATAAGCGTGGGCCTCGGAATCGGAGTTGGCGATGCTAATGCGCCCAATAGGTGCCCTCCCCAATTCATGGGGCGCTTCACCCTCAGGCCAAGCTGGATCATGCAATTCCATGTATTCATAGGCGTAGCCATGGGCCCAACGGTTCGCCGTAATCGCCTCGACATCGGTTTCTGCGTTGAAGCCCGTTGCCCCAAACATGCCCTCTAGCTGACTCAGTGTGGCTGCCTCAATATCTTCAAACGACATGGATAACAATTGGTGCCTGCCCAAGCGGTATAAATCTCGAGAAGACTGATCACCAGAAGCTGAAGGCGCCGCAGCATGAATCATCCACACCACCAGCGGGTCATCGACCTTAGTGGGCGGTTGAAAATTGCCCTGAGACACTGGGGGTGCCGTGGCCACGAGACTGTAGAAGCTGCCAGGGCATTGATAACCCGATACCCCAGCCTTGCGGACTGCCGCGCCTGATCGTAATAAGACGTTGGTACAAATAAAGGGCACCTTTACCCCGTAAGCCAAACTTTCCTTTTGCGCAGGGGGTAACTCAGGGCATAAATGCGGCACCATACCGCCGTACCCGGCGAGTATGCAGTGCTTTGCCCGAACCGTTTGAGCCTTGCCCGCAACCACATAAGAAGCGTCGACAAGCCCGTCGTCTCGATTACGCACATTAACCGCCGTGCTGTTAAGACGAAGCCGCACCGGCGCTCCTTCTCGGTCTAACTGTGTGTAGTCAAAGCTGCTGGTGACAATATTTTCCTCGGTATTGCCCGCAGTCACTGCAGGAATTAAGTGCCGCACCAAAAGTCGGGCAACCGAAGCATTGCCATCGGGGTATATGGGATAACGATAGGCGTCTTCCGCTTCAGAGTCTTGGGCTTCAGGATCTTGGGCCTCCACATTCGCTGTATCGGCATTTGGCGCCTCCGGTGCTGGCGGCAGTAGCGCGGCGGCACCGGGAGCGCCAGAATACAGGGCTTCATAAATGGAAACGCTCGCAACGCTCACACCAAATAACGCTTTTATCCACGGCTCTGTAATTTGAACGCCCCCCGGGGAGAGCCCTACGTGCTGTGATAAAAAGCTTTCGTAAGATGTGCTGTGCATAAACTGCTCGCGTTCTTGCGCTGACATGCCCGGCAAAAAATCCTGCTCACCGCTAATAAGATTGATCAGGCCTTGCTCATCGGACGGCGGCAGCTGCAGTGAGCGAATGGCCGATTTAAAATCTCCCGCGCCGGCCCAGGTGAGATTCCACTGACCATTCATTGCTCTGTCGGTCCCGTAAACCGACGCCGTCAAATACAATCCGTGTGAAGACATGGCATCGTGAATCACGTAGTCGGGCTCAATACCCTGACGCAGAGAGTTAAAATCAACACCAATTTCTTCCAATAATGATCGCGCTGCAGCGCCCATAGCGGCTTGCTCAAGGTTCAAACTGCCACCGACACCCAGCAGTGTTCTGCCGTCAGCATTGAATTCATTTCGCTTGGCATGGCCGCCAAAATCGTCGTGGTTGTCTAAGAGCAGAATTTTCGCGTCTGGACCAAACCCCTTTCGGAAGAGATATGCAGCCGTTAGACCACTGATACCAGCCCCCACCACAACGAGGTCGTAAACATTGTCGACCTCTTCGAATTGGGTTGGACGCTGGCCGCCTCTCGCCAGAGCATGGGCCACGTCATAAGACCCGGGATGATTACCCCGTAGCCCTGTGAGGGTTGGTGGATAACCGCCCACCGAAAGCTCATCTTGGGTATGCTCACCGAAAACGTGGAGAGGCGATAGCGCAGCGGCACCCCCCATCATCGCAACGCCGTCTAGGAAGTCGCGTCGCGTAATCTTCAGTTTTTTATCTTTATTCATCGTCACACTTCCTCAGACTTTCAGCCTTCAGCAATATTCCAGGCCTTGGTCTCGACAATAATTTTCTCGCGATACTTCACGGGCATATCCCAGGTACCCATCCAGCCTTTTGGCACCAGGAAACTGTCCCCCACGCCGAAGGTTTTTGGGCTGCCACCCTTTGAAGTAAGGATCACTTCTCCCTCGACAACGAAGACATATTCGTCGTAGGGAAACGGTGCTCCGACCTCCAAAAGCGCGGCTTCGGCACCGTACAAAACCGAGACCAACTGCCCTTCGTGCAATACTTTTTGCCCGTGAGCATTGGTCCCTGTAATCACGACGCCCTCAGGCCAAGGCGGAAGACTGTCCAACTCAGCTTGCTGCAGTGTATTAGCCAACAGCGGAAGCACTGCTGGAGCACTAGAACCCGCTTTTGGGGGGCTGGCGAATAGCGCCGCCAGCAGGCTGTCCGAGGCTTCCCACTGGTCAGTTTCAACGATGATCAGCTCTCTGAATCGACTGGGCATTTCCCAGGTACCCGTCCATCCCTGGGGCACAAGAAACTGGTCGCCGGTTTGATACTCCTGGCGAACACCTTCGGTAGAGGTCAGCACGACACTCCCCTCAAGCACCAGCACATACTCATCGTAGGTATAGGGTATGGCCACATCGATGGTCGCGGGCATTGCTTCGTACAGGGCAATCACAAACTCGCCCTCATGAAGAATTTTTTGCCCGTGTTCATTGGTGCCCGACAGCAACATATCGTCGGGCCAGGGTGGAAGGCTCTCCAATGCCATTTCTCGTAGAGACGCTGGGTTAAGGGACAAAATTTCAGTCTCTGCCCGAACGGCTCCAGACATCAGACCTCCTGCAATGAGCCAACTCAAAAAAACCGCCCTGATGATGGGATTACGCATAGCTATCACTCCTCTGGGCAATCAGAAGTAAAGGTTAAATTCAGCCCGCATTAGGCGCTTGTAGCCCCAGTGCAGCTGCGCCCCCCAACCAAAGTTTGCACGCAAGGTGGCGTATTCTTCGTCGGTAATATTGTCGGCCGCAAGCGACAAGTCCCAACGCTCACTGCCTGCAAGATAGGTGACTCGACCATTGAGCAGCCCGTAGGATTTCTCTTCTTCAAAGTTGTCGATGTCGTGAAAGTACTCACCCGTGTAGTTGTACATCGCAAACCAATTAAGACTGCCGCCCAAGAAAGAGTGATCAAAATTAGCGCCCACGGAAAAGGTGTTTTCTGGCGCATAGGCCAGCGTCTGACCACTGAGCGGACCCGTAACAATTTCGGTATCCATATACGCGTAGTTCGCCATTAGCGTTAGGCCATCGGTGGGCGCATAGGTGAGCTCTGCCTCAAACCCTTTGGTTTCTGCGTTTCCAGCATCGCGAATTTGCTGACCGGTATCAAAACCAAAAATGGCCACCTGAAGTGACTCATAGTCGGTAAAGTAAAGTGAGCCGTTAAACTGCATGCGGCCCTCTAGCAGCGTTGACTTCATGCCAAGTTCATAAGCAACGCTGGTTTCAGGATCAAATGGCACCAAGGTTTCGGCAACAAAGTCACCGTCAAGATCGGCTACCGAAGTGTTGAAACCCCCGCCTTTATAACCCTGGGCAACACTGGCAAATACCATAGTGTCGTCACTAATATTGTATTGCGCTACCAGTCGCGAAGTGAGCTCATCCCAATCTTCTTTATCGCACAGGGGACCATCGGTAGGTCCACCCATATCGCCAAAATCGTCCTGTAGGGTATTGGTGCACCAGTCCTTTTCGTCAGAGTTCCAGCGTAGCCCCGCAATCAGTGCGAGGCGGTCTGTAGCCTGCCAGGTCACATCACCGTAAATCCCCAGAGATTCATTTTTTGCTCGACTCTCAATGCGCTGACCGCCGATGGGGAATCCCAGTGCGGTGGCCACGTAGTCGACCTCCCATCGCGTATTATCGAGATCCTCACTGTAATAACTCACGCCCGTGAACCAAGTGAGTGATTCAGAGCCACCGTTCAAACGAAACTCCTGGTAAAACGTCTCCGCATCTGCGCCCAAACCTACTGGGATATCTAGCCCACCGAGAATTCCACCCAGCAGCGCCAGGTCAACAGCCCAATCATCTGCGGTGCCATCGACGTCTTCAAAGTAATCGTTCTCCGCATTACGGGCGTCGGTAATCGACACCAGCGTCAGGGTGTCGTTAATCGCCCAGGTCAAGCGCAGTCCTAAGCCATCATCTTCATTTTGCTCAAAATTAGGTTTATTGATGGCAAATCTATCAGGGTACTCCACCCCGGGCTCAGCGAGGTTAAAAGGGATATTAATGGCGCTGGTGTAATTGGTTTTTGCCTTACCGTAATTGTACTTAATGAGCGCTTCGAGGTTATCAGTGACGTCCCAGCGGGCCGAAATACGCACCACATCACTCTCGGTGTACATGTCGTCACCGCTATTTACTTCGGTCCACATGCCCTCCCACTCTTGATGCTGATAGGCAACACGAAGTGCAAATGAATCACTGAGCGCCCAGTTGCCAACCACTTCGTAGCGCTGCTGGCCCTCATCACCCAGTGCGGCACCGAGGCGCAGCTCGTTCTCATCACCCGGCTTATTCGTGATTAAACTAATCGCACCGGCGGCGGCGTTGCGCCCAAAAAGCGTTCCTTGTGGCCCCTTCACCACCTCGATACGGTTAATATCAAAAAAGTTGCTCGAGGCAAAAATGTTGCGCCCTACGTAGCTATCGTCGACAAATACGCCAACCGAGGGCTCTGAACCAATCGTCCAATCATTGCTGCCGATACCGCGGATTGCCCAGCTGTTGGTCGCCAACCCATAATCGGCGCCGGTCAGTCCAGGCACCATGGGGATGACCTCGGTGATAGTGTTGATACCCGTCTTTTCGAGCATCTCCTCGCTCACGGCACTGATCGCAATCGGGACATCCTGCAGACTCTGGTCACGCTTCTGCGCACTCACCAAAACCTCTTCGAGCTGCGCACTTACAGCGCTGGTGAAGGTAAGAGCCGCAACGGCAACGAAGACCTTATTTCGAATGAATCCTGTCATCACTATCTCCTTAACTGAACTGTAGTTGTTATATTTTTTTAATTTTTCGAGAAACACAGCACGCTTCTCGTAACAAATTTTTAAGCAATCACATCAATCCACGCGTCGAAAAATCGCCACCATTACCAAGACCAAAAGGAGTAGCGGTATAAACGAAAGACCAAAGGACACTTCAATATCTGAGGCACCAATTACCCCGAAGATCAGCATTGCAAACGCCAGGTGAAAACCCACACCAAACAGGCCTAATAACAATGCAGCCAGCTTCGACGGCAAATCACGGTCGACCATGGGTACCATCGTTAGCAGAGCGAATAACGAATAAAGCCAAAAGCCCATGTAATCGAAAGAGGTATACAGCGAGAAGGGAATCGATACGTTAAGCAGTGGCAACAGCATAGCCGCCATCTCTGAGCCCGCCGCCCCTGATAAAGTCGCTTCCGCTAACAGCGGTATGGTCCAGACCGCCATGAACTTGGGGATGACAAAGGCCATGGTCGCCAGGGCAGTGGCACCGGCAGCCAGCAGGGCGGCGAGGGGGCTTTTATGGCGGACTCGCCAGGCGATAGCGAGAAATAACCCCGACAAGGTGAGCATTGCAACGATTTGGTTGAGCCACCCGGCAATGAACAATCCCCTGTGAGCCGCGAGCCAATTCAGTCGTTCTTCGGGAGTCGCGTCATATCCACCCGGGACATCCAGAGGCAGTGCTACGGCTAACAACCCCGTTGCAATACAAATAACCGCGCACCAAAAACCCAAGCGGTTCATCTGAATATTCAGGGCGGTATCATTAGCAGTGAGGTTGCTCATTAAAAGGGTTTTCCTATTTTTACAATCGAAAAATCGATGAAGGCCTTGCGCATGTCAGTCGACAGGCTATAACCTGTCGGCTGACATGTAAAGTGGAAAATAACGCGATGCAAGAGAATGAGAAAAGAGCCTGCCTATGCCGATTGACATAACACGTCGAGATTTTATAAACGGTGCTGTCATTGGAGCCGGCGGCCTATTACTGTCCGGATGCGGCAATGAAGTCGCAACAGAGATACCAGTTACGGCGGGTGCCCCTGGGGTATTTAACCCCCCAGAGCCCTCTGCGTATTACCCCCCCACACTCACGGGTATGCGAGGTAGCCACGAAGGCTCTTTCGAAGTGGCCCACGAGTTAGCCTGGCGGGGCAACAAACCCAAACACTATGAAGCACTCGATGAGCACTATGACCTGATCGTGGTCGGCGCAGGCATGAGCGGGCTGGCAGCGGCACGCTACTACCAACAAAAAATGGGTGCCGATGCGCGCATCCTAATACTCGACAATCACGATGACTTTGGCGGTCACGCCAAGCGCAATGAATTCCACCAAGATGGGCGAATGATGCTTAGCCTCGGTGGTGCGCAAAATATAGAAGCACTCAGCGGTTACAGCGATGCCGCACGCGAGCTGATGGCAGACATGGGCATTGATGACAATTTCATCGAGTTCATGAACCAACAAACACCAGACGATGTGTTCCTCGCGGGCAAAATGGAGGCAGAAAATGGAATCGCCATGCCCGGAGCAAACGGCCATGTCACCGTTGGTGGAAACTGGCTAGCCGCTATGTTTGGTGGCAAGGACTACGAGAAATCTGTGCGCGCCTTGCCCCTGCCCACAGCAGAGCAAGACAAGCTGATCGACTTATTCGCCGGGCACCAAGACTTTCTGGACGACTTCTCCCTCAGCGAGAAATGGGAATACATTAATACCACCAGTTACAACCGCTACTTGGTGGATAAGGTCGGCCTGGCCGAGTCTACCCTGCCGATTCTAAATGCCATCGTTATCAACCTCGCCGGCGTCTCGGGATGGAACCTAACGGTACTCGAGGGTATTACCTCGGGCTGCGCGGGCATCAAGTCAATGGGCTGGGTGGGCAAGGCCACGGCCAAGTTGGCGGAGCTCGCGCTAGATAGCCTACTCAGTGTCACAATGTTTCCCGACGGCAATGCGTCTGTCGCGCGCTTACTGGTACAAAAGCTGATTCCCGCCGTGTCCCCGGGTATGCAGGGCACGCAAGATGTGGCGATTGCGCGCTTTGATTACAGCGCTCTAGACCAAGAAAACCATGCCACAAGGCTGCGCCTCAATAGCACGGCGGTCGGGGTACGCGAAAACAATAACAATCAAGTTGAGGTGGATTACGTACAGCAGGGCAAGGCCCAGCGAGTTACCGCTGACCACTGCGTGTTGGCCTGCTACAACGCCCTCATACCCCACTTGTGCCCGGAAATGCCAAAAGCCCAAAAAGAGGGACTGAGCTACGGGGTCAAAACCCCCTTCGTCTATGCCAATGTGCAACTGAAGAATGGTCAAGCCTACTCCAAACTGGGCGCCACCTTGTTTCAGTGCCCATATGACCCTTTTCAGTGGGTGAGCACCTCACCTGCCGTCGCGGTGGGCGGCTATGAGCCCCCCCGCGGGCCAGACGACCCCATGGTCGTGTTCATGATGCGTTCGCCCATGACCGGACCTGAACAACCTGCATCGTGTCGCGATCAACTGCGCATGGCGCGTCACACCATCTATAGCACCCCCTTTGACGACTACGAGCAGCAAATACGCCAACAATTGCAATCGCTGCTAGGACAACACGGCTTCAACCATGAGACCGATATTCAGGCGATTACGGTCAATCGAATCCCACACGGGTATGCTTACGCGTACTTGAGTCTGTATGACCCCAAGTGGGAGGAAGGCCAGGCACCCCATGAGATTGGGCGTGCCCAGTTTGGTCGCATTTCTATTGCCAACACCGACTCCGAGGCAACTGCGCTGATGAACCTGGCCTTCGATGCTGCCTGGCGAGCGGTTGAGGAGCAGACTGCTTGAATCAGCGGTCTTGCCGGTACAAAAACGGCGGGTTTAAATTGCCATCTTATCTGCCAAGGAGCGAGCGCATGGGAGTGAACACCGATAACAGGTTTGTCACGGGGCTAGTCTTGACGGTATTGCTCCTCGGTCAATCGATTTCGGTTGCCGCGGACAGTGGTCGACCCGAAAAACTGACCCTTGAATCCTTTCAATTCGGGCCTGTTAACCGCTGGGCCTTCAGCCACATGCGCGAAGTGATTCCTACGGTGAATATTCCTCGTGATCCTACTCAATTTCTTGTACTTAAAAACAGCGAAAATCTCGCAACGGATTTTTCCGTGAAATTTCAGGGGCGGCAACAGTCGATCGATAACATCGCCGAGCAACAGTACATCGATGGCCTACTGATTCTCAAAGACGGCGACATTGTGTTCGAGCAGTACTACGGCAGCCTCAAGCCCGAACTGCCACACTTAATGAATTCTGTGTCTAAATCTGTTGTCGCACTCGTCGCAGGAAAATTGGCAGCTGAAGGGGTCATCGACCTCAGTAAGCCGGTATCTCATTATGTGCCTGCCCTCGCCGAAAGCGGCTATGCCCCCGACTCGCTGCAAACTGTACTCGACATGCGCGACGGGTCTGACTACAGCGAAGATTATCCGGATTTCACCACAACGTTCCGACTTCAAGACTGCGCTATCGGCTGGACAGATGCGGACTACTGCCCAAAAGACGGACCCACAAGCCTTTATGAATTTCTTCCAACCGTTGGGCGGGATGCGTCAAAGCTGGGAAAGTTCAGCTACCGGTCGGGCTCAACGAACGTCATTGGCTGGGTGCTTGAAGCGGCAACAGGGCAGCCGTTGGCTGAGCTCATCTCTGAGCATATCTGGCAGCCCATGGGGGCAGAATTCGATGCCAACATTACGGTGGACAAAGGGGGCTTTGTATTAGCCGATCATGGTATGAGCTCGACGCTGCGTGATCTCACTCGTTTGGGGCTCCTGGTTTTGAACGACGGTAAGGCACTGGGTAAAGAAGTCGTTCCTGAACCCTTTATTCAGGACATATTGGCACAGGAAGGCGATCCCAACTGGCCCTACCCTGCGCCCGAGGGCTACACGCCATCCTACCGTTCATTTTGGTGGGGGGAGGGAAATTCAGGCGGGGACGTCAGTGGCTATGGCATTCACGGCCAGTTTGTACGGGTAGTCCCAGAGGCCAATCTTGTGATTACCCTGTATTCGACTTGGCCCCGAGCCGACGGCAATGGAGAATCCCACGGTTGGGGTGCTACGGCTGAGCTCATGGAAGCAATGATTGCCAAATTTCGCTAATCCGCGCTTCGGGCTCCCCTTGATGCCCGCATAGCGCTAAAGCGAAGCACTAGTGTGCATGGCAGCCTCTCTTAGAGCTTTACATCCTTGCAGGGAGCGCAAAACAAAAAAGGCCCATGCCCGTGCCGGTGGGAGGCGCGACAGCATGCCGCGAAAGAGGTCGAACAGGTTACTCAGGGTTCGTAGGCTCAGCGTAAACTCACAGCAGTGGCGCTTATGGACGCGGGGCTCTCAATGGCGCCTTTCGTACAGTAGAGGGCAATCTAAATCCATGGGCCACTCCTGCTGGGCAACAAATGTCAGGCGACACGAGACACCGCCAAAGGAGTGCGCTGCCTGCGTGGGTCAGTAAAAACGCGTCTGATTAAGCGCCACCATAACGCTCCTCTACGAAGCTCAGTATGGTCTTCCTTACCGCAGCTCGATCTTTTTCCCAGCGTCGACCGCTGCCCATAAAGAGAGACTCCCCCTCTACCATGCTTAAAAGCATGAGGGCTTCTGCGCGCGGATTAACAGCCCCATTTGCCGCCAACATAGCCTCTAAAATAGCCAGAAAATTCGCGTAAAGCTCCTCCAATAAGTCTGAGACCAACGGCTCTACCTGCTCCATGGCCCACAGCTGTACCCAAAGCCGGTCATTGAATAACTTATCTGACGTGCCCACATGCTCATCCAGCATAAACTCAATCAGGTGCGTGACCGAGGGCTGGGCACTAAATCCTCCTTCAGTATCAAGTGCAACAATAATTTCAGCCCCAATATAATCGACCAAGGCGATCAACAGCGCATCCCAAGTTCGGAAGTGATACTGCAGTGCACCCAACTTCAAACCACTTGCCCGGGCCAAAGCCCGCATGCTGAGGCTGCTGTAGCCCTCGTCGGCAATGAGTTCTATTGCCGCGCGCAAGATCTCTGTTTTTCGATCGGCCTTCATATCAAGTTTCTATTATCCCGCCCTCGGCTTAATGGCATGAACACCACTGTGCGTCCGAGTATGCCTTACTGGCGGCCTGATATGCACCATGCCCGCCGCAAGCCCTAAATAGAAACTCTGGATTACAGCTTTAAGCCGCGACTATATCTCTGGGGGAAAATCGATAGCCAGTCCCACGAACGGTTTGAATGAGTTCACTGTACACAGGATGGGCGTTCTGCAGCGTTTTCCGAAGACGGCGAATACTCACGTCAACCGTACGCGCATCCACACAGGCATTATTGCCCCAAATGCGTTGGAGTATCTGTTCGCGAGAATGAGCTCGCTCTGGATGCGTCATAAAAAATTGCAGTAGTTTAAATTCCGTAGGTCCTAACATGAGAACCTGAGAGCCCAAAGTGACACGACGGCTATCAGGTTCAAGTACTAAATCTCCAACACGCAGTTCATGGTCATCATCTGCATTGCCAACGTCTCGAAAAAGCGTGCGGATTCGCGCGAGAAGCTCTTTTAATGAAAAGGGCTTGGTAAGGTAATCGTTGGCGCCCATATCTAGCCCCTGAACGACGTCCTGTTCATGAGCTTTGGCGGTGACCATAATGACGGGTAAGGACTGCGTCGCTTCCTCTTTCCTCAGCCGGGTCAGCAGTTCAAGGCCACTACCACCGGGCAGCATCCAATCGAGCAAAACCAAATCGGGATTTTGATCAGTGATCAGCCAGTAAGCCTCTTGAATATCAGCAGCTTCCAAGCACTCAAATCCCTCAGTCTCCAAGGCAAATCTCAGCATATCTCTGAGGTCAGATTCATCATCGACAACCAAGATTTTTTTCATAGTCATAAGTCTTCGTTTATTAAGCTAACGTTGGCAACAAGGGCCATCATCAACCGGTTTAACGTGTTCCTATTGACGACCCATGCTCAGCATGGGTCTTTGCAAAAACCGTGTTATGCGGCCCAGCGACACTCACGACCAGGCTCATAGTGAGCCCGGTACAGTCCAGCCTGCCCACCAGGGGTCAGACCCGTCAGGATTAACTGCGCCAATGTAATCCGTGGAATCCAAGTAAGTACCATCGGCAACCGACTCGGCATAAGCGCCATTAATCGCATCCCAGTCCAGAGGGTCTAGACCCACCGCTTCGGGAGCTTGCGAGCTGAGCAGCGCATCGAGCGCCGCATCGGTCTCGACCACGGTTGTGGTATCGAAGCTCGCATTGGATCCTGACAGTGTGCCGTGCACCCCTTCGCCCTGCCCGCAGTCCTGAATCCAGTTGTTAAGAACCAGTGCAGTACCAACCAGTGCTTCAGAACCGGAGCCGTTGACATTAATACAGGTATCGACGGCGGTCTCAGAGGTATCAGCAACAGTCACTACGGTGTTGTGGAAAAAGCCGCCCGAGCGCTTTTTAAAGTTCAGGCTATAGGTTGCGCGATCAGCCACCTTGTCGTTGATCACCGTGACATTGGCCAGTGTTGGCTTTGACAAAAAGCCCTCTGACGAACCCTCGGTATCCATTTCAAAGGCTTCACCTTTTGAAGCGCCTTGCTTGACAATAATGTACTGAAGGTTGCCCTGATAACCCTCATCCCAATCCACTGAATCGTCATTGTTATTGGTGAATACGCCGTGCTTAACGTTGACGTTGCCACCATAAAACTCAATGCCATCATCAGAGTTGCCATGCACCTGAATGTAATCCATCTCCGTACCGTTACCCACGGCTACCAGAGAGATACCGTTGATTTCATTACCGGTAGAGAATTCGTAGCCACCTTCAGCGACTACCACGTAGCGCAGTACACCGCTGCTGTCGTTCGGGTCATAGCCACCCGCAAAGCCTGATTCTCCCTCGGAGTCGATATCGCAATAGCTGCCACCCTCACTACACTCGTTGTGTAGTCCATAGCCGTGCATGATCAGCCCACCCCATTCACCGGATCCGTCAAGGCCTTCATCATCGGAGGAGAATACGATGGGTGCCGATTGCGTACCCATCGCCATAAGCTTACTGCCGCGGGTGATCACCAAGTTAGCAAAGGTACCGGTTTTGCCCAGCACTTTTACCCCTGGCTCAATAGTCAAAGTAACGTTGCGGACTGAAGACCCATCGGCCAGCGTCCCATCGCCATTGGTCTCCAGTTGGCCATTACCATTACCGACGGTAACCCGGCCTTCCATGAGGTAGTCCACACCCGCAGTCAACGTCAGGTCAGACGAGACAGTGGGGGGCAGCAGGCATAGACCGTCTTCCAGTTCATCCGTACCTGAAGGACAGGACGCCTCGGGCAGGCTAGGATTACCAACGCTGCCTGCGATAGTCCAGTTAGCCCACCAGACATCGCTGCCATCGGGGTTGACCGCACCAATAAAGTCCGTTGCATCTAGGTAGTCTGCGTCTGCCACCGATTCCGGGTAGGCACTGTTAACCGCCGCCCAATCGATCGTGTTGGACAATACCGCCGCAGATGCCTGAGAAGCGAAATTATCATCGAGCTGTGCCGCTACTGCCGCAATGGTGCCGTTATCCAAACCCGCTACGTTTGCCAGGGTGCCGCGATCGCCAGATCCCGAGGCACAATCCTGAATCCAGTTGTTCAGAACCAGCGCCTCACCCACCAGCGCCTGTGAACCCGAGCCGTCAACATTGACGCAGGTGGTCAGAGCGGTTTCAGAATCAGGCGACACAGTGACGATCGTGTTGTGGAAAAAACCACCCGAGCGCTTCTTAAAGTTTAGGCTGTAGTCAGCTCGGTCGGCTACCTTTTCAGCCACTACCGTCACGTTTGCAAGGGTTGGCTTAGAGAGAAATCCATCGGAAGACCCCTCGGTATCCATCTCAAAGGCCTCTCCCTTGGACGCACCCTGCTTAACAATAATGTACTGCAAGTTGCCCTGATATCCCTCGTCCCAATCAACCGAGTCATCGTTGTTGTTGGTGAAAACACCGTGCTTCACATTGACCGTGCCGCCATAAAACTCGATACCGTCGTCTGAGTTGCCATGCACCTGAACGTAGTCCATTTCTGTGCCCCGGCCCACGCCAACCAGCGAGATGCCGTTGATCTCATTGCCGGTAGAAAATTCATAACCGCCCTCGGCAACGACCACATACCGCAGGACACCACTGCTATCAGCCGGATCGTAGCCACCCGCAAACCCCGACTCGCCCTCCGCATCGATGTCGCAGTAACTGCCCCCCTCCGCGCATTCATTGTGCGGCGCATAGCCATGAATGATCAGACCGCCCCATTCGCCGGAGCCGTCATAGCCCTCATCGTCGGAGCTAAAGATAATCGGCGCGTCTGCGGTACCCGCTGCCAGAATTTTGCTACCCCGGGTCACGAGTAAATTGGCAAATGTGCCCGACTTTCCTAAAACCTCAACACCGGCCTCAATCGTCAATGTCACCGATTGAACATCTGCGCCATCTGCCAAAGAGCCATCACCGTTACTTTCCAACTGACCATTACCGTTACCCACGGTCACGCGATCCGTCATCAAATATTGAACCCCTGCCGACAGCGTCAAGTCTGTCGAGATGGTAGCGGGCAATTCACACAGCCCTTCGCTGACTTCAGACGTCCCTTCAGGACAAGACACCGGGGTTTCGCCCCCCGAGTCACCGCCGCCCGAGTCACCGCCGCCCGAGTCACCGCCACCATTGCTCGGTGGTGCCTCAATGTTGATGGTGGTGTTGTCGCCGTCGGAGCACGCAGCAAGTAATGTCACCAAAACCGCACTAATAAGGTGTAGCTTGATACTTCGCGTCATAATTTTTTCATCTCTGTGAGAGTCAATGTGATGGGCTTAAAACTGCCAGTCAAAACCCAGCTGAACAGAAGAACCCCGACGGTAGACTTGGAACACCTGCCCGCCTTGGCTGTACTTCACTTCCTCATCCAGAAGGTTTTCTAGCTTCGCCTTCAACGTGAGGGAGTCGGACATGTTGAACCGGTAGACCATATTGAGATCTAGCCTGGGCTCAAGAAACACATCGGGTTGTCCGGATACGCCGACATCGGCGATTGATTTACCGTTTTGATTCAACAGCAGCGTCAATTGATGTCCCGCGCTTATGCTGTCAAAACCAAAGATAAGGTTGGCGGTGTACTCGGGCTGACCCTGAAGGGCACGAGCTTCCTGATTCGCAGCGCTGACTTCAGATTCGATATAGGCGCCGTTGAAAGCCACAAATAGACTCTGGTCATAACCGTCACCCAAGGGAAATTCAAACCTACCATCGACCTCAACACCGAACAGCTCTCCGCTATCGGAATTTTGAAATGTTCGTGAATTACCGGCTGAACCCGATGCCGCCTGCACCACCCGCTCAATCGGCTTGTCCATGTCTTTGTAGAACAAGGCAACCGATAAGCTGTCCATCTCCGACAGGTACCATTCCCATCGTAAGTCTGCGTTGAGAATGTCGGAAATTTCTAGGAATGGATTGCCACGAACACGAACATTGAATTCGTTGTCGTAAAAGGTCGCGTTAGCGGCCTCCTTAAAGTCTGGCCGCGCTACGGTTTGTGAAAGTGCAAAACGGACTTGCTGCGACTCGGTCACGAACCAGTTGACGCCAAGGCTGGGTAAAAAGCTGTCCTCATCAATTAGTGATTGAACGGCACCTCCACTCCCCTGTAGTGAGAACGTATCTGTCGTCTGCTTGTAAGTTTCGTAACGGCCACCCACAACCACCTGCCAGGACGCGTTGAAGGTGTGGTCATACATGACAAACGCGCTGTTGTACTCCAATTCAGCGTCATAGCTATCTGAAGCGAGGGTTTTATCAACAAACACCAAACCAGAATTAGGGTCGTTGGAAATACCACCTTCTGTAGCGGATCCACATTGGACGCTAGACGACGTGCTGTCACAGCTATAAACCACATCGGAAACCAGCAGATTGCTGGTGCGGAGCAAGTCATCACGCACTTGATTAACGTTAAAACCGTACGTCGCGCTCTCTGAAGTACGCTCCCGGAAAATAAGCTGAACACCCGTTGAAAGTCTGCCGAAGCTCTCTCCGGCGTCGAACACGTCCCAGCCAAGCTGCGCCGAAACGTCGATATTGTCGTCAACCAGATCGTCATATCGGCGCACGATCGTGCCCGGCTCCAAAATAAAACCGTTAAACAATTCTGACTGCTGATCATTGGGTTGCTGGAAGTCGTATTGCGACTTCAATGCCTCTGGATCGGTCGCGCTAGACGTGGCCGAAAAGTCGTATTCCCGGCGATCAGGGGCGTAGCGATCGGCCTGACTTACAGTCGCCTGCCACTCCAAGGAAACAGAACCCAGATCGTTTAAAAAGTGCGATCCTGCGAGTTGTGTCGACAGGTACTGCCGCTCTTCCCACTGAATGGTTTGCCGAAGCAATGCCTGAAACTCATCGCCCTCCTGACCTACCGATCGCTCTAACTGGCTTTCGGTGACCCTAGAGGCCACGGTGTTCCACTCAAACGTGTGATCACCGACGTTCCAACCCACTGACAAAAACCCGTTGAACTGTACGGTGTTGGTGTATTGCCGATAGAGAAAGTTGTCTGCAACCTCACCCTGTGATTCGTAGGTGTAGCGTTCCCCATCGTCGCGCTTACTCCAGTCGTTGGAGTAGTTCATGGCGGCATAAACCCCCACTTCAGAGGCGTCGAGAAGAAACAGATCGCCAAAGTTGAGGCCCATCTTTCCGCTGGGTGCCGCTGATTCAAAGCTGGGATCAAAACCGTCTTTCATCAACAGGGCGCCTGCGCGTCGCAATTCTCCCGCGGTGGCGTCGTCCAAGGTAAAAACCTGGCCGGTGGTGCTATCAACCGCCTCACCGGAATTCAACATGTCAGAGATTGCCGCCAAAGCAGGATCCGCACTTCTAGCGCCGTCATCCCAGCCCATTTGGTCGAAGTCGCCCTCAAGGGCATCGACAAAAACAGTTTCCCCGGTTAAATCTGTCGTATAGCCGCCTTGAATACTCATACCAAGCACACGCTCATCAGGAAATGTCTTGGTGTTAATGGCGAGGTTGCCCCCGGTAGATTCGCCCGGCATGTGGGTGAGGAAAGTCTTTTTTACATCCAACTGATTCACAAAATTGGAGGGAAACAGGTCTAAAGGAACCGTCCGTTTGGAGGGGTTGGTAGACGGCATGGTCGCGTTGTTTAGGGTAGCCGAGACATAGCGCCCACCCAGACCGCGAATAAACACATATTTATCGTCTTGAACTGAGACTCCCGGCACTCTAACCACCGAGGCCGCCACATCAGAGTCTGCAAATCTTGCCAGCAACTCAACTCCGATTGTGTCAACGATATTGGTCGTGTCACGCTCACTGAGCTCAAGACCCGCAGGGTCGAAGCTTGCGATGACGATGACCTCTTCAAGGGTCGGTGCGGCCACCTGCATCATCATGGCTGACTCATCGATTTTGAGCACCACTGAGCGGGTGAGCCCTCCCACGACACGGAGGTTGGCAGTTTTTTCAGCCACCTGGGTCCGATAACGCCCCCTTGGCAACGTGATACTGGCCTCTCCTGATGAGTTTGTGGTTAGTGAAGCGCCGAGGCCGGCGATATAGATCGACTCATTGGTCGCAACGCTATCACCCTGTAACACCCGAATATTGAGGGTGCCCTCAGCGGCCGATTTACGCTCCATATTGCTTTCGGTTTGCCCATAAACATCAACAAATGTCTCACCGCTATCAAGCTGCACGACCGCATCGACCAATTGTCCAGCCCTTGAGACAAAGCGCGCAGTAATAGCGCCCCCGTCAGCTTCCACGGTAACAATATGCGTGCCCTGTCCTGAGATATCGACAAGGAGAGAGCCATCTTCGCTGGTCTTGCCCACAATGGTCTGATCGAGCTGTACTTCAGTGCCCGCCGCTGGGACGTCACCGGCAAACACATAAACCAAAAGCTCATCTGCCGCCAGAGTGGGGGCAGCTGCCAACAAACCATAAAGAAAAGTGGCAACAATCGCGCATCGCGCAGTTTTAAAGAAAGACATGAACACCCCTGGCTGAATTTGCCGGTTAACAGCGATTTAACACGGCCAACTTTAGGGGTGAAAAATGAAACTTATATGACGCTATCTTTACCGATATATGAACTATTTGTTGCAGTTTTATGACGCATGCCGTGACTCGACCACAGGTAATTTGGAGGGGACGGCCAAATCCACCTCTCAGAGGTAGCATGACAATCATCGTCAGCATTAAAGGCCCACTGAAAACACGATCCCATGCGGCTATCTAAGGGGCCTAGTAAACGAGGCTATTTAAGGATTTTGGCAGGTTAACTGAATCAGGCAGCAGAATTCTGCCACCTACTCTCAAGCAACCGCCTTACTCCGTTCAGCGAACGCACTCACCCTCAGATCACGATAGTGTTTCGCCCCGATCAAATGCCTTCCAAGATTGAAGAGGTTTGAAACCGCTGCATGGGCACCCAGAACTCTCTGCGCCTGACCGACTGATTTGAACTTACGCATCCCTCGTTCTCTCACCCTGGTCGCCTCGTGAGATTGCTCAGCCCGATTATTCTCATACTGTTGAGTACTGTGGATCGCCTCGGGAATCAGTTCCCGATGTGCAACGCCATAGCTGCGTAGTTTATCGGTGACTATCTTCCTCGGTTCACTGCCGTGTGATCTGAGTAAACGCCTAAAGAACCGCTTAGCAGCTGCTCCGTCACGTCTGGCCTGAAGGTAAACATCAACCACATCCCCATCCTGGTCTACGGCTCTCCAAAGATAATGCTGCTTGCCATTGATCCTCACAAAGACTTCGTCAATGTAGAATGTGTCACCATAGCCTCGGTGTTTCCTCTTCAAGCGACGGGTATAAATGGCTCCGAACTTGATACACTAAAGACGGATCGCTTCGCGGCTGACGGTGATGCCTCGTTCTGCGAGTAGATCTTCGATATCTCGGTGGTTGAGATTGAATCGATGATAGAGCCAAACGGCGTAGCTGATGATGTCTGGCGGGAAACGATGTCGCTTGTAGGTATTCATGGGCCGAGTTTGGCAATTTTGGCCCGTTAACTTGGCAATACCTTAACGCCTGCTTTATGCCCGAAAAACACCCATTGGACCACGTCGATTTCGCTACATCTGACTAGGCTCGAGTTATCTAAAACGCAACTGCCATTTACCTGCGTTTTCAATTTGACAGTTTTCTTCAGTGTCAAAGCTTACCCGCTGTTGCACGTCTGCAATATGGATATTCGACCCTGCTAGCGCCTGTTTTATCAAACGACACAAAACATCGTCTTTACGCTCAGCCAATGCATTGGCTAGCTCAACGTTAGTGTCAAATACACAAACAACGGACAGTGAATCTGGAAAGTCATTGTGGTTTACAAAATGGGTTAGCCATTTAAACCCAGCCACTTCTGTAAGCGCCGCCTCACATACTTCGGTGAGGGCCTTTATAACCGTGTTGTCGATTTTTTTATCTGACTTCTTCATCTGTACGTGTCCTAATGCTTGAAGAACGGTCGCCTTAGCTATCCTGCTGCCGTATCTGTTTAAGCGGCCTATGCAGGCGCTGGATGGTAATCGATACGGCGTTTTCAATAATAGACACAAGCGCGTCTAGCCACTCGCTAATGTGAGCTATGCCTATCGATTAGCGGTTCATGAGCCCATACTGACTTTGCTACGTGTGGATTAGGCGCTACGCGCAGTAGTTATAACGTAACGATTAACCTGACCATTAACCTCACCATTGTCCCTAGGTCGGCCCACACTGACTTTAGGCTTATAAAGCTTACCGCAAAGGGAACGTATCATGAGCAAAGGACAAGACAGTAAGAAAAGTGCCAAAAAGAAACCACTGCTAACGGCAAAAGAGAAAAAAGCCGCAAAGGCAGCCAAAAAGTCTGCTACCAACGTTTTAGGTCAATAACTGCGGGCTGGCCATTAGGATTTTTCGATGGCGTTGATTATTTGATTTAAGATAGCGCCAAAATGGCTCTCGTCGGGCGGTTACTTTCTTCAAGACAGGTAAAACCGAGCAACCAATATCTCTGGCTTTATCCTGTTAACGAAATAGACGCCACTGCGTGGAAAGCATGAAGGTGACTACCTCACGCTGTTGGCGAGCTTTTAATCTGCGGTCGCTGTGGCGGGTCGTTGAAAGTCATCGCTTGCATTGAGGATCAGGACATCATCGACA
>ERZ807291.3108-NODE-3108-length-24030-cov-6.248801_pt1 | contig 24030 bp, 18 predicted proteins | sample MGYA00521257_ERZ807291 | MGnify/ENA primary metagenome ERZ807291 (study PRJEB31413, sample SAMN03169783) | marine metagenome | biome: Marine; feature: Water; material: Subsurface seawater | place: North Sea | collected 2011-04-28 | depth 1 m m ... | reverse complement strand
TTCGAGCCATTCTTCACCACCAAAGAAGTCGGTGCCGGGACCGGGCTGGGACTTTCGACCGTCTACGGTATCGTCAAGCAGACCGGCGGCTATGTTTTGGTGGATTCTGTTCCGGGACAGGGCACAACATTCACGATCATGTTGCCGTCCCACGCCGCAGAAGCGGGTGCGGTCCGGAAAGATGAAGCAACCGATGCGCCCGAGGCTTCCGAGACGATCGGTGCCGGCACGGTCCTTGTTGTGGAAGATGAGGATGCGGTTCGCTTATTCTCGGCGCGTGCTTTACGCGCCAAAGGCTACAAGGTTCTCGAAGCACGCACTGGTGAAGCAGCCATGGAATTGATGGGGGTGATTGAGGAGCCGATCGACCTTCTGATTACGGATGCCGTGATGCCGGAAATGGACGGACCCACGCTCATCAAGAACGTCCGTGACGCGACACCTGAAATGCCGGTGATTTGTATCTCCGGCTATGCCGAAGAAACCTTCCGCAAACGTCTCGGTGAAGACACCGATATTCACTTCCTGCCCAAGCCGTTTTCGCTGGCGCAGCTTGCGGGCAAGGTGAAAGAAGTTCTGGATCGGGTCGCACACTAAATCTGCGGTCTGTCTCTCTGTTTCGTTGCGACTCACGACACCGGTTTAGTGTCAAATCGCGTATGATAACTTGCGGTTTGCGCCTGTTTCAAAGGCTTTGCGCCTGTTTTGAAATAAGAACAAAAAAAGAACTTTACAGCGAGAACAAAACCGGTACATTGACGCTTCAATACGCGGGTTCGAGCCATATGGCGACCGCGAAGACCTTTTGAATACGGGAGCGACCAATGAGCAGCAGCACACAACTTCGCGTCGTCGAGGACAGTATGAATAACGAAGACCGCAAAAAGGCGCTGGATGCCGCGCTGGGCCAGATTGAGCGATCCTATGGCAAGGGTTCGATCATGCGTCTGGGCGACGATAACGCTGTCGAGATTGGATCGATCTCCACCGGTTCTCTTGGGCTCGATATCGCGCTGGGCATTGGGGGTGTTCCCAAGGGCCGGGTGGTTGAAATTTATGGACCGGAAAGCTCGGGCAAAACAACTCTTGCCCTCCACATCACAGCCGAGGCCCAGAAGACCGGCGGAACATGTGCCTTTATTGATGCCGAGCATGCGCTTGATCCGACTTATGCCCGCAAGCTGGGCGTAAATCTTGATGATCTGCTGATTTCCCAGCCGGACAATGGCGAACAGGCACTAGAGATTGCCGATACTCTGGTGCGTTCGGGCGCGCTCAATGTGCTGGTCGTGGATAGTGTTGCGGCCTTGGTGCCGCGGGCGGAACTCGAAGGCGAAATGGGAGATTCACTTCCAGGTCTTCATGCCCGCTTGATGAGCCAGGCCCTGCGAAAATTGACCGGGTCCATTGCCAAGTCCGATACGACGGTCATCTTCATCAATCAGATCCGTCACAAGATCGGGGTCATGTTTGGCAGTCCCGAGACCACGACGGGCGGCAATGCCCTGAAGTTCTATGCCTCGGTACGTCTTGATATTCGCCGGATCGGTGCCATCAAGGACCGTGACGAGGTTGTCGGCAATCAGACCCGCGTCAAGGTCGTAAAGAACAAGCTGGCGCCGCCATTCAAGGTCATCGAATTCGACATCATGTATGGTGAGGGTGTCTCGAAGATGGGTGAGCTGCTGGATCTGGGGGTTCAGGCCGGGATCATCGACAAGTCAGGCGCATGGTTCTCATACGGAAGTGAACGGATTGGTCAGGGGCGTGAAAATGCCAAGACCTTCTTCAAGGAAAACCCGGACATGGCAAATGAGATCGAGCGCAAGGTGCGTGAGAATGCCGGGCTTATTTCCGACGCCATGTTGGGCAAGCCCGAAGAGTTTGCCGAGGACGGAGAGACGCCATCTCCCGCCGAAGGCAGCTGATCATTTTCTGATGCGAGAGTGTTGAATAGCAAACGGCGCCCCGATCTGGGCGCCGTTTGTCGTTTGGTGGGCATTTTCACATCTCGTGGTGGCCTCGACACGCATTCGGGCGCACGGTACAAACGCTCCCGGCCTTTGCCGTGCTTTGCCCTGCATTCCGGGGCGTAATTCGATATTTACCGGCGTGTTCATATGGCGACGACAAACGATATCCGCACCACGTTTCTCGACTTCTTTGCTCAGGATGAGCATCAGGTTGTTGATTCATCTCCACTGGTGCCGCGCAACGATCCGACATTGATGTTTACCAATGCTGGGATGGTGCAATTCAAGAATGTGTTTACCGGAGCTGAGACGCGGCCATACAACCGCGCAACGACGTCTCAGAAATGTGTGCGCGCCGGCGGCAAACACAACGATCTGGAGAATGTTGGACGGACCGCGCGTCATCACACATTTTTCGAAATGCTTGGGAATTTTTCCTTCGGAGATTACTTCAAGGAACATGCCATTGAGATGGCCTGGAGTCTGATCACCAAAGAGTATGGTCTGCCTGCCGACAAGCTGTTGGTGACGGTCTATGCCAGTGACGACGAGGCATACGATCTCTGGGGCAAGATTGCCGGGTTGTCGGATGACCGGATTATCCGGATCGACACCCATGATAATTTTTGGGCCATGGGAGATACCGGGCCCTGCGGACCGTGTTCGGAAATATTCTTTGATCATGGCGAACATATTCCAGGCGGCCCTCCGGGCAGTCCCGATGAAGATGGCGACCGGTTCATCGAAATCTGGAACCTGGTCTTCATGCAATACGAGCAGGTGACCAAGGATCAGCGCGAAGATTTGCCCAAGCCATCGATCGATACCGGTATGGGGCTTGAACGTCTTGCCGCGGTTCTGCAGGGCAAACACGACAATTACGATATTGATCTGATGCGCAGCCTGATTGAGGCATCGGCCCATGCCTCGAATACGGATCCCGATGGTCCAGGCGCGATCAGCCATCGAGTCATAGCCGATCACTTGCGCGCCTGCTCCTTCCTGATGGCGGACGGCGTTCTGCCGTCGAATGAGGGGCGCGGCTATGTGCTGCGCCGGATCATGCGCCGTGCCATGCGTCATGCGCATCTTTTGGGATGTCGGGACCCGCTGATGTTCAAGCTTGTTCCCTCGCTTGTGTCGGCCATGGGCGCGGCGTTCCCGGAACTCGGTCGGGCCGAAGCGTTGCTAGCGGAAACCTTCAAACTCGAAGAAGAGCGTTTCAAGACGACGCTGGATCGTGGCCTGAAATTGCTTGAGGAAGAAACCGACCGTCTGGGCGATGGTATGGCACTTCCCGGTGACGTCGCGTTCCGCCTTTACGACACCTACGGGTTCCCGCTCGATCTGACAGAAGATATCCTGAAAGGGCAGGGGCGTTCGGTCGACAATGCCGGCTTTGACGCCGCCATGGATGCGCAGCGCGCTGCGGCACGCAAGGCGTGGTCGGGTTCAGGAGAGGCCGCGACGGAAGAAGTCTGGTTCGATATTCGCGACCAGAACGGCGCGACAGAGTTTCTCGGCTACGACACCGAAACCGCTGAAGGTCAGGTCGTCGCTATTGTGATTGACGGTGCGCCGGTTGAGAGTGCGCCCGTGGGCAGCGAGGCCTCGATTGTCATCAACCAGACGCCCTTCTATGGCGAGTCCGGTGGCCAGATGGGTGACACGGGTGAAATGCGTGTGCTTAACGGCGCCCGCGTTGAGGTTGTGGATACCGAAAAGCATCTTGGGGCGCTCCATGTGCACCGTGGAACGATTCACGATGCTGCGCTTTCGGTCGGCGATGTCGTTGAGCTGCATGTGGACCATGTTCGTCGCTCGCGCTTGCGCGCCAACCATTCAGCCACCCATCTGTTGCACGCCGCATTGCGCGATGAGTTGGGTGCGCATGTGACCCAGAAGGGTTCGCTGGTTGCGCCGGACCGGCTTCGGTTTGATATTGCACATCAAAAGCCCATTGATGCGTCGGAGATTACGGCTGTGGAAGATATGGTGAACGCACGGGTTGCCGTGAACGCTGCCGTTGAAACCCATCTCATGTCGCCTGATGAGGCGATCGAAGCCGGGGCCATGGCCCTGTTTGGCGAAAAGTACGGGGACGAAGTTCGGGTTGTTTCCATGGGTGGACCTGCCGGTGATGACCCCAACAATACCGCCTATTCGGTCGAACTGTGCGGCGGTACCCATGTGCGCCGGACGGGGGATATCGGTCTGATCAAAATCGTGCATGAGGGTGCGGTGTCAGCTGGCGTCCGACGGATCGAGGCGCTGACCGGACCGGATGCGCGCGCGTATCTCGAGGCGCATGACCGGTTGCTTCGTGATGCCGCGGAGACGTTGAAATCCACACCGGAATCCGTGCCTGAGCGGGTTGCGCAACTTCTTGATGAACGACGCAAACTGGAGCGCGAACTGACCGATATGCGCCGCAAGTTGGCCGCTGGCGGCGGCGGTGGAAGCAGCGCAAGTGACGACAGTAAGGATATTGGTGGTGTGAAGTTCGTCGCACGTGCGCTCGCCGATGTTCCGCCCCGTGAACTCAAGAGCCTTGTGGATGAACTCAAGGATCAGATTGGGTCGGGTATTGTCGCCGTCGCGGATGCCTATGACGGGAAGGGTTCGATTGTTGTCGGTGTGACCCCGGACCTTGTGAGCAAGATCAGTTCCGTTGACCTCGTGCGTATTGGCGTTACGGAAATGGGCGGCAAGGGCGGTGGTGGACGCCCTGACATGGCTCAGGGTGGCGGCCCGGACCCAACGAAGGTGGATGCAGCGCTTGCGGCCATAGAGGCAGACCTGAAAGAGAAACTGACCGCCTGACGCGGGCGCCGGGAGAGTTTGAATGCGATTTGAAGGCACCGAAGACTACGTTGCGACAGATGATCTCCAGATCGCGGTCAATGCATCGATTACACTCGAGCGCCCTTTACTGGTGAAGGGGGAGCCAGGGACGGGTAAGACCGTCCTCGCCCACGAGATCGCTGAGGCGCTCGGTGCGCCGCTGATCGAATGGCATGTCAAATCCACGACGAAAGCCCAGCACGGTCTATATGAATACGACGCTGTGGCGCGTCTGCGTGACGGTCAGCTCGGTGATGACCGGGTGAAGGATATCGGGAATTACATTGTGCGTGGAAAGCTCTGGGAAGCATTCGAGAGTGAAACGCGCCCGGTTCTTCTGATTGACGAGATCGACAAGGCGGATATCGAGTTTCCCAATGACCTTCTGCTCGAGCTCGACCGCATGGAATTCCATGTTTACGAGACCAAGGAGACCGTCGCGGCGCGGCATCGTCCGATCGTGATCATCACGTCGAACAATGAAAAGGAGCTGCCCGACGCGTTTCTGCGGCGATGTTTCTTTCACTACATCGCATTCCCCGATGCGGACACGATGACCCGTATTGTTGATGTGCACTTTCCCAAGATAAAACAACGTCTGTTGCGTGAAGCGCTGACGTCCTTCTACGATTTGCGCGATGTTCCCGGGCTTAAGAAGAAGCCTTCCACGTCCGAACTTCTTGACTGGTTGAAGCTGCTGGTAGCCGAGGATATCGCGCCCGAAGAATTGCGCACCAATGACCCGGCCAAGCTCATCCCGCCGTTATATGGCGCGCTGCTGAAATCGGAACAGGACGTACAGTTGTTTGAACGGCTGGCCTTTCTGAACCGGCGTGAGCGTTCGGGAAGCTAGGCGCCGGAACGCGGGCGAGACCACGCCATGTTCGCAGAACTTTTCTATACCCTCCGCAAGGCCGAAGTGCCGGTCTCGGTGCGCGAGTATCTCGACCTCTTGTCTGCCATGGATCAGGGTTTGGCCGAGTATGATGTGGAGGAATTCTACTATCTCTCTCGCGCCATCCTGGTGAAGGACGAGCGTCACATCGACAAGTTCGATCAGGTCTTCGGACATGTGTTCAGGGGGCTGGAGCCGCCGGAATTTGATGATGAAAGCGCAGAAATACCCGAAGAATGGTTGCGCAAAATGGGCGAGCTGGAACTCTCTGAGGAGGAGAAGGCGCAGATTGAGGCCATGGGTGGCTGGGAGAAGCTGATGGAGACCCTGCGCGAGCGCCTTGCCGAGCAGGAGAAGCGCCATCAGGGCGGGAAAAAGTGGATCGGGACCCAGGGGACCTCCCCCTATGGGGCGAACGGATACAATCCTGAAGGTGTTCGCATCGGCCAGGAGGGCAATCGCAACAATTCGGCGGTCAAAGTCTGGGACCGCCGCGAGTTCAAGGATCTCGATGGTGACACCGAGATCGGGACGCGCAATATCAAGGTCGCATTGCGACGTCTGCGCAAATTTGCGCGGGAGGGCGCGGCCGAAGAACTCGATCTTGATGACACCATCAATTCGACGGCCAAGAATGGCGGTTGGCTCGATGTCCGGATGGTGCCCGAGCGCCGCAATGCGGTGAAGGTACTGTTGCTGTTTGATGTTGGCGGCTCAATGGACCCGCATGTGAAGATGTGTGAGGAGCTGTTTTCGGCCGCAAGGACCGAGTTCAAACATCTTGAGTATTTCTACTTTCACAACTGCGTCTATGAATCGCTGTGGCGCGAAAACCGGCGCCGTCGCGCTGGCGGGACGCCGACATGGGATGTGCTGCACACCTATCCGGCGGACTACAAATTGATCCTTGTCGGTGATGCGACCATGAGTCCCTATGAAATCGCGCATCCTGGCGGCAGTGTGGAACATTGGAACGAAGAAGCTGGCGAAACATGGCTTCGTCGGCTGGTGCGCACCTATCCCAATGTTGCCTGGCTCAATCCGATGCCCCAGGATCGATGGCGCTATTTCCCGACAATCGGGACCATCAGCGAGATCGTTGACGGTCGGATGTATCCGCTCACGGTCGAGGGGCTGGACAACGCCATGCGTGGATTAAGTCGTTGATTAAACAATAAAAAATTAAATATCACAATTCTATGGAATGAAATCCGGCAACGTGGTGTTTATCTCTTGCAAGTACACGCAAACACAATGATACCTGCAGAAGCCAGGCACATGTCTATCACCCGCATTCTCGCCGCCGCCAGCATCGCTTCGATTGCCTTCACCGGTGCCGCGCTCGCACAGACCGCCACCAATCCTCAGAAGTCCGCCAAGGACCAGATGATGAAGGAAGAGATGATGAAGAAGGACGCCATGGGCAAGGATTCCATGAAGAAAGACGCCATGGGCAAAGATTCCATGAAGAAAGACGCAATGGGCAAGAAGTAGTCTCTTTACCCCATCTATTGGCCCTTCGCGCTTCTTCCGGATGAGCACTGAGACCAAGCGACAGGCTGTGGTGGCGGGAATTCCGCGCCTCCGCCGGTACGCGATTGCGTTAATGCGTGATCGCACTGAAGCCGACGATCTTGTTCATGACGTCGTGCTGCGTGCCTTGGACAAGCTTCATCTGTGGCGCGAAGGGACCAATATGCGGACCTGGTTGTTCACAATCATGCACAACCTGCATGCCAATGAGATGCGCCGGCGCAGCCGGATGCTTGATGTGGTGCCGCTTGATGCCGCACCACCGCGTGCGGAAGCTGCCGGACAAGAGGCCGCTGTAGAGTGGTCAGAATTGTCGGGCGCCATGGGAGGCTTGTCCGCCCTGCACCGTCAGGTGCTGTTACTCGTCGGCCTTGAGGGCATGACATATGCCGAGGCCGCCGGTGTTCTCGATGTTCCCGTCGGGACTGTGATGTCCCGCCTGTCCCGTGCCCGAGAGGATCTTCGCCGCAAGATCGATGCAGGCACGCAAACCGCAACCATACGGAGGGTGAAATGAGTGAGGATCGTATATCCGATAGCGAACTCAATGCGCTCGTCGATGGTGAGCTCGACCCCGCCCGTCAGGCGGAGATAGAGATTTCGCTTGCGGAAGACCCCGATTCTGCCCGTCGGGTGGCGCGCTACCGGTCCCAGAACGCCGGTTTGCATGCGCTTTACGATGATATTCTGCACGAAGATATTCCGCCCAAGATTGCTGCTGCGTTTGAAACGCGCCGATCTGGTGTGCCGCAATGGGCCGCGATGGCTGCCGCAATCGCCCTGTTTGTGGTGGGGGCAGCGGGTGGCTGGATCGTGCGGGGAGAAGCCGATGTGGAGCCTGCCCAGCAGGTTGCGGCCGGTCCACCAATTGATACGCAGGAGCTGATGGTGCGCGCCTCGATGGCCCATGTGGTGAGTCATGAGGATGAGCTGCACGCGGTTTCAGCGGGAAGCAAGGCCGAGGTCGGTGACTATCTGGCTGATCGTATGGGCAAACCGGTTCGTGTGCCGAGCCTTGATACGTTTGGCTACCGGCTGGTTGGAAGTCGTGTCCTTCCCGACACCAATGGCCCGGCAGCGCAATTCGTCTTTGCCGATGAAACCGGCAAGAAAGTCTCGCTTTATGTGCGTGGCGAGCAGGCCGACGGCGTTGATATCACCTACGCACTCGCCGATGATCTTTCCATGTTCTATTGGAATGATTCCGGCAGCTCTTATGCAATGGTGACGCGTGTCGATGACGAAAAGGGCCGGGAAGCTCTTCTGACAGCCGCCAAGGCGGTGTACGGGCAACTCAGCCAGTAGCTTTTGTGCCCATTTGCGCAACGTCATGTTACCCGCGCGCAACGGAGTTGTGCGTGCTTCCCCTTTACAGATCGCAGCGTAGCAAGCATACAGTGCGCCGAATTCGGAAATCTCGCCCTGCGGACCCGCGGTTGGCGATTATCCTGCGGAAAACCTACGAATTATCCTTATGAGGGCGCAAATGATTGACCTGATGTCCATCGCAAAAATCGAGGCCGCTGGTGGCGACCTTTTCGGAACCCTGGATGGCCTGTATGAGCCGACGGATGTCCGTCCCGAGGGCTATCCTGATGCTGTTGTGTGGCAGGGCGGTAACTTTGCCGGAGACGTGAACCCCGTCGCGCATTCGATGACAGATGCCTATGCGTTGCTCGGCACGATTGCTGCGATCGACGTGCTTGGCCTGCCATTTTATGCGGTGCCGATGTGGTCCCAGTATCGCCATGACACCAAGCTGGAATGCCTCGCCTGGTTCGGCAATATCCCCGCCACGTCGATCAAATGGTCCACGGCCGGTGATGCCTATGTAAACGATGGAGACGGCTCCAAGGTTGTCGTCATGGGCAAGTCGGGCAACGCCCCGCTGCGCACCCAGGCTGGCGTATTCTGTAACGTTCGCCCCTATGGGCCGATCACGGTCGTACGTTGCATGCCCTGCCTGCCGTATTCACAGGATCGCCCGAAATTTACGGTCAATGCGGAAACCGGGATCGTCCACACCGAGATGAATTCCCCGGGTGTTCAGATGGCCTATGCCAATCGCCTGTTCCTCAAAATGGTGCATGAAAGCGGCAAGCTTGGTCGTGTTGCGATGAAGCCGACTCAGGCCATGGAAGACGGCATCAACGCCGGTCTGCATGCCTGGATGCTCGAAGGCACCAAATTCGAAGTCGGTCGCAAATATGCGGTGAACCCCTATGAAGAGCATCGTGAAAGCATCGACAAGATCGTTGCCCTGCTGCCGGATGACTTCAAGGACGGCATGGAGAACTGGGGTGGCCGCATCGAGCAGCATATTGCCGATACCAACTATGGTCTGTTGCTGTGGGATTTGATCGAACAGCAGGACTGCATTGTTCTCGCAACCGATCTTGACGGTGACCGCCTGACTGATCTTTTGGCCGATGTTTCCGATCCGCTGCGTGCCTACAGCAAACGCGTTGCCGAAAAGCTTGGTCAGGATGTGAACACGGCCGAACTGTGGTCCGACATGGGTTACACGACCGGCAATGGGCGTGACATGACTTCGGTTATGCATCGCATGTCCGGCCCTCCGATTCACGAGCAGACCCTCGGTTCAGCCGATGCGATGCTCCTGCGTCTTCTCGACGGGGACGAATGGGTTGGTGGCACCAAGCAGCCTTACGATCCGCGCATTCACTTCGTGCTGATCCGCGATGCTTATCTGGATGCCAATCCGGGCAATGAGAAGCTGGCGGCATGGCTGGACAGCGCCCTCGACACATTCGACGAGGTCTATGCCGGTGAGCGTCCGGGCTTCCTGGATGGCTACGCCAAGTTGAAGGAAGCGATTACGCCCTGGGGTGAATAACGCCGAGCGGGTCGTTTTCTAAAGTTTGTCACTGGCGAGGTTGCCTGACGCAGAGGCCTGTTGTTCCAATGCGTCGAGCGCCTCTCCGGGTGTCCCGACATAGGTCGTGAGCGCAACGTCTGCTGGCCGTGCATAGTTTGCGGCGGCCATGTCGTCGATCAAATTGCGCAGGCCGTCCCAGAATCCTTCCGTGTTCAGGATTGCTATGGGCTTGTTGTGCAAATTGAGTTTGCGCCAGGTCACGATTTCAAAGAATTCTTCAAGCGTCCCCATGCCGCCAGGCAGAATCAGGAACCCATCGGAGAGCTCGGCCATGCGCGCCTTGCGTTCATGCATGGTTTTGACGACTTCCAGATTCGTGATCTTGGAATGCCCGGCTTCCTGATGCATGAGAAAGTCAGGAATGATGCCGGTCACGTCGCCGCCGGCATCCATGACAGCGTCAGCGATGGCGCCCATGACACCAACGCCGCCACCGCCGTAAATAAGCCGGATATCGCGCGCCACCATCATTTTTCCCAATTCAACGGCAACCTCCCGATGGGCCTTGGGGCCGTCATTCGAAGATCCACAGTAAACACAGATTGATGAGATATGGGGCATGGTTTGGAACATCCTTTATGTCGGCGGGCATTGATTGCTTAGAATCATCACCCGTAATACGTTGATCATATAACAGGAATTTTTCAAGTTGGGCTTGTGAACCGTTCTTTCGTATATGGCGGCATCGCTGTTCTGGTGGTTGGTATTATCATCGGCGCGTATCTGTTTTTTCAACTGCCCGAGCCAGATGCTCCGGTTGCAACGAGCGCGCCTGCCGAAACCGAGACGACAAGTACGGTCCCGGCCGAGCCTGCTGCACCAACCCCGGTCCCGCCCTCCTTTGATGTTGTCCGTGTCGATGAGAACGGAAATGTCGTCATTGCCGGGCGCGCGACGCCGGGTTGTGAAGTCATTGTTCGTGATGGGGACATCGAAATCGGCCGCGTGACAGCGGATCGTGCGGGGGAATGGGTGCTCGTTCCGGAAGTGCCACTGGCCGCAGGTGAACGTCAGTTCTCGCTGTTTGCTGAATGTGAGGGCGCCGCACCTGTGCAGGCTGAACGCGTGATTGCACTGGCTGTACCTGAACGGGATGGTTCGGTCGTTGCTGTTGCCGTGCCACGTGAAGGCGCGGGAGCTGCCGAGGTGCTGCAACGTCCGTCACTAGCGGGTGCGCCGGTGGCTGTTGGTGCCGTTGACTATGATGATGATGGCAACACCACACTCTCAGGCGTGGCAGCGCCCAACAGTACGGTTCGGGTTTATCTGAACAACGAACTGGTTGGAACGGTTCAGGCGGATGAAAGCGGTCGCTGGTCCTTGACGCTGGACCGGCAGGTGTCGCCGGGCTCCTATAACCTTCGGGTGGATCAGGTGGATAGCGACGGCCAGGTCGTCGCGCGCTCAGAAATTCCGTTTGTACGTGCCGAACCGCTGCGCAATTTGCCGGCCGGTCGGGTTGTGATCATCCAGCCAGGTGATCACCTGTGGCGGATTGCCAGTCAGCGTTATGGGTCAGGTTTTCAGTACACGCTGATCTACGATGCCAACAAGGATCAGATTCGGAACCCGGATCTGATTTATCCGGGCCAGGTCTTCACGCTGCCTGCAGCGAAATAGACCCGCGACAGAATTCCTCTATTCCGCCGGTGCGTTGGACGCCTTGGGCGTTAGGTTTGACGTGTCGGAGCGGTTGGCGCGCCATGTCACGAAGTTCTCTCGGGCCATAAGCGCGCTTGGTGTGATGAAGAGCGTGAGGACCGTTGCGAAGGACAATCCGGCAACAATGGCGGTAGACAACTGAACCCACCATTGGGTCGAGGGGGCACCAATACTGACCTCCCGGCTGACGAAGTCGATATTGATCTGCAACACCATCGGCAGCAGTCCAAGCACTGTGGTCACCGTTGTCAGCACCACTGGGCGCAAACGCTGGGCCCCGGTCAGCAGAATGGCGTCTCGCGGTTTCTGCATCTCTTTGCGCAATCGGTCATAGGTGTCGATCAGAACAATATTGTTGTTCACAACGATGCCGGCGAGGGCAATCACACCTATCCCGCTCATGACAATTCCGAAGGGCTGCCCAACGACGAGCAAGCCCAGCATCACGCCGATTGTCGACATGATCACGGCGGTGAGGATCAGCAGTGCGGAGTAGAAGCTGTTGAACTGGGTGACAAGGATGATTGCCATCATGAAGAGGGCGACCGCAAAGGCCTTCATGAGGAAGGACTGCGCTGCTTTCTGTTCTTCGTCTTCGCCGCGAAACTCGACATCGACACGCGGATCGAGTTCTGCCGTTTCCAGCCAGGCCCGGATCTGCTGCACCTTATCGTCGGCGAGAACGCCCGGGAGGATGTCGGAGCGCACGGTCATGACGCGAATGGAGTCGACCCGGTTGAGTTGGCCGGTCCGCAATTGTGCGGTCCGTTTCACGAAATTGCTGATTGGGACCATGCCTTCGGAGGTCTGAATCCGAATTTGATCGAGCTGCGCAATGGTCCTGTCGTCAGTGGGATAACGCGCGACAATGTCGATTTCCTCGTCGCTGTCATCCGGTCGGTAATCGGTCACCTTCATGCCGTTGGTCACGAACTTGATGGCGTTGCCAATCATGGCCACATCGGCACCGAATTTCGCGGCCTCGGCGCGGTCGACTTCGATTTCCCATTCGATGCCGGGCAGGGGACGGCTGTCCTCGATGTCTTTCAGGCCCTCCATCCCGTTCATAAAGGCACGGACCTTGCCGACTTCCTGTTCGAGGATGTCCGGGTTTCGCGAGCTAAGCTGCACCTGAACGGCTTTTCCAACCGGTGGTCCGGCTTCCTCTTTGCGGGTTTCGACAAAAATCCCGGCGAGATCACTGGACCGAGAAATGACATCGGCAAGAATGGTGTCTGCGGGGCGTCGCTGATCCCACTCGGAAAATTCCAGATTGATGGTGCCGATGACGTCCTCGGCGTCTTCGTCGCGGATCGGCAGGTTCCCTGACAGGGAATAGATCGAATCGAATTCTCCCCGCTCGTCCTGCAGCATGAGAATGCGTTGCTCGACCTCACCAACCAGGGCGTTCTTTTCGGCGACCGAGAGATTGCCGCGTGCATGGATTTGAATTGCGGCCTGTTCGGGCTCAACTTTCGGGAAGAATTCAACGCCTTTTCCCAGCGCGCCATAAGCCATCCAGGACCCCACCAGCAGCGCGAATGCACATGCAAGCGCAATTGCGGGCCGGCCCAGAACGGTGTTGAGCGCCCGCACATAAAGACCCGTCGGGCCCTTGATCTTGGCGATGTCGAAATTCTCTTCGCCTGCCAGAATGTTGGTCTGGGAATCGACAATGTTGGTCTTTGTGGCTGCGTTGCGATCAATGAATTGAACCAAACGATTGCCGATCCATAATCCCCCCGCGAGTCCGGCAAGGGTAAACAGAACCGCAATGATTTTGCCTCCTGCCCCCGTTGGTTCGCCGAATGCAAGGCTGGCCAGCATCTGGCCAATGGATGACAGGAGCAACGCCCCGATGCCCGCGCTTACGGCAAACACGACCAGTCGCGAGATGAATGCGAAATTCGCCCCCAGAACGGGCACGAAAATGAGTGCCATTGCGAGCGAGGCGGTCAGTGTGGCGACCAGTGTGATCGGCAAGAACTTCATGAATTCGCCGACGATTCCCGGCCAGAAAAGCAGCGGTGCGAAGGCGGCGAGGGTGGTGGCGGTCGAGGCGATAATTGGCCATGCCATACGTTTGGCGGCCATAGCATAGGCGCGCTGGGGTGGTTCGCCTTCCCGCAGCTTTCGGTCTGCATACTCGGTGACGACAATGGCCCCGTCGACGAGCATGCCGACGGCCAGGATCAACGAAAACAAGACCACGATATTTACCGTCAGGCCGAGAGCGTTGATCACGAGGATGGCGGTCAGGAAGGAGCCGGGTATCGCGATCGCGACAAGTATGCCCGAGCGCAATCCGAGTGCACCGACAACCGCGATCATGACCAGCAACACCGCGCTGAGAACATTGTTCTGCAGATCAAGCAGCATGGTGTTTACGCGAACAGACTTGTCCTGCGAGAAGGTGACGTTCACAGCTTCGGGCCAGGTGGCGCTTTCGTCACCGACGATTTCGCGGACACGCTCAATCGTCTCGATGATGTTCTCACCGGTGCGTTTGGAGACTTCGAGAGAAACGGCGGGTTGTCCATCGACGCGCGCAAGGGTTTCGCGGTCCCGGAAGGTCCGGTGGACTGTTGTCAGGTCGCGGAAGGTGACAGTCGCGTTATCATTGACCTTCACCGGCAAGTTGAGGATATCGTTGACGTTCTCGATCAATCCCGGAACCTTGATCGCGAAACGTCCCTGACCAGTATCAAGAGAACCCGCAGCGATGAGCTGGTTCGAGCGCGAAAGAAGTTCGAGCAGTGCGGCTGGATCGACGGCGTAGCTTTCGAGCAGACCCGGCTCGACGAGGATCTCTACGAGCTCATCGCGGTCGCCGCCGATTTTGGCTTCGAGCACGGGCGGGATGGCTTCGACGGCGTCCTGCAGGTCACGCGCCAGTCTCATCAATGTTCGTTCAGGAACGTCACCCGAAAGTGTGATCACCAGAATGGGGAAAAGGCTGAGATTGACCTCGTTCACGGTCGGTTCGTCTGTGTCGTCGGGCAGTTCGGGGCGGACCAGGTCAACTTTCTCCCGGACATCGCTGATGGCTATGTCGGGATTGAAGCCGGCCTCAAACTCGAGCACGACGTTGCCCCCACCGAGATAGGAGGTGGCGCGAATCTCCTTGAGACCCTCGATGGAGCGCATTTCAGCTTCCATCGGTCGAATCAGCAAGCGTTCGGCGTCTTCAGGCGAGATGCCGTCGTGATGCATTGAAACGTAAATAATCGGAATGTTGACGTCCGGTTCGGCCTCTTTCGGGATCGCCACGAAAGAGAAGGCGCCGGCGATCAACAGCAACAGCAGTGTTGTCAATACGGTCCGGGACCGGTTCAGCGCTGCATCGACCAGGCTCATGAAGGACTTCCCGCCGCGATGCGGGCAGCGCCATCAATTGGTGTGACTTCTTCGCCATCGATGACAAATTCCTGTCCGACCGTGATCAGGCGTATCTTTTCGGGCAGTCCGCCGAGCCAGATTCCATCCGGCTGATCGGCGATGATGTCGACGGGTCGAAAGGTGACCTTGTTGTCTGGTGCGACCGTTTTCACGCCCACAATCCCGTCATCGTTCAGTGTGAGGACAGACGGGGTGACGAAATGGGCCATTGTGGTGCTTACCGGGATCTGGATATCCGCCGTTAACCCGTCACGAATATCAAGATTGGCATTGGGAACCTCCAGTTCGACACGATAGGTGCGGGTGGAGGGTTCGGCGACGGAGGATACGAAGCGGACCGTGCCGGTGTGTGTTGCGCCGTCGATCAGTGTGACCTTGCCGCTCATGCCTTCCTCGATTTTTGAAATCTGGCGTTCGCTGATGTTGCCAACGACGAGGATCGGGTCGAGGTCCACCACCATTGCGGTGACATCGCCGACTTTGACGTAGTCACCTTTTTCGACATGTCCGGCTTCGATAGTCCCGTCGAAGGGGGCACGGAACGTGGTGCGTGCAATATCGATCTCCATAAGCTGCACAGCCGCCCGGGCGGCATCAAGTCGTGCCTGTGCACCGGCTTTCTCGGTCTCGGAGCGGAAACCCTTCTCGGTTAGTTTTGCAGATGCATTGTATTCGATCTGGCGTTGCCGGAGCGTTGCGCGGGCTTCTGAAAGTTTTGCGGGGCGATCGTCGGGGCGGATTTTGGCGATCGGCTCTCCGTCCGCCACACGTTCACCGCGCTGTTTGTAGATGTCGGTGACCTGTCCCTCGGTTTCTGCACGAAGTTCTACCTTTCGTGAGGCCTCTGTACGTCCGGTAACATCAACCGTTTCGGTCCGCTCGATTGCTGCGATATCTGCCACCCGCACCTTCATGACATTTGTGACAGGTTTATCGGTTTCGGCTGTATTTTCGCCGTTGGTCTCGTCGGAGCCGAATTGGCCTGTCAGGATCCAGCCGACCGCAAGGACGGCAAGAACCAACGCGGTGATGACGGATTTGTTCATGATGTTCTCTGCTCTACTCGGCAACAGCGCGTTGGGGGACAAGTGAGGAACCGACGAGCTGGTAACGATTTTCTTCGAGGTAGTCCGCCATGGCTTTTTGCACCGCTGCGGCAAAACCATTCAGGAAGGCCTCTCCGGCGGACTCAAACCCTGTTTCCGCGCGCGCATCGGTGCGTGCAATAACGCCTTCGATTTCCTTGAGGCGTTCGTCAATCATCTGTTCAACCACGGATGGCGGCAGAATGTCGGCAAACAGCATGCGGAACAGGAAATCAGAACGTGTTTTGTCGGGTTCGGTGGGTTCCTGAAGAGCGCCCAGAAGTGACATCCGGCCATCTGCTGTCAGCTTGTAGACCTTTTTGTCGGGTCGGCCTTCCTGGGCAAATTCGGTCACGGACACAAGTCCGTCTTCCAGCAGGCGGGACAGCGCTGGGTAGATCGAACTGTAGCCAATATCCTGAATATGCCCGAAAGGCCCACTCTCCACGGCTTTCCGGATTTCGTAGCCTGAGGCATCACCCTGGCTCAGCACTGCCAGACATAACGTTTTTGCGTCCATGAAAGCCTCTGTTTACCACAACGATATGTATACAATCCCATATGATATGGATCGTGACAATATATATCGTATTGTAATATTATGGTGCGAAGAGTTGCTTCCCTAAATGCCGTGCGAATACCTGATGTCATGAAATATCTGGAAGGGCCGTTCGGAACGGCGGTTATCAAAGCAACGGAGAAAGTTGGCTGGGGGACTAGGATTCGAACCTAGACTGGCGGAGTCAGAGTCCGCTGTCCTACCATTAGACGATCCCCCAACGGGATAACGGCGCGCTGTTTATCACAACTTTTCAGGGCTGTGTAGGCTTGGAAGATGAATTCACACGATATCGCCTGCTTAATCCAAAGGGCATAACCTATCTGAGCGCCAAACCCGGCCTGTTCGGGGGGCACCGGCGTACAAAAATCTACGGTCGTCTCGATTGCAGAAGCGCAAATGTGTGGATTGCCAAAGGCCATTACACACCGCACCGGGTGTTTTTCCGTGACGCGCAGACAGCGCGATCTGCCGGTTATCGGCCTTGTGCGGTCTGTTTGCCGGATGAATATGCGCACTGGAAAATGACATCCGCCAAAATCTGAAAGCCCTGCCGGGGTTCGCTGCTTGAGTTCATGCACAAGCCGTGTAGATTCAGGGGCTTCGGCGTTTGTGGCCGAATTCGGTAAGTGAGGCTTTTGTGCGTGCCAATCCGGCAGATCAGAATATTGGATTGAAAGACTCCCGCCCTCAGGGACGGTGGTCCCACACCTATGCCGCGCTCGACCTCGGCACCAACAATTGTCGCCTGCTTGTTGCCAAGCCAAATGAAAGTGGGTTTCGCGTCGTTGATGCGTTTTCGCGGATTGTTCGGCTGGGTGAGGGACTGGCTTCCTCCAACGCGCTTTCGGAACATGCCATGGATCGCACGATCGAAGCCTTGCGTGTATGCAGTTCGAAAATTCGCCGAAACGACGTCACGCGGTTGCGTGCTGTTGCCACAGAAGCTTGCCGACGTGCCGAGAATGCGCACCTGTTCGTGTCCCGGGTGCGAGACGAAACCGATATTCAGTTGGAAATCATCGCACCTGAGGAAGAGGCAGAGCTCGCGCTTGTCGGATGCTCGCCATTGTATGACGCCCCCGAAGATCCCGAGGCCTTTGCCTTGCTGTTCGATATTGGCGGTGGCAGCACTCAGATTACCTGGCTTTCCTTATCAGCCGGGGATCACCCCAACGGAGATGCGGATACAAGCATCCTTGGGTGCATCTCCATCCCGTGTGGCGTTGTGACCTTAAGTGAAAAGTTTGGCAGTGGTGAAGATGCCAACGGCCATGTGTCACCCGAGCGGTATGCAGAAATTTGCACTTATGTTCGTGAACACCTGGCACCGTTCGATGCAAAATTCGGAATTGGTGCGCATGTGGCCAAAGGCGCGGTGCAGATGGTGGGGACCTCTGGCACGGTGACAACATTGACCGGTGTGTTTCTGAAACTTCCGCGTTATGACCGCGGCCGCGTGGATGGCCGCGAGCTTGAGTTTGGACAGCTGGAAGGCGCACGCGATACCTTGCTGGCGCTCGATCGGCAAAATCGGGCTGCGCAACCCTGTATCGGAGATCAGCGTGCGGATCTGGTCATCGCCGGTTGTGCGATCCTTGATGCGATTTGTGACCTTTGGCCTGTTGGTCGACTTCGTGTGGCCGATCGTGGTCTGCGGGAAGGTATTCTTCATGGCCTGATGCGTTCTGCCGATCGCGAAGCCGCGTCGGCCGGGGACTAGTCCAACCATGGCAGGGAAACGGAAGTCGGGTGGCCGTCAGGCGCGCGGACAGGATGGTTCGCGGATGACCTTTGAGCGGGTGAAGACCGCGCGGGGGCGCAAGCTCTCATCGACGCTCTGGCTGCAGCGTCAGCTCAATGACCCTTACGTGCAGGCGGCCCGGCGGGATGGTTACCGCTCACGCGCGGCTTACAAGCTGCTCCACATTGATGAACGTTTTGAATTTCTCAAGCCCGGACTTCGCGTGGTGGATCTTGGCGCTGCGCCGGGCGGTTGGACGCAGGTTGTGGTCGATAAGCTGCAGCCCGATGAACATGACCGGAATATCGTCGCGATCGATATCCTGGAGATGGAACCGATGGGCGGCGTGCAGGTCCTGCAAGGTGATATCGAAGACGAAGCAGCAGTGGCCGCGCTCCATGAAGCCATTGGCGGACCGGTGGATGTGGTGCTCTCTGATATGGCCGTGGCGACCACCGGGCATGCCTCGACCGATCATCTGCGGACCATGACGCTGGCGGAATCGGCCTTTGCGTTTGCGTGCGAGGTCCTTGCACCTGACGGCGTCTTCGTCACCAAGCTGTTTCAGGGCGCGGATGAGCCTGCGCTGTTCAAAGCGCTTCAGGGCCGGTTTACGAAGGTGCGGCGGTTCAAACCCAAGTCCAGCCGGGCCGACTCGGTGGAATTGTTCCATGTGGCGACCGGCTTCAAGGGGCCCGAATAGCCGTAATTTTCGATGCCCTATGCGGAATGCTTGTCGGTATGAGCGGGATGTGTATATAAGCCCCGTCAACTCTCGATCCCGACAAGGCTTCGGTTGACATGGAAATCCTCGACGCACTGACCTTTGACGATGTTCTTCTCGAGCCGGCAGAATCCCGTATTCTGCCCTCTGATGCGAACACGTCGACAAAGCTGACCAAGAACATCGATCTTGGTATCCCGCTCATGGCCGCGGCCATGGATACGGTGACCGAAGCCGAAATGGCCATCGCCATGGCGCAGGCCGGCGGTTTGGGGGTCATTCACAAAAACCTGGAACCCCACGAGCAGGCCGACGAAGTCCGCAAGGTGAAGCGGTTCGAATCCGGCATGGTGGTGAACCCAATCACCATTCACCCCGATCAGTCTCTCGCTGACGCTCTGGCCATCATGGACCGCGAATCGATTTCGGGTATTCCGGTTGTCGCGCGCGAAGGTGGCAAACTTGTTGGTATCGTGACGAACCGGGACGTTCGGTTTGCCGAAGACCCCTCTCAACCCATCGAAGAACTGATGACCAAGGAATTGGTCACGGTCGCCGAGGGCGCAGATATGGGGCAGGCCAAGCAGCTTCTCCATCGCCACCGAATTGAAAAACTTCTGGTTGTCGACGGTGAGAATCACTGCGTCGGTCTGGTGACCGTCAAGGATATGGAGAAGGCACGGGCCTATCCGAATTCCTGCAAAGATCCGCAGGGAAGCCTTCGGGTGGCTGCGGCGACGGGTGTTGGCGATTCAGGTTTCGAGCGCGCCGAAGCGCTGCTGGATGCTGGTGTGGATGTCATTGTTGTCGACACCGCCCATGGCCATTCGATTGGTGTGATCGAACAGATCAGCCGCATCAAGCGCCTGAGCAACCAGGCTCAGATTATTGGGGGCAACATCGCCACTGGCGCGGCGGCTTCGGCCTTGATCGATGCGGGTGCCGATGCACTCAAGGTCGGGATTGGCCCCGGTTCAATCTGCACCACGCGTGTTGTGGCCGGGGTGGGTGTGCCGCAGCTGACAGCGATCGAAAATGTAGCCAATGTCGCTCAGGGTCACGGCGTTCCCGTGATCGCCGATGGTGGCATCAAGTATTCCGGTGATCTGGCCAAGGCAATTGCCGCGGGCGCGGATGTCGCCATGATCGGCTCGCTGCTGGCCGGCACGGATGAGGCACCCGGTGAGGTGTTCCTCTATGAAGGGCGTTCGTACAAATCCTATCGGGGGATGGGCTCACTCGGCGCCATGGCCCGCGGCTCTGCCGACCGTTATTTTCAGGCCGAAGTGTCTGATTCCCTCAAGCTTGTACCCGAGGGCATTGAAGGTCAGGTGGCCTACAAGGGCTCGGTCATGACGATCCTGCACCAGCTCGTCGGTGGCCTTCGTGCATCGATGGGGTACACCGGCAACGGGACCATCCCGGAAATGCAAAAGAATTGCCGCTTTCTGCGATTGACCAATGCCGGTCTCCGCGAAAGTCACGTGCATGATGTGGCAATCACCCGTGAAGCGCCGAATTATCGGCAGAACGCTTAGCTCCTCGCGTCAAAGGCGCATTTCAGTATGACTCCGTCTGCGCGGGTAGCCGCGACCATCGAGATTCTCGACGAAGTGGCCACCGCGAATGCGCCGGCTGACGCCATTCTTGCGAACTGGTTCCGCACCCACCGATTTGCGGGATCCAAGGACAAGCGCGCAATTCGTGAGCTGGTCTATCGCGATCTGCGTAAGGGTGCATTGTTGCGCTGGATGAGTGCGACGCTGGACGCGGATCCGCAATCCGCACGTGTCCGCACGATTATCGCAAGCGAGCAGGAAGGTGCCGGCACGGCAGTATCCCGCTTTGACGGCAAAGGCTACGGTCCTGAGGTGTTGAGCGAAGCCGAGATATCACTCGTGGAACGTCTTCACAGCGCCGACAAAGCCCCGATGCCCGATTGGGTGCGTGCGGAGTGTCCTGAAGAGCTTTACAGCCTGCTGGCAGCCCAGTGGCCTCAAAGCGTGCAGGAAGAGGCACAGGCACTCAACGAACGCGCACCGGTCGACCTGCGGGTCAACACCATGCGTTTGAATGTCGAAGCCGCACGCGCGGCGCTTGCCGAAGCCGAATATGAATGTGTGCCGACTTCGTTCAGTCCGATGGGGTTGCGCGGCAATGCGCATACGAATTTCTCGGGTCTGGAACCGTTTCGGAAAGGCCTCGTCGATCCGCAGGATGAGTCCAGCCAGCTTGTGACCATGATGGTGGATGCCAAGCCCGAGATGAAGGTGATCGATCTTTGCGCCGGCGCAGGCGGCAAGTCGCTCGCGCTTTCGGAAATGATGCAAAACAAGGGTGAGATCGTATCCTGCGACAGCTCGGCTTCGCGTCTCTCGCGTATGGAATCGCGTCGCGAAAAGCTTGGCGCGGCCAACATCCGGACATTGCCGGTCGAAGACGGCGTCGTTCCCGACGGTCTGGAGAATTGGGCCGACCGTGTGCTCGTGGACGCGCCCTGCACCGGCAGCGGAACATGGCGACGCAGTCCGGAGCTGCGCTGGCGGACAACGCCGGCCGATATCGCCGCCTACGTGGCGACCCAATCGGGTTTGCTGGCAACCGCGGCGAGCATGGTGCGCCCGGGTGGCCGCCTGATTTATGCTGTGTGCTCGATCTTTGATGCTGAAGGCCGTGACGTGGCTCACGACTTTGAAACCCACAATGCCGGGTTTGCCCGGGTGCCTGTTGCCGATGTTCTGGGGCCGGAACTGGCCGGGCGACTTAAGGCGAAAGGTGACCTCGTGCTGACGCCCCATCGCCACCGCACCGACGGCATGTACGCTGCCGTGTTTGAGCGGATCGCCTAGAACGCTTGGTCTAGTCTGCCTGTGGCGGGATTGCGCCGGACTGAACGGCCAGCAATTTCCAGCTTTCACCCGCACGTACCCACACCGCCAGGATTCGGTTGTCGAGGTGATGCATGTTCCCGCGAATCTGGACGTCTGCGACCATGTGGCAGAAACTCATGGCGATGTTGTCATGGATTTTCACCGTGTGGTCGTCGAAGGAGAGCGCTTTGTAGACAACAGAGCCGCTGCCGACCCCGTCGAGATAGACCTGCTTGGTGTCCATGCCGCCGGTGGAGTGGGCATAGGTCAGTTCGCCGTGCATCAATGTATCGAGCGTGGTCGTGTCTGCGGCCAGCATGGCGGCCTGGCGACGGCTCTCGAGTTCGCGGATTTCGTCTTCGGCGCTCATATTCCCATTTCCCTTGTTGAACTGATTTGTGGATAGCTTAGACCGTCTGGTGGATTTCGGTCGATATCCGTGATGCACATGGCCACGGAATCGGCTATCAGACTGTATGTCCACCTCATTCCCCATTTCCGAAAAAATCCTGATCATCGATTTCGGCTCGCAGGTCACCCAGCTGATCGCGCGGCGTATCCGCGAAGCGGGCGTCTACAGCGAAATCCACCCCTGTTTCCGTATCGACAAGGCCTTCCTGGACGAATTTGAGCCCAAGGCGATTGTCCTGTCGGGCGGTCCGGCCAGCGTCATGGCGGAGGGCGCGCCGACGGTTGATCCACTGGTCTTCGAACTTGGCATACCGGTGCTCGGCATTTGTTATGGCCAGCAGCTGATGTGTTACATGCTCGACGGCAAGGTTGAGGATTCCGACCATCAGGAATTCGGCCGCGCTGCGCTGGAGATCGGCGATGGCTGTGATCTGTTCGAGGGCGTCTGGGCGGTGGGCGCGAAACCCCAGGTCTGGATGTCTCATGGCGATCGTGTCACAGCCCTGCCGGAAGGTTTTCGGGTGGTCGCGACAAGCGGCGGCGCGCCCTTTGCCGCGACGGCGGATGAGACCCGGCATTTCTACGGTGTCCAGTTCCACCCGGAAGTCGTGCATACACCCGACGGTTCGTGGCTGCTCCACAACTTCGTGCGTAAGATTGCAGGGTGCAGTGGAAGCTGGACCATGGCGGCCTACAAGGCGGCAGAGATCGAGAAAATCCGCGAACAGGTCGGCGACAGCCGGGTGATCTGCGGCCTGTCAGGCGGGGTCGATTCCTCTGTTGCCGCCGTCCTGATTCACGAGGCCATCGGCGACCAGCTGACATGTATCTTTGTCGATCATGGTCTGCTGCGCATGAACGAAGCCGAAGAGGTCGACAAGGTCTTTCGCGAGCGGTTCAACATTCCGCTCGTCACGCGGGATGCGTCCGACATGTTCCTCGACCAGCTCGAAGGCGTTGATGACCCGGAGAAAAAACGCAAGATCATCGGCAGCACCTTCATCGATGTCTTTGATGAAGAGGCGGCCAAGATCGGCGGCGCGGACTTCCTGGCTCAGGGCACGCTTTATCCTGATGTGATCGAATCCGTCAGCCCGTTTGGCGGGCCGAGCGAGACCATCAAGTCTCACCACAATGTGGGTGGCCTGCCCGAGCGCATGAACATGAAGCTCGTCGAACCCCTGCGCGAGCTCTTCAAGGACGAGGTCCGTGATCTGGGGCGCGAGCTGGGTATTCCCGAAGAGATCGTGGGGCGGCACCCGTTCCCCGGCCCGGGGCTGGCGATCCGCATGCCCGGCGCGATGTCGCGCGACAATCTGGATATCCTGCGCAAGGCCGATGCGATCTATCTCGACGAAATCCGCAAGGCGGGTCTCTACGATGAAATCTGGCAGGCCTTTGCCGTGCTGCTGCCGGTCCGCACGGTCGGGGT
>ERZ807291.3104-NODE-3104-length-24039-cov-5.072840_pt1 | contig 24039 bp, 22 predicted proteins | sample MGYA00521257_ERZ807291 | MGnify/ENA primary metagenome ERZ807291 (study PRJEB31413, sample SAMN03169783) | marine metagenome | biome: Marine; feature: Water; material: Subsurface seawater | place: North Sea | collected 2011-04-28 | depth 1 m m ... | reverse complement strand
CGAAAAGTTTTTTGGGACGTTATGCTTGCTAGAGCTAAAAATATAGAAAATATGGAATAAATAATTGAAAATAAATACTAATCTTTTCCAAATTATACCATTCAAATTTTTATTTTTTGGACTTATTACTACTATGCTTAATTTATTTATTTTTTTTTTAATTAGCAAATTTATTTACAACTATTTTTTATTACTTTTAATTCACTATATAATTGGAATATCTATTAAATTTTCTACATATAAGGTTTTGGTATTTAACGAAAATTTTTTTGTGCAAATAAAAAAAAAATTAATCAAATACTTAATATTAATTTTAATATTTTATATCTTGAATTATTTTTATTTAAGTATTTGTGCTGAAAAATATGATATTGAGATTGTAGTTTTTCAAATAGCATTTGTATTAATTGGAGCTCCTATAAGTTATTTAATTATGAAGTTTAAAATTTTTAATACCAAGTAAAGAAATAATATCTGTATTGTTAAGTTTTTTTTTCAAATATTTTTGTTCAAATTTAAATGGTGCAAGGTCATATTGATCATAAGAAGATATAGAAATATTTTTTGAACTTTTTAAAATATTTTTAATTTTAGAAATATTTTTTTCTTGATAATTTGTAGATTGAATATAATCAGTTATCAATGATAGATCTAAATGTAGCGATTTATTTTTAATACTGTTTAATTTTTTTTTACTATAATTTTTTAATAAGGAATAAATATCTACTCCTAAAATGTCATTTATCAGAATTTTTATAAACGAGAAACCAAGTCTTCTAAAAAAGTCTATCATAAGCCAAGGTCTTCCATTAATCTCGATTACACCCCATTGCTTTTTTTTTCTGTTGTAAATAAATTCGATCATTAATGGACCTCTCCATTTTAAGTTTTTTACAATTTTTCTTGATAAATTTTCTAATTTTTTATTTTCACAAACTCCTAATATAGCTGCTGAACCATATTTATTTGGATGTATCAGGTGTTTTAATCCACACACAGAAAAAACTACATTATGATTTTTATCTGCATAAATATATATAGGAATTTCATATTTTAAGTTCTTAACCACATAGTATTCTTGAATAATTAAATCTTTTAAAATTTTTTTATTTTTATTTATTATTTCCTTATAATTTTCAAAATTTTTTATTAACAAAGCTTTAGATTTATTGTTTGAATAAAAAGTTTGAGAATAATCTTTGACATTTGGTTTAATAATAACTTCTTTATATTTTTTAAGCATTTTTTTAAGGTTTATTAAGTTAAATTTCATTGTTTTTGGGGTTAAAATTTTTTTTTGTTTAAGAATTTTGTACATTTTGTATTTATTAAAAACAAAATCATTAGGTTTCGAAAAATTTTTAAAACCTAAAATGTGATAATATTTTTTTATGTAATTCCAATTTTTAATTGCGATCATCATATTAGTGTCACTGGTTGGAAGGTAAAAGAGTTTACCTTTTTTTTTATTTTCTATTCCTAATTTAATTAAAGATTTAATAAACCTCTTTTCTTTCATTGCTGGATTAGGAAATTTTCTCTTATTAATTAAATACCTTGAATAATTACTAAAGAAAATCTGCTTACTTTTCCACTTGTAGAGACCGTTTATTATTTTAACTTTTTCCTCTGACAATGATCTTAGACAACCTAGAAAACAAATATCATTAGCTCTAGGTAGAAAAAAAATCATATTAAGCTTTTATCTTAAATAAAACGTGTAATGGTAAATTTTTTACAGGGCTAAAAAATTTTTTATTTTTTTTTAAGTCATTTGCTTTTACGGATAATTCTTTTACCTCTATTATTTTTGAAAAATTCACTTTATTAAAAATATCAAAATAATCTTGAAATGTATGATGTATAAGTTTAACTGGCAGTTTGGTCCCATCAATCTTTTTTATGTATCCGTTTAGTTCTTTGTCATTTTTATTAAAGTAATCTTTTTTTTTAAGATTTTTAAAATAAAAAGTCTCATTTTTTTTACACATTATTGGAAAAAAAGGGTGTGGAACTGTTATATAAATCTCACCATTTTTTTTTGTAATTCTTTTTAATTCTTCACAAGCTCTAATAATTTGTTTTTTTTTTAAATAATTAAAAACAAAAACAGCAAAACTGAAATCTGCAAAGTTAGATTTTATTTTAGTATTCTCAATACTCGCCTGTTTAAAAATAATTTCTGGTGGAGATATAGATTGAGCTAAATCAATCATTTTCTTTGATATATCTATACTATAAATCTTTTTTGCACCCTTTTTATGAAAGTATCTGCTGCAAAAACCCTCACCACAACCTAAATCAGCAATTGATTTATTCTTTAAACTAGGAATTAATGAAAATAAATATTTTCGTGCTGTAAAATCAGATAAACAAGTAAATTTATTTCTTCCCCACTTTGAGAAATTTTTATTGTATAATTTTTTTGAATTCATCTTATTTAAATCATATTATTTTAAAATAATTAATTCTTTACATTAAAAAAATCTGAAATAGTTTCGCCAATCCTTTCAATATGACTTGCTTTTATATTTGTATGTATTGGCAGTCTCAATAATCTACGACCAGCATTATTTGTATTTTTCATTGATAATTTTGTATTAGTTTTCCCTTTTCCAAAAGGAGAACTATGCAATGGGATATAATGAAATACAGAGTTAATTCCTCTTTTTTTTAAGAACTTAATAAGTTTGTCTCTATTACTCTTTAAAATTATATAATAAATATGTCCATTATGCTTAGCATATTTTGGAACAGTTGGTCTTTTTATTAAATTTCTTATTTCAAGTTCATTTAATATTTTATGATATTGATTAAATAATCCTATTCTTTTTTCATTTATTTTTTTTGCTTGCTTTAACTGTGAATATAAAAAAGCGGCATTTATTTCACTTAACCCGTAAGAAGAACCATAGTCTATCCAAGTATATTTTTTTACCATGTTTTGATTAAATAAATCCCTGTTTGTTCCTTTGTCTCTTATAACTTTAGCTCTTTTAATAAACTTTGGATTGTTAATTAATAATGCACCACCTTCACCACAATGAATATTTTTTGTTTCGTGGAAAGATAAAGTTGCAAGGTCGCCAATTGAACCTAATGGTCTATTTTTATATTTAGATAAAATGGCTTGAGCTGCATCTTCTATAATTATTAATTTATACTTTTTCGCTATTTTAATGATTGGATCTATATCACAACTAATTCCTGCATAGTGAACTATTACAATCGCTTTAGTTTTTTTTGTTATAGCTCTGATAATATTTTTTGGATTGATATTTAACGTTCCTGGATCTATATCAACAAATACTGGCACTCCTCCATGTAAAACAAATGCGTTAGCAGTAGATACAAAAGTGAAGGAAGGCATAATGATTTCATCTTTAGGCTTTATATTAATTAAAATTGCACTCATTTCTAATGCTGCAGTACATGAATTTACAAGCAATGCTTCTTTACATTTAATATTTTTCTTTAACCAGCCAGAACATCTTTTTGAATATTTTCCGTTACTAGAAAAATAGTTGAGCTTGCTAATATTTCTAATTTCGTTACTTACGGTTGTCGGGTTGTTAAATAAAATTTTATTTTTTATCATCTTCAATTACCATTAAAATATCTATTTATCAATTTTTTATTTATTTTTTTATAAAATAATACATGTGAATAAAATTTAAGATAATAATCAATTTTTTTTTTATAAGAAAAACCACCAAGTATTTTATGATATCCCCAAAAGTCTCTTATATAATTTCCTTTATCTAGTTTTTTTAATAATACTGAAATTTTTTTTTGATTTTCATGATAGAATGGGTCTATTGATATTACAGAGTCGTTTTTTATTTTTTTCAAAAAATTCTTAATTTCTAAATCGGTCAAATGATGAAACACTCCTTTAAAAATAAATAATTTTTTTCTTTTATTATTTTTCAACTTAATAAAATCAATATGCTTATTTATAAAAAAAATATTTTTATTATTTTTATATTTTTTTTTGCCAACGCTAATATTGTGACTGTCTATATCTAAACAAAAATATCTTTTATTTTTTATATCCAGTTCTTCTAGTAATTCACCATCTGATCCACCAATATCATAAATTTCATCAAAGTTTGTATTTTGGATAAGTAAGGCTAAACTTTTACTAAAATTTTTTTTTGTGCTTATTATTAGTTCAATTGATTTTTGGATTATTCTGTAAAAATACTTATAAATCATAATAGTAAAGGGTATTACTCTTTATCAATATTTGATATTTTAATACCCTGTCTTTTTTCTATTAACCTTATTAATTCAGAGCATTGAAATATATTTTCATAGCTTCCAAGATCAAACCATGATGTTCCCTTCCCAATTCTTACATAATCAAGATGATTTTTTTTTAATAATAATTTATTCAAAGAGGATATTTCTAGTTCATTTCTTTTTGATGGTTTAATTTTTTGAAGTAAATTAAATATGTTTTTATTATAAACGTATAGTCCTGTTATTGCTAAATTACTTTTAAAATTTTTGGGTTTTTCAATAATTTTATAAATTTTATTTTGTTTTAAATAAGCAATACCATAATCTTGAGGTTTACTAACTTCAGATAAAAAAACATGGGATTTATTGGTCTTTTTCTTAATAATTTTTTCTAAATTTTTTGGAAATTCACGACCATAAAAAAAATTATCACCTAACATTAAAATAATTTTTTGTGCTTTATTTACAAATGGCTTACTCAATTTCAAACCTTCAGCAATACCTCCACCAATATTTTTTTGAATATGAAATTTTATTGAAATTTTATTTTTTTTCTCAACTGGGATTAATAATTTTTTAAATTTTTCAACCTCCTTCTCGTTGCAGATAATCAAAATATTCTTTATATTTGCATAAATTAGAACTGATAAAGAATAAAATATCATTGGTTTATCATAAATAGGTAACAAATGTTTATTAATATTTTGGGTGATAGGATTTAAACGTGTACCCTTGCCACCAGCCATTATAATTCCGTAATTTTTCATATATCTAAGCCTAATCTTTTTTCATAATTATTATTTAGTCTTCTTACCCACTCTTGATTTTCAATGTACCACTTGCATGTTTTTGTTAAATTTTTTTCAAGATTTGAGTCCTGTAATTTAAATATTTTTTTAATTTTATTTGAATTTAACAAATATTTCATATCGTGACCCGGTCTATCTTTAACAAATTTAATTCTACTACTACTTTTAATAAATTTAAACTTCTCTTTAAATATCTTCAAAATTAAGTATGTAATTTGTAGGTTTGTTTTATTTTTATTTGTACCAATATTATATGTTTGCCCATTTCTACATTTGAATATTGCAGAATAAATATTTTTACAGGCATCTTTTGCAAAAATCCATTCTCTTTGATTTTTCCCATCACCATAAATTGGAATATCTTTATTATTCAATATCTTTAAAATAATCCTTGGAATCAATTTTTCTGGATTTTGATAAAAGCCATAGTTGTTACACAACCTTAAAATAATTGCGGGAAAATTGTAGGTTTTTATAAAAGAATTTATTATTAAATCTGCGGAAGCTTTGCTAGCAGAATAAGGTGAGCTAGGTAATAAAATATCATCTTCCACAGACGGCTTTTTACCAATTATATCTCCATAGACTTCATCAGTTGATATTTGAATAAATTTAACCTTTTTTCGATTTTTCTTGTTGTACTTTTTAATTGAATTTAAAAGTGAAAAAACACCATTTATGTTACTATCTATAAACTTTTTTGGATAATCTATAGATTTATCTACATGTGTCTCTGCCGCAAAATTGATTAAAAAATTTGGATGGTATTTATTTAATATCTGGGAAATTCTTTTTTCATTTCTTATATCAAATAAAAAAAATTTTTTTTTTTTTGATTTTTTAAATTTAAAATTGATTGGCTTAGATTTATCAATAATAATCACATGGCCTTTATTTGATATATATTCAGCCATATTGCTACCGATAAAACCTGAACCTCCAGTAATTAAAAATGTTTTACTCATTTTATATGATATCTATACACTATAAACTTTAAAAAAAATGCTGAATTCATTATTTACTTTTGATTTAGATGTTGTTTTATTTCATATATTTGTTGGTTTAATTCAATATTTAATAGTTACTGCAGCAGGTATTAATTTTTTAAAATTATTTAGAGAAAGTGCTAATCCAGTCTTAATTTATCCATCAGGATTGTTTATTTTTTCTATTTTTATTATTTTAGTTTGGAATATTAATGTTAGCACATCAGTTGTACTATCTATTATAAGTGTTTTTTTAATTTATAATTACAAGACAATTTTAGATTATTTAAATTATCAAATTTTTAATAAATTTTTTTTATTAGGTTTGATTATCATCTATGTAGTTCTTAATAATACAGTTTTGCATGATCCAGATAGTCAAAATGGTATCCAGGCATATGGTGATACTTATTTTTATATTTCTGGAATTTATAGTGATCTTAATATTTACAGTCTTAGCGATCTTACGATGTATGATAGTACAAGATATTTAAATCAACAAATTGGTTTAATTTTAGCTTATCCTTTCAGAAACTTTGATTTGTTTAGACCAATTTTGAACTTTTCTATATCAGCTTGGATTGTATCAATGTTGTTTGTTGTTGATATTTTGAGAAAAAATATTCAAATTAGCTTTGTAAGTTATCAAGTACTTTTGTTATCTTTTTTGATCTTTTTTTCATTAAGAATGAATTTTTATTTAGATGAGAGTGTGCCGACAATATTAACAATTCCTTTAATTTTTTTACTTTCATTTTTTTTATTTGAAGGTTTCAAGAAAGAAAAAATTATATTAGAAATCTTTTTACTTTTAATAACAATTTTTTTAAGTTTGTTAACCAAACAAACCTTATTATTGCTTGCAATCCCAATATTATTTTATAGAGGACTCTCATCTGGAAAAAAAATAATAATTTATTCCTATTTATTGTTAATTTTGATTTCAGTATTACTAGTTTTATTTTTACATATGGATCATTTAGCTAGGAGTTTTACGCTAACTAAAATTTCTTTTACGAAACCTACAATATTTTTAGACAATGCATTTGGCATGTATAATATTAACAAAATATTTCAATTAATTTCTTTATTTGTATTAGTATTGCTTTCTTATAAAAACATTAGGCTATTAACTATAATTATTTTTTCTACAGCTTTATTTTTTAATTCATCTGCTGGTGGCCCATATTTCCTCTGGATGATGTTATTAATAATTTATTCTATACAAAAGTATGAAAAAGTTCCTTTTTTGAATACTAATATTAGTCAATACTCTTTGTATTTCTTTGTATTTTTATCTTTTTCAGTATCTCGTTATTTATTTGAGATTTACCATTACAAAATAGGTGTTTATTTTTTATTTTTTATTATTGTATTTTCAGCTTTTAATACTTCAAATTTAAAAAATAATTTAAAAATTATAATTATAATCTTATCGATCAGTTTTCCTCTATCTTTTTCATTGAAAATTCCATCTAAGATAAATTTTTTTATCAACACACCTCTTGAAAATGGAAAATCATTAGTATTTTTAAATAATAAAATAAAAGAAATCGTTCCTGAAAATTCTATTATATTTACAGATATTGCGGTTAAAAATTACAGCAAAGATCTCAATGATTACCAAAAACTTATTGAGTATAGACGTGACCCAGATATCAATTACTTAACTCAATCTAAAAGACAATTTTATTTATTATCCAGTAATTTTTTTTATGATAAACCAAAACATATTAAAAAATTTTATGTAATGGAAAATCATAATAAAAATATAATATATAATGATGAAGATCCAAAAGAAATTATTAAAAATAATTATTTTAATAATTATTATATATTAACAAAAAAAAAAAATTTAGATAAAATTTTAAGAATAAAAAAAAATATATATATTATTGATAATAGTTATGCATTAATTGAGATTACTGGAGATACTTAAAATTTTTGATTAATATTAAACAAAATTTCCGCAAAGATATTCAGGGCTTAAGAGGCATAGCTGTGATAGCAGTTATTTTGTATCATGCTGAGATCTATTTTTTTGGTAAACAAATTTTTTCAGGTGGTTATTTAGGTGTTGATATTTTTTTTGTTATTTCAGGATTCTTGATAACTAAAATAGTAATTAATAATTCTCAGAAAAATAAATTATCATTTCTTCAATTTATGAATTCTAGAATTAGACGAATCATGCCCTTGTTATTAATTGTAATTGCAATCACAAGTATATTATCATGGAAATATTTATTACCATCTGTTTTCTATGATTTTTCTAAATCTCAATTATCTTCAATATTATTTTTTTCTAATTACTTTTTCTTTTTATCATCACTAAATTACTATGACTTTAGTGTCTTGTTGAAACCACTTGTTCATACCTGGTCATTATCTTTAGAATTACAGATGTATTTATTATTATTTTTTTTCCTTTCAATAATTTTAAAGGTTTTCAAAAAAAAAATTATTATTTTAATTTTTATAAGTTTAATTTTTAGTTTTTTAATTACTCTATTAACAACTTTATACGATGCATCCCTAAGTTTTTATTCTTTCCACTCAAGGATATGGGAATTTTTAGTTGGATCGCTAGCATTTACGCTTTTAGGAAAGTTTAGAAATATTTCATGGAGTAAATTTTTATCATTATCTGGTATTATTTTGATAATTTCGTCATTATTTTTATTTGGAAAAAATACAAATCACCCCTCTTATTTAACTATCTTTCCTGTCCTTGGTATTTTTTTGATAATAATATTCAATCAAGGACAAACTATTACAAGTTTTATTTTAAAGAATAAACTCACAATTTATTTAGGTCAGATATCTTACTCATTATATCTATGGCATTATCCAATATTTGCAATTTTTAGAAATTTGAATTTACTAGGTGGTAATTTTTTACACCAATTACTGATTATTTTTTCTTTATTTATTCTATCTGATCTGTCTTTTAGATTTATAGAGCAACCATTTCGAGATCGAATTAAAATTAATAATAAAATATGTTACATAACATTATCATCTTTATTCTTAATCAATTTTTTTTTTAGTTTACATATTTTAAATCAATATGATCTTAAAAAAAATATATCATTATCAAATAATGAATACTTAGTAAAAGATTATAATTTAGATAACAAATTTTTGATCGATAAAAAAAATATTTATTTGAAAAATTTAAAAAAAAAATTGAGTGAAACAGACAAAGTATATAAAAAAAATATTTTAATCCTTGGAGACTCAATGTCTTTGGATGTATTTAACATACTTACAAAAAATAAAGAAATTAGTAAAAATTTCAATATTTCTCATTATTATTTATTAAACGGTTGTTTAGAAAAAGGTAATTTATCTCAAGATTATTCTTGTGAAAAAAATGAGGATAATTATTTAGATATTAATTCAAAAATTAAAAACTCTGCAGATATAATATTTATCAATTATCTTTATAATGCTCCTTGGAATAGAAATTACCTTAAAAATATAGACTTGTTTATAAAAAAAAATTAAAATCAAAATAAAATATTCATCATAGTTTCTGATCGCTACAGATTTCCATTTAATATAAATTATTCAATATTAGATGAATTTATTTTGAAAAAAAAATTTTTACCGAACACAAAAGAACTTAAAAATATAGAGAATTTATATTATTTATACAAATCCAAAGATACAGATACAATCAACAATCATCTGAAATCATTATCAAATAATAATAAAGTATTATTTTTCTCTTTTTCGTCAGCTCAATGTGACTCGCTGAAACGAACTTGTAAAGCTCTTAACAGTTTAGATGATAAAATATATTTAGATAACGTTTCCCACATGTCATTAAGTTCGTATATTTTATTTGAAAAAGAGTTAAGTAAATTTTTAAAAAATATTTTTTAATTAAAAATTAAGTTTTTTAAATTAATATTCTTGCTACCATAAATGCTTCAGCATATTCATAGCCACTTTGTGAACCTCTGTATTTTGATAACGCCTCTAATGATCCAAATGACCTTGGAAAAGGGTGTTTACCATTCTCTGTTTTAAATGTTTTAAAAATCTGCATTTTTTTCTTAAAAGTTTTGCTTATATCGATATATAAATTGGGATTAAAATTTTTATCAACTGATGAGGATATAGCGTGATCAGTTTCTGAGATTATCTCACAATAAAGAATTGTTTTAACATATTTTTTTCTAAAAATTTTTACAGCGGATTGTACAGCTGAAGATATGATTCTATGATCGCTATGAGCATCATTGAAAAATGGTAAAATTATAGTATCAGGTTTAATTTTCTCTATTACATAATTTAACTTTTGAATTAATTCTTTTTCATCAGCCTTATACATTTTTGAAGAAGGATAATTTAAACGTAAAAAATTATTAAACAGGTATTTTTTTTTCACCTTTCTAATTTGTCGTTCTTTTTCAGATAAAAGTTTTTTATTATTAGTATAACCGTGCGACTCACAAACTAAAATCATTGAAACTTTTTTTTTTAGTTTTTTTAATTTTAAGATAGTTCCTCCAGAACCTAATGTTTCATCATCTATGTGGGGTGCAATTATTAATAAATTATTTATATTAATCATTTTATATACTTGACTTTAAAATTGATATTTTCAACAAATAACTTTACCTGGCCGTCATAACTTTTAACAATTAAATATTTTTTTGTTTGTTTTAAAACTTTACCAGGTTCTATATTATTAAATATATTTAATTTTTTTAATACTTTACATTTAAATATACTGTATTTTTTCTTATTAATTAAAATGTGAGCCCCTACATATGGATATGTTAAAGCCTTAATAAGTTTTTCAATTGTTAAGCTATTCATTCTAAAATCAATTTTACTATCTAAATCGTCTCTTTTTCGCCAGTAATTTCCTTTGGAGATTTTTTGACTTTTAAATTTCATGCTATTAGTTTCGATACATGTAATTATTTCATTAATTTGTTCTTTCGTAACTTTTTCAATTTTTTTATATAAGCTTCCAACATCTTTATTTTTTATGATACTTATCTTTTTTTGATTAACAATTTCACCGTTATCAATGCCTTTTTTTATTTTAAAAAATGTTGATCCAGTTTCTTTTAGACCTAAGAAAAATGCCCAAATAATAGGATGCTTTCCTCTATTATATGGAAGTAAAGAAGGGTGATGACCTATTATTCCTCTTTCTGGAATAGAAAAAACCTTATCATCAATTATCTGATTCCAGCCTACACAAAAACCAATATCTAATTTCAATTTTTTTAGTTTTTTTATAACTAATGAACCGTTAATATTATTTGTTTCTAAAACCTCTAAATTTTTATATTTTTCTTTAATATTGAAGTAATCACTATTATAGCCGTCATTTATTTTTGTTATAATAAGCCTAAGGTCAGTTCTCTTCTTAAGGGGTAAAATTACAGAATTTGTTAACTTAACACTGCCTATCAAAAATGATTTTAATTTATTCTTCATTTTAAATTTATTTAAAATTGATCTTTAGCACATTAAAGTAATATTTCTGATAATTATTAACCATTAAACGCAGTTTAATATATAATTAAGGCAATTATTAACAAATGTTGATATAATTATTCAACTTTTTAAAATAATATGTATAAGTATTAGTTATTTAATATGAATAATTTTGAACTTAATTCAAACAACATTAATAAAATCAAAGAGCTGAATTCTGATGTGATACTTTTTGGCTCGGGATTTTATGGAAAATTAGCTTACTCGGCCTTAAAACAGAAAGGTATAGAAATAAAATATTTTGTGGATGAAAACCCCACTCAACATGGAAAGCTTTTGTATGAAAAAAAAATTATATCACTAGAGGAGCTAAAAAAAGAGTCAAAAGAATGCCATATATTTATTTGTAGTGGTTATGTTATAGAGTCTATTAACTCAAGACTTAAAGGCTTGTCATTTAAAAACTTATATAACTGCGTGTCATTATTTAATGACTTATCATTTGATAAAAATAAGTTATCATTTTCTAATGTAAATAATTACTTGGACTCCAAAACTATTACTAGAAAAATAGAAATTTATAATTCAGGCTGTAAAGTTAAAAATACAAGTGAGTTAAATATTAAATATATTGACATCATGATTACAGAGAAGTGTTCCATGAAGTGCAAAGATTGTTCAAATTTAATGCAGTATTATGAAGACCCAAAAAATAGTGACACTGAAATATTGTTACAATCAGTTGATAAAATTATGGATAGCTTAGATAGTTTAAATGAATTTAGGGTTTTAGGCGGCGAACCTTTTATGAATAAAGAAATAGGAAAAATAATCCGTGGCTTAAAAAAGTATGAAAAAGTATCACAAATTGTAATTTATACGAATGGCACAATACTTCCCAAAGGAGAAAATCTAGAGGAGTTAAAACATTCTAAAATTGTAATGGATATAACTAACTATGGTTCTCTTTCAAGAAATCATGACAAATTAATTGAAGTTTTAATAAAAGAAAATATACCGTTTCTAACAACTATCCCAAAATGGACCGACTCAGGTAGAATTAATTTTCAAAAAAAAACTGAAGATGAACTAAAATTTCAATTTAAAAATTGTTGTACCAATGATTATTTAACGCTTTTAAATGGAAAATTATATAGATGCCCATTTTCAGCAAACACAATGAATCTTAAGGCGATACCGATGGTTGAAGATGAATTTATTGACTTACAAAAAAATAGAAGCACTCAAGATCTAAAGGATAATATTTCTAAATTATACTATAGCCCAAAATATTTATCAGCTTGTCATTTTTGCAATGGTAGAGATTTCACAACCCCGCGAATAAAAACTGCAATACAAGCTGATAAGGTGATATCAATACCAAAATTCCCAAATACCATTGCACAATAAAAAAAGATTAAGCCTAATAATACCTATTTATAATTCCTCAATTTACTTGAAGAAAGTTTTAAGGAATATAGTCATTGCGAATTATAGTACGTTTTATGAAATCTTATTGGTAAATGACTGTTCAAATGATGACTCATTAAAGTTATGTTTAAATTTTAAATATAAAAATCCAAAATTAAATATAAAAATAATAAACAATAAAAAAAACTTAGGAGTTGGAGCATCTCGAAATATAGGTATTAAAGTTGCAACTAGTGAATATTTAGCATTTATTGATTCAGATGACATAGTTATTAAAGACAACCTATTGAAATTAATAAAATTTTTAAAATCAAAATCAAAAATAAAAGACGTTCTTTTTTTAAATTTTGAAGATATTGATGGTAAAATTAAAAATTTATACACAAATGAAAAATGTAAAAATAAAAATTATTTATTAAAACTGCTAGGAGTAAATCAAAATATAAATTATTGCTTTCAATATATATATAATAAAAAATTTCTTACGAAAAATAAATTACTTTTTGAGGAACTTAGGTATGCTGAGGATTTATTGTTTATTACAAAAGTTTTTTGTTTAATGAAAACATATAAAAAATTAAACATAAGTTTGTTAAAACATACCTACAATAAAAGAGGACTAACATCTAAAATTAATATTGAAAATGATTCTTCATATCTACATATCATTAAATTTTTAGAAAAATTTGAAAAAAAAAATTTTTCAAAACTAAATTATAGTGAAAACGAATATATAAAAAAGAGAAAAAAAAATTGTTTGGAGCAATTTCTTATCAGGTGTTTAAAGTACGATTTTAATGAAATAATTTCTTTTAATAAGAAAATAATAAAAAAAACAGGAAACATTTCAGTTGATAGTAGTTTTTTAAATAAAAAAAAATACTCGATAAATCTAATTCAAAACTTAAATTTGATTCAAATTAGGATTATTAATTTTATAAAAAATTTATCAATTAATGAAGCTATAGGTATATATGGCTATGGTGTTGTAGGCAGATCAGTTAAAGTTTTTCTAAATAAAATAAAGTATAAAAATTTCATTTTTTTTGATGATAAGGTAGCTAGCAAGGTAAACGTTATTGATTCTACTAAAATTTATAATATTGATAAATTTTCTTGTATTAATTTATTTAAGATAAAAAAAATTATAATATGTATTCCACATTTAGAATATCAAAAAAAAATTTATATAAATTTAGTAAAAAAAAAATATTTAAAAAAAAATATATTAAAATTAATAATTTGACTCTATTATTTAAATAATTTTAATTTTTTTTAGCCATTTAACAGAATGCCACTGATTTTGATTAGAAAGTTTTTTTTCTTTAAAAGCTTGATCAATTTGATTTATGGCATTTTTAATTGAGTATTTTGGTTTAAATCCAGCTTTAATAAGTTTAGAGGAATCTAGATTATATGATCTTAAATCAAAAATTTTTTTTATATTTATTTTACAATTAATTTTTTTTTTTATAACTTTAGCAATATTTAAGATACTTAAATTTTCAAAACCAGCATTATAGATGCCAGGTTGTTTGTTTTTTTTTGTAAAAAAAATGAATATATTTGTTAAATCCTCAATATGAATGTTGGGTCTTTTTTGTGTTCCACCAAAAATCGTGATCGCACCATCTTTTATTGCTTGCATGGTAAGCATATTGATAGATATATCCAATCTCATTCTTGAGGAAACTCCACAAACAGTTCCGGGTCTAATAATGTAAATTTTAATTTTATCACTAAAACTTAGAAGTACTCTTTCAGCAATCATTTTTGTTTTATTGTAGATTGACAATGGAAATGGTGCCAAATTTTCTGTAACTTTTTTTTCTTTTTTAATTCCATAAACACTTCCTGAACTAGAATAAATAAATTTTTTTATACCTTCTCTAATGGCTTTGGTGATGATTTCATGAGTTGCTAATACATTCACTTCCCATGATAAATTTGGATTTAATTCAGATGATGGATCATTTGCTATATTTGCCAAATGTATTATGGTCTCGTAACCTTTGAAAGATATTTTATCTAAATTCCTTATATCTGATTTGATTATTCTTAATTTTTTATGTGGCTTTAGATAATTTCCAAACCACTGGGTATCTATAACTAGAATTTTGTGTTTTTGTTTGAGAAGTTTATTCACTAAAACTGACCCAATATATCCACATCCACCTAAAACTATAATATTCATATATTACTAAAAAAAAAAATTAAAAATATCGTACTAATATACAATAATTCTATTATTAGATATGTTTTTTTTAAATAACTAAATAATTTTGTTGAACGTTTGTTAATATTTGCCTAAATCACTAATAATATGATTAATACACAATAATTATTAATACAAACAGCATTAATTTTTTAAAAAATCTATATGAATTTAAAAAAAAATATTCTCAATGATGAGAACATTGATTATTTTAGATCAAAATTTAAAAGTCAAACTATAAGTCTTTGTCATGGTGCATTTGATATTTTACACTTCGGACACGCTGATCACTTTAGAGAAGCAAAGAAAACCTGTGATATTTTATTGGTAAGCATCACTTCAGATAATTTTATAAAAAAAGGTCCCTTACAACCATTTTTTAAAGCTCATGAAAGAGCTAAATTTTTGTTAAGCATGAGGTGTGTGGACTATGTTTATATTTCTAACTCAGCAACTGGAGAGGAGGCAATAAATTTATTTAAACCAAAATTCTATGTAAAAGGGATAGATTATATAAATCACAAAAATGATAAAAACTTAATTAAAGAAAAAAAAGCATGTAAGAAAAATAATACAAAATTATTTTTTACAAAGACTAACAAATATAGCTCAACTAAAATTTTGAATAACTATTTTAGCGAAACATCTAAAGAAACTAATGGGTTATTAAGAAGGATAAATAATAAATATTCACTAAAATTTATATTTAAAACAATTAATGCAATTGAAAATAAAAAATTTATATTAACTGGTGAGCCAATTTTGGATATTTACAAATATATTGACGTAATTGGGACTGCTACTAAGTCACCAATAATTACAAGTGATTTCATAAATGAAGAAGTTCATGCGGGTGGCACTATTGCTGCTGGTAATATGATGTCAAATTTTTCTAAAAAAATTTTATATTTACTGCCAACAGAAAAAAAAACTATTAATCCAAAAATTTTATCTAAAATTAGTAAAAACTTAAATATTGTTTCATCAAATATAAATTTTGAAACTCCTATTAAAACTAGATTTGTTACAAAAGTAAGAAATAACAAAATCTTTCAAGTAAATAATTTAAAAGAATTTAACCCAAATACAAAACTATATAAAAATTTTATAAATAAAATTCAATCCTTTATGAAGAGTTATCCAGTTTTTCTACTTGATTTTGGACTTGGCTTAATAACAGATAATATTTCTAAAAAATATCTTAAGGGAAAAAATCTTTACTTAAATGTACAATCTAATTCTAATAATTATGGATTCAATCTTTTTGATAAATACAAAAAATTTTCTTATCTATCAATTAATTTAAAAGAATTTCAGTTAAATTTTAAAAAAAAAATAATCTCTTATAATGAAATTCATAATCTGATTATTAAAAATAAATTATCACCAATGTCCGTAACACTTGGCCACAAAGGAAGCCTTTTTATAAATAAAAAAAATAAACTTTTTTACTGCCCAAATTTTTATAAAAACCCAACTGATACTACAGGATGTGGGGATGCCTATTTTATTATGACCTCCTTTCTTGTTAGTCTGGGATTTGATGATGAAATAGTTCCATTTATAGGAAATATATATGCTGGGCTGCATTCTAAAAATTTTGGAAATTCTAAATTTCCTGATAAAAAACATTTATTAAAAGCCATAGAGTCAATTTTAAATATTTAATGAAAAAACTTATTTTAACAGCAAAAGAAAGATGTTTAAATTATAGGGTTAAACTTCTGGAGATGTCTCAAAGAGTTAGCGCAATTCATTTGGGAGGAACTTTTTCTTCAACAGAAATTTTAGATGGGGTCTTTAATATATTAATGAAAAAAGAAGAAAGAGAAAATTTTATATTATCAAAAGGCCATTGTTCTGCACTTCAGTATGTTATTCTAAATGATCTGAAAATTTTAAGTGAAGAAGATTTAAAAAGGTACTCTAAATCAAATGGAAAGTTGGGAGTGCATCCTGAAATAAAAAATGAGGGTTTAAATGCATCAACAGGTTCTTTGGGTCAAGGGCTGTCCATGGCAGCAGGATTTGCTTTGAGTAATAAAAAAAAAAATGTTTATGTTGTTTTGAGTGATGGTGAATTGCAAGAGGGGTCTACCTGGGAAGCAGTTATGGCAATTAGAAATTTAAACCTAAAAAATATTATAGCAATAATTGATAATAACGATCTTCAGAGTTTGGAACGATCTTCAATTGCAACACCATCAATTTATCCCATAGATAAAAAATTTAAAAATTTTGGTTGGGACTCAAAAATATGTGACGGACACAATACAAATGAAATAGTGAAAACTATTTTAGATAGAAATAAAATGAAACCTTTTTGCTTAGTAGCCAAAACTATTAAGGGTTACCCGGTTAGTTTTATGAAAAATAATCCTATATGGCATTATAGGTCTCCATCAAAAAATGAATTTTTAATAGCTATGGGAGAATTAAAAAAATGAGAGATGCATTTTCTGAACAATTGTATAAAGAAGCCTTAAAAGATAATAGAATCTATATAGTTGTAGCTGATATTTCTCCAGCAGGAAGTATGCTGAAATTTAGAAAAAAATTTCCAGAAAGATTTATAAATGTAGGTGTCTCTGAACAGTCAATGGTTGGTATTGCTGCAGGCCTAGCAATGAAGGGTAAAAAAGTATTCACCTATACAATTGCAACTTTTTCTTTATATAGACCGTTTGAAATGATCAGAGATAATTTCTGTTATCAAAATTTACCAGTTACGGTGGTTGGAATGGGTGCAGGTACGATTTATAATAATTTAGGTGGCACACACATGAGTCAAGAAGACATTTCAATTTGCAGAAGTGTTCCTAATTTTAATATCATATCACCTTCTGATCCTGCTGAAATGAAAAATGCAGTATCTTATTGTGTTAAAAATAAAAAAAAAGAAACTATCTATTTAAGATTAGGAAAATCAGGTGAAAAAAATTTTACTCAAAATGCAGTTGAGAAATGGAAGTTTGCAAAAATTAGAAAAGTACAAAATGGAAATAATATTTGTTTAATAAGTCATGGTATACTAATCAAAATGAGCTTTAATATATCAGATATTTTAAAAAAAAAAAAATTAACACCATCAATTTATTCTAGCCATACACTTAAACCATTTGATTCAAAAACTTTTAAAAAAATTTGTAAAAAATATAAAACCATTATATCCATTGAAGACCACTCAGAAATAGGAGGGTTGGGTTCAATTTTAAGAGAAGAAGCTTTTCTTAACAGATATAAAGGAAATTTAGTTAACTTTTCATTAAAAGATAAATTTTTAAATGATTATGGATCACAAACTTCATTGTTAAATAAACATGGAATTTCAGAAGAAAAAATTTTGAAAAAAATTTACAAGTTTATCAAATAATTAATACTAAATATTAGCAGTAATATGAAAAAAAAAATTGTTCTCATTGGCTCAAATGGTTTTTTTGGAAAAAATATAATAAATTTTTTTGAAAAAAAATATATTATTAAGAAAATCTATAGAAAAGACTCAATTAAGAAAATAAATTTTAAAAATTATCACTTTATTATAAATGCAGCAGCTGATGTTTATAATGAAGAAAATATGTTTCAAAATAATACAGGATTAGTTTTAGATATTTTGAATAAAATAGTTAAAGAGAATAGAGGCATCAGGTTGATTCATTTTGGTTCATCTGGTGAATATGGTGCAGTTAATAAGAAGTCAAAAGAAGAAGATTTAATAGCCCCAAGAACAGTTTATGAAGCAACAAAAGCGGCCGCTTCTATGTTAGTTCAAGGCTATGCCAAAAATTTTAAAATCAAATCTTTAATTATTAGACCTTTTTCTATTTATGGACTACATGAAAACAAAACTAGAATCATGCCAAATATATTCAGGCATTTTTTAATTCAACAAAAACTAAATATTTATGATGGTTTCCATGATTATGTTTATATTGAAGATTTAATTCTATTTCTAAACAAATTAATTATGAATAATAGAGTCAAGAATTATGGTGAAATTGTAAATTTTGGAAGTGGAAAACAATTCAGTAATTTAAAAATATTAAGTTTTTGTGAAAAAGTTTTCAAAAAAAAATCTAAAGCAAGATACATACCAGGCTTTAAAAAAATATATGATAAGAAGATATGGTGTTCAAACAATACATATCTATTAAAGAAATTTAAATTTAAATTTAAATATTCAATACAAAAAGGAATACAAGACTATTTAAAAAAATATAACATAAATGAAATAATTTAAAATTTATATAAATGTTTTTTAAAATAAATAAACTAATTTTAAAACTTATATTTATTGTTAATTTTTTAATTGTACTATTAATAGAAATTCCAAAATGTCTTTATTTAATATTTCGAGATAATAAAAAAAAATTTTTTTATCAAGAAGAAGGTGGTTTCGGCCATTTAATATCCACACCCATGTTTTTAAATAGTAAGTATGAGGATGATTGGACTTTATTGTTTTCATTTCAAAAACTAAGGTTTCACAACGACAATATAAAGAAAATTTTTCCTGACAAATTGATATTTATAAATAATGGTATCTTGTCAAATTATTTGGGTGTAATCACACCTAAATATTATTGCGAATTGCCTATTAAAGTTATTGTTCTTTTTTCTAAAATTTTTTTTAGCATAGATATATTAAAATATTATGATCATTTATTTTCATTAAATAGATATGAAATTAATACTAACACACAATACTTTAAGGGCTATGAATCTAGATGCTGGAAAGAGATTGTAGGGTACTCTAGTCGATTTATTCTAAACAATAATATAAAAAAAGAAATTAGTCATTTTGATTTAAATTTTTTAAAAAAACATAGTGGTAAAGTATTATTTCCAATTAGAACAAAAGGTTCAAATGCAAATGAAAAGGATATATCGAATAAATTAAGAGATACTAGAGATATAAATGATTATAAAGAAATACTAGAAGATTTGGAATCCAGAAACTATTTAATTTTTCTATCAGGGGATAAAATTCAATATCCACATTGGATAAATAACTCACGTAACATTATTACCTCAAATAAAACAGGTTATGATGAAGATTATTTCAATTTTATAGCCGGTATTAGTGCTGATATAGTAATTGGAGGACCAAGTGGCGCCACAATGTTTTCCATGATGGGTAAAAAAAATTTATTTTTAGAATCGTGGGATTTTGGTGTTGGTTTTAATAAAACTATATTATCGCATCCAATGATTAAAATTTCAGGACACGTCGAACTTAAAGATATATTAACTGATAGATATTTTGAAACCAATAAATCTTTTTTTAATTCTGGAAACATCAAACAATGGAGCAAAAAAGAGCTATTTGAAATATACTATGAGTTTATAGAAAACATCAACGATGAAAACTATGGGGTTGACCCAAAAATTTTTGGTATCAATAATGGTTGGTTAATTGACTCTAAATCAAAAATATCCAATAAATGGCTAGAGCTTATAAAAATAAAATATTAATTTAAATAAAATTTTTTTCATAAGAAATATGTTATAAATTATTACATTAATTATTATGCCAATTAATAAAAATATAATAAATAAAGCTGTAATACTTGCAGGTGGAAAGGGAAAAAGATTTAGACCATATTCCTTTGTTTTGCCAAAACCATTAATACCATTTCAATCGAATGAGCCACTTATTTCGAATATCATTAATAAAGTGACTAAAGCAGGTATAAAAAACTTTCATTTTTCTTTAGGATATCTTGATATTTTAGTGAAATCTTATTTATTAACTAAATTTAAGAATAAAATAAATCTCAATTTTATTACAGAAAAAAAAGAATTGGGAACTGCTGGACCACTTCGTTTAATAAATAAATTAAAAAAAGGAGAAAGATTATTTATTTTAAATGGAGACATTATAACTGACTTAAATTTTAAAAAAATTCTGAAATATTATGAAAAAATAACTTTTGATATTTTGGTATTTGTTTATCAAAAAAAAACTAAATCAAGTTTTGGAATAATTGAAACGAGAGGTCTTAATCTAACTCGTATAGTTGAAAAGCCCACATCTTTGAGTAAAATCAACACTGGAATATACATAATTAATAGTGACATAATCAGTCTTATCCCTAAAAATTCTTTTTTTACAATGGTGGATTTAATTAATTTATCACTAAAATTGAAAAAAAAAGTTATTATTCATGAGTTTACTGAAAAATGGAAAAGTATAGAATCTCCAGAAGATCTAAACCAATAAATGAGAAAAAATAAAATTTTTTTAACTAAACATACAAGTCAAATTTAATTCTAATAAGATGAAAATACTAATAGCAATTTTTCATAAGGATCGTGTTGAATACCTAAATAATCTTTTACAATCTGTGTCTAAGAAATTATTAATAAAGCCCAATCAATTTAAGGTAATAATTTTTGATGGATCAGAAAAAATATCCTCTATAAAATATTTAAAAAAAGTTAATAAAAAATTTAATATTATTTATGATAATAAAAAAACCAGTTTAAATCTTAGCAATCTTTATATTTCAATGAATAAAAGCTTACAAATTGCTAAAAAGGAATCTTTTGATTATTTAATTACCTTACAAGATGATACTCAAATTGTTAGAAAACTTTTTATTCAAGATTTTAAGGATATTGTTAAAATATTTCGAGATCAAAAAGTATTATGTATAAATCCAAGTTTTCTAAGAAAAATTAATTGCTGTGATTTTAAAAACATAATTTTATCAAAAAATAAAACTTATTATATAAATACAAAATCTTCTTATGCTGATAATGCTATATTTTCAGTTAAAAAATTAACAAATATGAATTTTAATTTTGAATTAACTGAAGATATATTAGATAGAATGTATCAAAAAAAATTCTATTTGGCTTATCTCACAAAGCCCTGGTTTAATCATTTGCCTTGGTCAGAAAGCTCGAGGAAAAGTATTTATGATAATTTTTTTTTTACAAGAAATATTAAAAGATTGCTAATAAAAATTAATGGTTTTGGTTTATCAGTTGGAATGAATAGCATTAGTTTACTCATGAACATCGATCAATTTTTGAATAGAAATATAAATATCTTACCAACAGATGAACTTTATTTACAAAGCATACGTAATTTAAAAAAACCTTGGAGTTATGACCCTTTTTGGAGTTTTAAAAAATATAAATCATTTTTTAACATAATTTTTTTAAAATGGATATTTGATGGTAGTGAGGATTATTCTGCTTTAATAAAAAAAATTAAAAAAGAAAATTTAATTAATAAAAAATTTTTTTATATTAAATAATAAATTTTATGATTAATAAAAAAAAATTTTGTTTTGATATTGATGGTGTAGTTTGTCGAACTATAAATAATAATTACAAAAAATCTAAACCTTTTAAAAATTCTGTTGCACTAATTAATGAACTTTATGCCAAAGGTCATATAATAATTATTTTTACTGCTAGATATATGGGAAGAAATAATGACAATACTAAACTTGCTAAGAAACAGGGATATGCACTAACAAAAAAACAATTAAAAATTTGGAATGTTAAATATCATAAGCTAATATTTGGAAAACCTTCATTTGATTTGATAATAGATGATAAAGCGTTTGGTTTTTCAAAAAGTTGGGTCAAAAAATTAAAATCTAAGATTAATGGATAAATATTGCAAAAATACCATTTGTTACATTTTTATATTTCATTTTAGTTAACTCATTTGATATATTTGACATTTTATTTGTTATTAAGCAATTACCTTTTTTTCCCTTAGATAAATTTAAATAATCTATAAGATTAGGATTATTTATTTCATCAATAACTTGATCAAGTACAATAATTGTTTTTTCATAAAATATATATTTCATGTGTATAAATTTTGATCTATCTATTGCTGATGTTATAGCAATTAACTGGCTACACGATTTAAGTAAATTTTTGTTAACAATATCATCAAATATTTGGTAATTTTTTTTTGCTTCTATATTTTGATTATTTATTTTGATGAGATAACCATAACTTCTTGCTGGTGAAATTATTATTAAAAATAACAATAAGTAAATAGTTATTTTTTTCGATCTAAAATAATAATGTTTACTCAAAATATTAATCTGTAACAATAAAACTATAAATATAGACCAACCTAAATATCTGGAAATGTCGCCTGATACTTTTGCATATGGATCATATTCATTAACTGTATATTTAGTTATATTTTTATCATCATAAATTATTACTTCAGTTTTTCTTATTTCATTTTCTATAACTAATAAAAAGTTAGTAAGAATTAGGATCAATGATAAAAAAAAAATAAATTTTGTAGACTTAATTTTTTTTTTATAAAAGATAAAAAATAATGATAAAATTATTATAATCCATATTGGGAATGTGACTGAGTATTTTTTTAATTCTTTTTCAGCTTGTATTCTATATATATATCTTACTGTTGGTAATAATGAAGCTTTATAAATCTCAAGATTTAAAGATGTTACAATAATATTTTTAATATTATTGTTTAAAGTTTTTGATAGATATTCATTTTTATTTCTAAATAAATATTTTAACCTCATAATATATCTAATTGCATAGTGCTGATCCTTATAAATAGCTTTTTTTATCATATTCATATCTGCTGTCATTAATGTTGCAAATTTTTTATTCGTTGATGTTTCTGTTTTTTTATTCGTTGATGTTTCTGTAATTTTTGTATTTAAAAAATTTAAATTTCCAAGAATCTTATTATAGTATTGATCTTGATTAATTTGGTTGCTAACACTTATATATGAGCTTGCAGTCACAAATAAAAACATAAGAGTTAAAATATTAAGAATTTTTTTTTTGAAAAGGTCTTTAGTTTGAAAAAGATAAAGTAAAATAGGGAAAATTAATAAAAAATAAGCAGTTTGTTTTCCAAATGCAA
>ERZ807291.3092-NODE-3092-length-24078-cov-7.459560_pt1 | contig 24078 bp, 26 predicted proteins | sample MGYA00521257_ERZ807291 | MGnify/ENA primary metagenome ERZ807291 (study PRJEB31413, sample SAMN03169783) | marine metagenome | biome: Marine; feature: Water; material: Subsurface seawater | place: North Sea | collected 2011-04-28 | depth 1 m m ... | reverse complement strand
ACACGTCTGTTTTTGGTACAGAAGAGTCCAGGTTCGAGCCCTGGTCGGCCAACAATTAAAAGAAAGAGGTCTTGCAAAAGACCTCTTCTCTTTTACAAAAAAAAGAACAAAGAGTATAGGAATACATGCTCTAAGTTTATGATAACTCGCACAAGCGAGTGAAAGTAAAACAACGATATGCCATCTTTTATAAATAAAGTAAAAATTTTTGCGGGCTCCGGCTCTACTAATTTAGCTGAAAAAATAGCTAAATCCTACGGAAAAAATCTCGGTACAGTAACGCTAAACACCTTCAGCGATGGAGAGTTTCAGCCGTGTATAGATGAAACTGTGCGTGGATGTGATGTATTCATTATCCAAAGTACTATGCCACCAGCAGACCATCTTATGGAGCTGCTTATGCTCATAGACGCTGCTAAACGTGCCTCTGCGCATAAAGTAGTAGCGGTTATTCCATACTTCGGTCTTGCTAGACAAGATAGAAAAGATAAGCCACGTGTTCCTATAAGCTCCAAAATGGTAGCTAACATACTCACCGCTGCAGGGGCAGATAGAGTAATGACTATGGATCTACACGCTCCGCAAATTCAAGGATTTTTTGACATCCCTGTGGACCACCTAGACTCTTCAGTTATATTCATACCTTACATACAAAGCCTTCCTAAAGAAAACCTGTTACTCGCCGCTCCAGATGTAGGTGCTACTAAAAGAGTACGGGAATTTGCTAAGTATCTAGGTGTAGAGATGGTAATTTGTGATAAAGCACGTAAACGTGCCAACGAAATAGCCTCTATGACCGTGATCGGCGATGTAGAAGGTAAAGATGTAGTCCTTATAGATGACATCTGTGATACGGCCAATACACTGTGTAAAGCTGCAGCTCTAATTAAAGAGCAAGGAGCTAAGTCCGTGAGAGCTGTCTGTACACATCCTGTGCTCAGTGGAAAAGCATACGAAAACTTAGAGAACTCAGTGTTGGAAGAAATCATACTGTGTGATACTATTCCATTGGTGCCAGGAAACTACTCCAAAATAAAAGTATTGAGCGTAGATCGCTTATTTGCTAATGCTATCAGAAACGTAAGTGAGTTTGGGTCTATTAGCTCATTATTCAACATATCTGATACATTTCAACAAGAATTAATATAACAAAGAATTTAATAGTAAGAAAACAATGAAAGTAATCGCATTAAAAGGTGACGTAAGAGAGGGACTAGGTAAGTCTGCCACCAAAAAAGTAAGAAGTGAAGGTAAAGTACCTTGCGTAATTTATGGTAAAGGTGAAAATCACCATTTTTCTGTATACCAAGCAGATTTTAAGAATTTAATATATACGCCAAACACTTACTTAGTACAAGTGACTGTAGGAGATACGGTAAAATTAGCTAAGGTTCAAGAACTTCAGTACCATCCAGTATCTGAAGATATATTACACGCAGATTTTTATGAAGTAGACGCAGCTACTCCAATATCTATAGCTGTTCCAGTTAAAGTAGTAGGAAACTCTCCAGGTGTAATAGCGGGTGGTAAACTTCAGCTAAAAATCAAAAAACTAAATGTTTTAGGCTTAATTAGTGATTTACCAGAATTTATAGAGGTAAACATAGATACGTTAGAAATAGGAAAAAGTGTGAAAGTAGGAGAAATTAGTGTAGACAAACTTACACTTCTTGATTCTGCCAATAACTCTATCGTATCTTGTATAGTGACTAGAGCTGCTAAGAGCGCTGGTACTGCATCAGTTGAAGAAGAAGAGGAAGAAGCAACTGAAGACGCTGCGGAGTAATTCAATTCTTCACAATCCAATAGTATATCTAAAAACCTTTTCGCACTGCGAAAAGGTTTTTTTGTTAAATAGACTTCTTAATCACTGTCTCCATGTCCTCGAAATCAAAGTCCAAAGTCTTTTCAACTTTTGTATTGTCAAAATGATTCACAGCGACACTTGCTTTTACGGTCTCTTTGCTCAGCATACCGCCAAATCCTAAAAACTCCTTAAAAGCCATAAGATAATACACCGTTTTGTAGAGCAATCCTTTTATCTCTATAGTTGGTTTTTTAGTACCCATCACAGCTGTCATCATATCCGTAATTTCTTTGAAACTCTTATTTTCACTGACGACTATAAACCGCTCTCCCATACTATCTGAGGTACATAATTTAATTGCAATACGAGCGACATCCTCTACCCCTACCCATCCTGTTATTCCGTTGCTGTAAAATGGAAACCCATCCTGTGCGTTCCCAAAAAGCGTATTGCTTCCCTTGGTCCAATCGCCATAGCCAAGTATTATCCCCGGATTAATAATCACAGCAACTAATCCCTCTTCAGACCCACGCCATACTTCTAGCTCTCCCAGCTGCTTAGAGTAGCCGTAGTTACTGTGAGCCAATTCATCATCCCACTCTGCACTCTCTTTTATTACATCTTCTTTCCCACTCTTAGCTATTGCAGCTATACTGCTGCAATACAATAGTTTTTTTACTCCTGCGTCCTTAGCCACATTGACCACATTCGCTGTGTATTGCTGATTTACCTCCAGCAGTCTGTTCAGATCCTTTTTGAGATAGGAAATCATACCTGCAAGATGCATAACGTAATCGGCTCCGTTAAAAACAAAGTCCAACCCTTCTGTGTCGTATAAGACACATTCATGCCAAGTTAACTTGCCGTAACTTTCTGGTGTCAGCTCATAATAAGCCTTCACCTTATCAAACTCAACTAACGAAGCATTTGGTCTCGTAATAGCGCGCACCGTATGCCCTTGCTTTAGTAAATGATGTATAATATGTACACCTAAAAATCCATTGGCTCCAGTTATGGCAAAAATCACGTTATGCTTCCCTTATTTTTGTGAGCTACGAATATATTTAATGTTACAAGAATACTTCACGCCAGTTCGCTTATCTCAGGAATATGCTGCTTACCAAGTCGGGAGCAATGTACAAATGCATAAGAATACATTTCCAAAACTTGAAGCAGGCAACATAGCACTAATCACAGTAGTCGATGAGGGTGGCCAATTTGACTCCCTGCGTGCTGCTTTATACTCCCTTGTAAGTCATGCAGGCCTTTCTAATAAGCTAGTAGATTTGGGTGATATCATCACGGGAGAAACTCCTGCAGATACGAATGCTGCTATAGAGTACGTGTCCAGAACACTTAAAGCCAAAAAAATCACCACCATACTGCTGGGTGCAGATGCAAACCAAGGAGAAGCAATGTATAAAGGCACAGAATCAGAAGCCGAAGAGGCGCAAGTAGAAGTAACGCTTATTTCCTCCCATCTACCCCTTTTAGAATATGAGCTACTCAATAGAATTTGTAATATCGAGCCGAACTACTTAGGTCAGTTAAATGCTATTGGATTTCAAGCGCACTATATTCCGCCAAAGGCAATGGACATATTAGAAAATCTAAACTTTGGTCACCAAAGACTTGGTCAATTAAAAAGTAGATTAGAAGATGGCGAACTATACCTTCGAAATTCTGACCTAGTCCTTTTTGACCTCAATGCTCTCAAGTATGCTGAGGCTCCAGCTCAAAAGACAATTCAGCCTAATGGATTAACCAGTGACGAGGCATGCCAATTAGCAAGATACAGCGGGATGAGTGATGTCAATACAGCATTTGGCATTTTTGGGTTTTCGTATGCTAAAAATCAATCTTCGCTCACCTCGGAACTCATAGCACAGATGGTGTGGTACTATATAGATGGAGTACTTAATCGAGTGGATGACACACCTACTTCTCATAATGAGTTTGTAAAATATCGCTGTGATTTTTCTGCAAACGAAGATGCACCAATGCTTTTTCTAAAGAGTAAACGAACTTCGCGATGGTGGATGCAAGTAGAGCACCCTGGATATCCAGAAAATGAAGGGCTACGCCTCACCATGCCTTGCTCCTATGAAGACTATATGGAAGCAGCCAACGGAGAAACACCTGCACGGTATTATCAAGCTCTGAAAAGAGTATAATATCTTACAGCACTTTACGTTAATTAATAGATACGATATGCCTGCAAAACAAAAGTCCATACTTCTACTCTTACTCTTTCTGATTAGTATAGCCGCTAGCGCATGCTCTCAAAAAACCTGTAGTAAAAAAAAGAAGACCAAAGTAGAAATGGGCTGGATGTAGTCACCATTTTCTTACCTATCTCAAAAGAAGACTACGCAGCGGAATCAAACACACCCTTTCTCTGTCTAATTCATGTAAACGCGTATGCTTTCTGTACATCAAAGTGATTTTCAACTTATAGATCTTGCCATTAATGGTGACGATAGGGCTTTTCAGCACATAGTAGAAAGACACCAGCGATTAGTAGCAACAGCAAGCATGAACATGGTTGGGGATATGGACATAGCACAAGAAATAGGTCAGCAAACCTTCATTCGCTTTTATAAGGCGATGCATTCTTTTAAAAAAGAAGCAAAGCTCAGCACATACTTAACTCGTATCGCCATTAACTTAAGTCTAAATCACCTGAAAAGAAAACAAACTTTTGCTCAAAGGTCTCTAGACCTGAGCAAGGCGATTAATGTTAAAGCAGATTCAGATACATTGGACAATAAACAAGTAGTGCATATGGCACTTCAGATGCTGGACCACAAACACCGCTCAGTAGTTGTCCTTAGAATGATTCAAGGCTATAGTACTGATGAGACTGCAGATATCTTAGAGATACCAAAAGGAACCGTATTATCCCGACTAAAAAGAGGATTAGAGAAACTAAAGAAACACTTAAAAGAAGATTTAAAATATGAACTATCTTGACCAACTATTAAGAAAACAGCAGTATGATTTCGGCAGTGACTTTAGCAGTAGAGTCTTGAATGCCACTACAGCTATTAAGGACCGTTCGCCCAGTGTCCACTGGTTCCTCTTGGGAGCTGCCGCCACCATAGGACTATGTGCTCTTTCTATCTATATCTTAGAAGGACACCTCAGTATAGACACTTTCCTAGGCACTGATGGTCTATATAATGATACACTAATAGACTACCTAAACATTCAATAATATGAGGATTTCAAAAACTATTTTAATCGTAGTGTCTATGCTTATCACAGGTTTCACTATCGGATTTTTTACGGCTGGGAGAATGGCTCGAATGCGCATCGATAAGCACAGGAATATGATGCAAAATATATCGTTAGAAAAACAATTTATCGCTGAAAAAATTGACCTAAGCAAATCGCAAGAAGCAGAAGTTTTCCCTATACTAGACTCTATGCTCACCCTACAAAAAGCCATCAGACAAGAGCACCATAACGAGATGAAGAATAAGCGAAAAATAATGTTTGAATCCATAAGACCTCATTTGACTCCAGACCAACTAAAAAATCTTAGGCAGTTTACACGAAAACAACGACCACCTCAACCTCCAGTCCACTAGATCACTTTGTCATTAATATTTACCTATACGACGATAGACTCTAAACTACTTGGAATGAGAATTGAGTTAGCTAGGTCAAAGTAAAAACAATATAATTATGAAAGGGATTAAAATCACATTGCTGATGCTTATCGTCTGCCAGACAGCGATAGCACAGAGTAAAACTGCAGAAGAGGTCGCTGCCAAGCACGTAGAACGACTAAATAATATAGTTCAACTCACCGCAGAACAACAAGTCCAAGTAAAGACCATTGTACTGGCTTCGACAAAAGAAATCAAGCATTTAAAAGAAAATGGTCAGTCTACACCAGAAGAGAGAAGAGCGATAAAAGAAGCTGAACGCCAAAAGATTAAAGAACTACTTTCGGATGAGCAAAAAGCAAAACTCAGGGAAAATCATCTCCACCATAACTTAGAAGGCCATGATACCTCCAAAGTACATAAACGAGCTGATCACCAAAAAAGCGAGGCTAATAAAAATTATCTGTATGAAAAAAGAGCTGCTTTTGAAAAAAAATTAAGTGCTCCAGAAAAAGAAGCAATAGATAAAGCCAGAATGATACTCCCTACTCAACTAAAAGGTAAGGAGGCTCACGAAGCTTTATCCGAAGAACAAAAGGCAGTTCGTAAAGAACATCGAAAAAAAATTCATGCACTACTTAAGCCAATCGTAAAAGAACACAAAAAAGAACTAGAGGAGATCAGAGCAAACTTACCAGAACGCCCTAAATCTGTCACACATAAACGCTCTGGGAAAAAGCCTAAGCATATGTTTTCATATAGATTCTTATTACTCCATTAAGCTTACCCCTACAACGCTAATCGAGTTACCAGGAGAGTATTTGAAATATTATTCTCCTTCTTTTTTGAAACAAAATAAGCCTTTGATGCTTTTATACTCTAAGGATACAGCTTTTAAAAATAGGAATGAACAACGGATTAAGCATTAAAGATCTTGAAAATCTTAGCGGGATTAAAGCCCATACAATTCGTATGTGGGAGAAACGTCACAATATTTTTGATCCAGACAGGACCGAAACTAACATACGCCTTTATAGCACTGACGATCTTACAAAACTACTAAATATATCATCCGTGTTAGATCACGGAATGAAAATCAGTAAAGTAAGTATGCTTAGCAGAGAAGAGCTCAATAAAGAAATAGAACTCTTACAGCAGGAAAACATAGAAGCGTCGAAAAAAATCATTGTCAATAAACTAATTGTTGCCACGCTAAAGTGCAACGTCGTGGATTTTGAAAAGACCTATAAAACGTATGTCGCTGAAAACGGTCTTGAAGACGCAATGGAGAAAATCATCTATCCTATGCTCATACAAATAGGACTGATGTGGACGGTCAGTAAGTTGAACCCTTCTCAGGAACACTTTGCCAGTCAAATGATCAGACAGAAGCTCTTTACTGCTATAGATTTGTTACCTGACGCCAGTAAAAAAAATAGTCGATTCCTACTTTATCTGCCAGATAACGAAAGCCACGAAATCGGTCTACTTTATGCCTACTACCTTGTTAAAAAAGCGGGTCATGAGTGCATATACTTGGGTCCTAGCGTGCCTGTAGAAGATGTGGGAGCATGTTGCACAAATTCAAATGCCACACACGTCCTGTGCGCATTCACTATACAACGGTCTGAAAGTGTCTTTAAAGCGTATTTTGATAAAATGAAAGAAGCTTGCCCTTCGGCTCAACTTCTAGTGCACGGCTTACCGTCCGCTATGACAAGCCAGCTAAATGACTCCAACTTCAAAATTTTAACGGACTTACAGGATTTAAAAAACATTATTTAAAATATATTGTTTAACTTTCACTTCAAAAAGTAAGACAATACATTAACAAACCGTGAAAGTAGCAATAATAGGATCAGGATTTTCTTCACTCTCAAACGCGTGCTACCTTGCACAGCAGGGTCATCGTGTGGATGTTTTTGAAAAAAATGACCAGTTAGGTGGTAGAGCGCGCATCAAAGAAATCGATGGGTTTACCTTTGATATGGGGCCGAGTTGGTATTGGATGCCAGATGTTTTTGAAAATTTCTTCGCTGACTTTGGTAAAAAAGTAAGTGACTTCTATGACTTGAAAAGAATAGACCCTAGCTATAGAGTCTTCTGGCCAGACTCCCCAGATGATATCCCCGCCTCCATGACTGAATTAAAGGCCTATTTTGAAAAATACGAAAAGGGTTCTGGCGAAAAACTAGAGCAATTTCTACAAGAAGCTAAAATGAAATACGAAGTAGGTATGGGTGATTTTGTAACCAAACCTTCTTTATCATTCACTGAGTTTATGAGTTTAGACACTGCTCGAAAAGGGCTGTCTCTTGACTTATTCAAACCTATAAGTAAACACATACGTCAGTTTTTTACCCATCCAAAACTTATCGAGCTTTTGGAGTTTCCCGTACTATTCCTAGGAGCTAAACCACAAAATACGCCTTCGCTATATAGCCTAATGAATTATGCAGATATGGCTCTAGGCACTTGGTATCCAATGGGCGGTATGCACAAGATCGTAGAAGCTATGGTAGCTGTAGCCAAAGAACTAGGTGTCACTTTTCATACATCAGCAAATGTGACCGAGATAGTAGCAGAAGGAAGAAACGTGCTTGGAATAAATGCGGATAATGTGTTTCACGCAGCAGATGTAGTAGTGAGCGGGGCAGATTACCACCATACCGAGCAATCTCTACTTCCAGAAAAATACAGAAACTACGACGAAAAGTATTGGGCAAAACGTACGATGGCTCCATCTAGCCTGCTGTATTATGTAGGTCTTAACAAAAAAATAGAAGGTATAAAACATCACAATCTCTTTTTTGACGAGAGTTTTGATAACCATGCCGTAGAAATATACGATACGCACAAGTGGCCAGAAGCTCCGTTGTTTTACATCTGTAATCCAAGTAAAACGGATGACAGCGTAGCTCCAGAAGGAAAAGAAAACTTATTCTTTTTGGTACCTGTAAGCACAGAATTAAAAGACAATGAGCCTACTAAAAAACGCTATTTCAATATGATCTGTGATCGCTTGCAAAAACATACCGGCCACGACATTAGACCTCACATAGAAGTATATGAAAGTTTTGCGCATTCAGATTTTGTGTCAGAGTATAACAGTTTCAAAGGAAATGCCTACGGACTAGCTAACACCTTAAAGCAAACTGCTATTCTGAAACCAAAATGTAAAAACAAAAAATTAGATAATTTATACTATATCGGACAGTTAACCGTACCTGGTCCGGGTGTTCCTCCGAGCATTATCTCAGGAAAAATAGTCTCTCAACTTATCCAACAAGAACAACACAACCATGAAAGCATTATTTGATACAGTATCCCTAAAAGCCAGTAAAATGGTAACCAATGCCTATAGTACCTCGTTTTCGCTAGGTATTAGAATGCTGAATGAATCTGTGCGCGAACCAGTGTACGCCATTTATGGTTTTGTACGCTTTGCAGACGAGATAGTAGACTCGTTCGAAGGGTATGACAAAGAAGCACTGATTGCGGATTTTCGCAAGCAGACCGCAGATGCTATAGAAAAGAAAATAAGCCTAAACCCTATACTCAACAGTTTTCAGCACGCAGTCAATCACTACAAAATAGACCAGTGGCTCATAGATGCATTCTTTGATAGTATGGAGATGGACCTTGAGGAGCAAACATATGACCAAAAGACTTTTGAGAAGTACATATTGGGCAGCGCTCAGGTGGTAGGACTAATGTGTCTGCGTGTATTTTGCAATGGTGACAATGTGCAGTATGATAGTCTAAAAGATGGGGCAATGAGCCTTGGCTCTGCTTTCCAAAAAGTAAATTTCCTTAGAGACCTCAAAGCAGATAAAGATAATCTAGGCAGACTATACTTCCCAGGAATGAATATGCACGAATGGACGCCTCAGTTAAAAGAGGATATAGAGGCAGATATCGCCAACGACTTCAAACACGCTTTAGAGGCTATCAACCGATTGCCTGCCAACTCCAAATATGGTGTCTATACGGCCTACCGGTATTATTTTAAACTTTTCAAAAAATTGGAAAATGCAAGTTTCGAAGAGTTATTCACCAAACGCTTGAGAGTACCCAATTCAACAAAATTCCGCTTACTATTTACCTCTAAAGCTAGACTAGCTATGGGTACGTACTTTTTATAATACTTTTGCTCAAAATGACGATACTGTTTTATATACTCATTACACTTGGTACATTTTTAGCGATGGAGTTTGTAGCTTGGTTTGCGCATAAGTATGTGATGCACGGTTTCCTCTGGTACCTGCACAAGGACCACCACCAGCACGAACCTGGCTTCTGGGAAAAGAACGATGCATTCTTTCTCATATTTGCCATACCGAGTGCTTCTTGCTACATCATAGGTAGTGCAGTGGCAGGTATGTTTCCACTCTTTTTTGTAGGTGTAGGTATTTCACTATACGGCATAGCCTACTTCTTAGTGCACGATATTTTCATTCACCAGCGATTCAAAATATTCACCCGTACCAAAAACAGGTACCTAAAAGCCATCCGAAAGGCGCACAAGGTGCATCATAAACATCTAGGACCTGACGAAGGAGAGTGCTTTGGCATGCTTGTAGTCCCTCCTAAATACATCAAAGAAGCGAAGTAATGGATAGCTTGTACCTCTGGGTAAACCTCGGAGCCCTGTTTTTCCCGCTCTTACTTAGTTTCAATAAACTGGGGCATTTCTATAAACGTTGGAAATATCTCTTCATCGCGATAGCCGTTATGTGCGTGTGCATCATCTCTTGGGATGTACTATTTACTATATTGGGGGTGTGGGGATTTAATGAGGCATATCTTTTAGGTCCTTCATTTCTGCACCTTCCGCTAGAGGAGTGGCTCTTCTTTTTGTGTATTCCGTATGCTTTTATGTTTTTGTACGATCAGCTAGTGATTCTACAGGTGAAAAATTTCTTGAAACCTGCCGAAAAGTACTTGGACTACTTCTTCATAGCTGTAGCCGTTGTATATCTCATTGCAGGTTTTGGTCATATCTACACTACGACCGTTTCTGTACTGGTAATTATTTTTACCTTGATAATGATAAAACTCAATCCCCCTAATCGCGGTATTTTCTACCTCAGCTATGCTATTATTCTTATTCCGTTTACCGCGGTAAACGGAATATTAACTGGATATATCACCCCAGAGCCTATCGTGTGGTATAACAATGCCGAAAACCTTGGCATACGCTTTCTCACTATACCGATAGAAGACTACATCTACTATTTCTTGATGTACGGCATTTGCTATGTGGTGTATGAACGAGTGAAACCAACAGTGCAGTAGCCATAGCTAATTCCATTTTTTATTTAGTGTTCACGCAAAGGAGCAAAAATGTATCCCAAGCTGGTTGACGAAAAGTAAGATTTAGTTACCTATAGCAAACCCCAGCTAAATCTTAAAACTAGTACCACAAAAAAAGCCACCCAATAGGGCAGCTTTTCTAAAAGTCATTCGCGATAGGTATTAACCTAAATACGATTTCAATATTTTGCTCTTGCTAGACTTACGCAGTCTACGTAGCGCTTTTTCTTTGATCTGTCTAACTCTTTCTCTAGTAAGACCTACCTTGTCAGATATATCCTCTAAGGTATGTGCAGGACCACCATCTAGACCGTAGTAGTACTTCAATACATCTCTTTCTTTTTCAGAAAGTGTACTGATTACACGGTTTATTTCTTTTCTGAGTGACTCATCCATCAATGGTTGATCTGGATTAGGCTCATCGTTGTTATCCAAAACCCCAAGAAGGCTATTGTCCTCTCCTTCTATAAGTGGAGCATCTATAGACAAGTGTCTACCGCTTGACTTGAATGCATTTTCTACCTCTGTAACAGAGATTTCAAGTTCTTTTGCAATCTCCTCCGGAGTAGGCTCACGCTCTTGAAGCTGCTCTAAACGAGCTGCTGCTGCACTTATTCTACCTATACTACCTACTTTGTTTAGCGGTAGACGTACTATACGCGACTGATCAGCTAATGCCTGAAGTATAGACTGCCGAATCCACCATACAGCGTATGAGATAAATTTGAAACCACGAGTCTCATCAAAACGCTTTGCAGCTTTAATAAGTCCAAGATTTCCTTCATTGATAAGGTCACCAAGTGTTAACCCTTGGTTTTGATATTGTTTAGATACAGATACAACGAAACGAAGGTTTGCGTTTACTAACTTCTCTAGAGCTGCTTGGTCTCCTTCACGTATTCTCCCCGCTAATTCTACCTCCTCTTGAGCATCTATCATAGATACTTTACTGATTTCGTTTAGGTACTTGTCTAATGACTTATTTTCCCTATTCGTAAACTGTTTTGAAATTTTAAGCTGTCTCATTTATTGATGTGAAATCTATCTTCGTTGTTAAGAACTTGCAAAAGTAACTTTTTGTGCGTAAAAAGCTAACAAAAGTGCTTGTCTATAAGCTTACTAATTACTACAAAAAGCGTGCCTTTTTCTATACTTTAGAATAACTAATTATACCTTTGTCACAACATAAAAATCTAGAATGCAAAGAATAAACATATCTGTAGCTAAAGGCGATGGAATAGGTCCTGAAATAATGGACGCAGTATTGCGCATATTTGATGCTGCCAAAGTACCTTTATCTTACGATTTTATAGACATGGGAAAAAGTGTCTATGACCGGGGTTTTACTACGGGAATGACTGATGCAGCTAAAGTAAGTGTAGAGTCTACGGGTATTCTTTTTAAAGGTCCTATGGAAACACCAAAGGGTGGTGGAGTGAAAAGCATAAACGTAACTGCTCGTAAGACGTGGAATACACACTCAAATATCCGAAAATTTCAAACCATAAAAGGAGTAGATACCGTATTTAGCAAGGCGGGAATTCCTATAAACCTAACTATCGTTCGTGAAAATATAGAAGACACCTACGGAGGAATAGAGCACTATATGACCAAGGATGTGGCCGTAAGTCGCAGAATTATATCCCGACCGGGAAGTGAGCAGGTCATTCGTTCTGCCTTTGAAACCGCACTAAAAGAAGGGTACAAGAAGGTCACTTGCGGTCATAAGGCTAATATTATGAAACTCACAGACGGTATGTTTCTGAACACTTTTTATGAAATAGCCAAAGAGTACCCTCAGTTAGAAGCAGAAGACGTCATAGTAGATGCCCTATGCATGAAGCTAGTATACGCTCCACAGCAGTTTGAGTGCGTGGTACTTACTAATCTACAAGGAGACATAGTGTCTGACCTTTGTGCGGGTCTCGTAGGAGGTCTTGGATTTGCTCCATCAGCCAACTTAGGTGATCATATCAAAATATTTGAAGCCGTGCACGGAACAGCCCCAGACATAGCAGGTCAAAATATGGCAAACCCAACCTCACTCCTTCTAAGCGGTACGCTAATGCTTAATCAAATGGGATTAGAGCATTACGGCTTAGCTATTAGAGAAGCTCTTTTATCCGCTATAGATAAGGGGGTTCATACTGGAGACTTTGGCGCCGATAAGTCAAACGCTGTCGGTACACAGGAATTTGCAGACGCTATCATAGCTGAACTGGACTTAAGCAAAATCACTGATTCTGATCCAGAGAAGTATCATAAACCTACTATGCTAGCTGAGAATCGTATGATGGTGTCGAGTAATGAAGTAGTAGAAACTGTAGGTATTGACCTTTTCATAGAGTCTGAGCAGCAGCCCGATAAGATAGCTGAGATAGTACAAGCTCACCTAGATGCGGATATGGAAGTGACTACGATAACCAATAGAGGGACCCAAGTATGGCCAGAAGGGTCTGTATTTACTGATCTTGTAGATACTTATATCGTGCGTATAGAAAAAAATACCACCGCTGAGATTAAGAAAAAGAAGTTTATGGAACAGGCTATCCATATGTACGATTTTCTTACCATAAGCTCTGTAGAAATGCTTCTGACCATAGACGGAGAGCGTAAATACTCCCTAGCTCAAGGACAAAAGGTGAATGCATTGAGTTGAGCAAGGGTGGCAATATAGCGGCGTATTTCACTGGTCGTAAACTAGTGATTCCTATACTCATCGGTCTATTCACTGCCGCTTACTTTTTTTTTCAAGACTTTGACCTTCAAGCATATCAAAGTATACACTGGACGGCTACTACTACTTTCTGGCTCATAGCAGTAATTTTGGCTATTTTTACCCGGCTCATCTGTTATGCCTACAGGCTTATGGTACTGTCTAATTATGAGTTGTCGTGGCGCAGAGCGATACAAATTATCATTTTGTGGGAATTTTCATCTGCTATATCTCCAGGAATAGTGGGTGGCACAGCTGCCGCTTTATTACTGTTAGCCAGAGAAAAAAACATCGATTCCGGAAAAGGAACAGCGATTGTCTTGGCCACCTCGTTTCTAGATGTACTTTTCTATGTGATTGCTGTTCCCGTAATGGCCATTTGGGTCACTAGAGCAGACGTCATTCCTACGAGTATCGGATACCTCACAGAAGGTGCGATATGGCACTACTTTACGGTTATATACTTTATCTTTTTAGGATGGTCCATCCTATTAGGTTTTGGCTTGTTTTATAAGCCCAAAGGCATTGCGTATTTCGTATTGCTCTTTACCAAGTTACCTTTTTTAACTCGATATAGTGATAAAGTACAGCTGTGGGGAAAGAATTTAATACTTGCTGCAGAAGCATTTCGAACGGAGAGTTTTTGGCATTGGTTTAAAGCTTTCTCAGGAACTAGTTTTGCTTGGATATCTCGGTTTATACTGGTAAACTGCCTCATACTTGCCTTGGGAAATGGCCTGGAAGTAGCCGAAATATTTGCCAAACAATTGGTGATGTGGGCTGCCCTCATGATACCTGCTACTCCTGGAGCAGCCGGTATGGCCGAATGGCTGTTTAGTGGGTTTATGAATGACTATTTTGCGAACACGCAACTTACCAATACCACTGCATTTCTATGGCGTATTTTAAGTTACTGGCCGTATTTATTTGTTGGCCTTCTGGTCTTTCCTGTGTGGTACAGATCTACTGCTAAGTCAAAGAAATAATCGGCAATAAAATACTAAACGTACTTCCTACTCCTACTTCTGTCTCTAGCTCCATACTGCCTTCGTGATCCTCTATGATTGTAGGATATAGATAGCAAGTGGATGTAGTCATTACAGACCACATGATGCCCGATATCTCTGGTGTGGACTTGTTGGAAAAACTAAAATCTTCTCACCCATATATTGGCAGAATTTTAATAACTGGATGTAGCGACATTTCTATCGTAATTGAGGCTATAAATAGGTGTGAAGTATTCCGCTTCCTAACTAAGCCTTGGGTAAAAGACGATCTAATTGAAACTATTTTAACTTCTCACGAGCAAAGTCAAGAAAAGCAAAAAGAAAATCTGAAGGCTACCAAACTGACAGAGACCAATCAGCAGCTTGAGTTTATGATAAGACAAAAACTGATATCCTAAGTACCAAAGAATATATACCTTTGCTCAAACCATGAGCAATAAACCATGTATAGGAATTACACTAGGTGACTTTAATGGAATAGGCCCTGAGCTTATTCTTAAATCGCTAAGCAATGAATTAATCTTCAACTACTGCACACCGGTAGTATACGCTAATACTTACGTATTTAAGTATTACGCCGAGCTGTTAGAGTACCCACTATTTACTTTCAATGTAGTACACAAAGCTGCGGACATAAAGCACGGAGTAGTCAATATTCGCGTGTGTAATACAGATCGTATAGAGATTACGCCTGGCTCGCCTAGCACTGAAGCGGGTAAGTTTGCCTACGACTCACTACAGCTAGCCGTAAAAGACATTAAAGAGGGCATAATAGAAAACCTACTAACTGCTCCCATCGATAAAAAATCTACAACAGACGCAGGTCTTGAATTTAATGGACATACACAGTATTTCGCAAGTGAATTTAACAGTAATGTGCAAATGCTACTACTGGCCGATGAGCTCAGAGTAGCTATGGTCACAGGACACACTGCTCTAAGTGACGTAGCCCAAAATCTTAGCATTGAAAAAATAGTAGCAAGTATTAAATCCCTTAACGAAAACCTCAAAGCAGACTTCGGTATTCTAAAGCCCAAGATCGCTGTACTGGGTATGAACCCACACGGAGGTGATCAGGGGTTAATGGGCAGAGAAGAACTGGATATGATCGCTCCAGCTCTTCGAGAAGTTGAAAAAGATGGTATAATCGCCATTGGGCCATACCCTCCCGATGGTTTTTTTGGTTCTGCAAATAGCAAAAATTTTGATGCCGTTTTAGGTATGTACCACGATCAAGTACTTATACCATTTAAGCAAATAGCATTCTCTGAAGGCATAAACTACACTGCTGGGCTTCCTATCATCCGCACTTCTCCTGACCACGGAACCGCCTATGATATAGCTGGGAAAGGTACAGCAGACATTGCCTCATTTATTAATGCACTTTACCTGATAAATAAGATACACCGAAACAGATTAAGCTACTACGACTCTGAAGTAACTCAACTCGCTTTTAGAGAACATAGAAGGGAAAAATTTAGTATTGGTGTCCCAGACCTAAGATAACTTAATTCTTAATATTTCGTTTACAACTAAAATGTTTACCTTTGCAGACTTTTTGGTATGAAATTGTCCGACTTCGATATAAATTTTAACAAGTTTAAAAATGAGCAGGACACCGTTGAATATCATTTAGAAGATACGTTCTTTGACCTTAAGGAGGGCAGTTTACATGAGCATTGCAATATAGATGTTGTAGTTCTGTGCAGTAAAAAAGATAGTACCGTCACACTAAATTATAGTATGAAAGGTGAGCTATCTGCAAATTGTGAAAGATGCTTAACCGATATTAAGATAGGGGTAGACAGTACGTTTGAATACGTGCTTAAACTCACTACTAATGAGGTTTTACTAAAAGAAGAAAACTACCTTTCTGCAAATCATCAAGTACATAATATATATGATTCACTCTATGAGTTTATATGTATCAATGTGCCCACACGTATGATTTGCGAAAACTCCTTAAGCAAAACAGAATGCGAAGTAAGCCATCCAGGATCTACAGAAGATGAAATAGTAGATGAACGATGGGCAGAATTAAAAAAATTAATAAAAAAATAAAATGGCACATCCTAAACGTAAGATTTCCAAAACGAGAAGAGACAAAAGAAGAACTCATTACAAGTTAGGCAACAGACAGCTTCACAGAGATCCTTCTACTGGCGAAGTTCATCTTTACCACAGACTTAATTTAGAAACTGGAATGTACCGAGGAGTACAGGTCCTAGAACCTAAAAACGCGGAGTAATCGCATATGAAAATTGGCATAGATGCCATGGGGGGCGATTTTGCTCCTTTAGAATGCATAAAAGCAGTAGTCTCTGAAGCAAATCAGCAGGACAGTGAATTGCACTTTTTTCTATTTGGTGAAGAAGCTGCGTTAACTCCGTACGCCTCTGAACTTAGCCACCCTAACATCACCGTCATACATACTGGTGCTAGTATAGGTATGGCAGAACATGCTACAAAAGCTGTAGTAGCTAAAAAAGATTCTAGTATCAATGTAGGTATGCTCTATCTATCCGAGGACAAGATAGATGCATTCTTAAGTGCTGGAAATACTGGAGCTATGATGGTATCTGCACTTTATCAAGTCAAAACTATTCCGGGCATAGAACGTCCAGCACTATCATCTGTACTGCCACAACAGAGCGGTACCACTGGTGTTTTGCTAGATGTAGGTGCGAATAGCGATGTAAAACCGGAAACTCTTGCAAAATTTGCTGTACTTGGCAGTGAATATGCTAAAGCGGTTTACGGTATAAAAAATCCAAGAGTAGGTTTGGTAAACATCGGTGAAGAAGAAGAAAAAGGAAACCTGCTTACCAAAGCAGCCTACCCACTACTAAAAGAAAAAAAAGGCATTAACTTTATCGGGAACGTTGAAGGAAGGCACCTGTTTAACGACTTGGTAGATGTAGCCGTATGTGACGGATTTACTGGCAATGTAATTGTAAAAACATGCGAAGGATTCTTCTATAACTTACTACAAAGAGGAGTAGAGGATGATTTTCTTACTAAATTTAATTTTGAGCATTATGGGGGAACTCCAATACTAGGAGTAAAAAAACCTGTGATAATCGGCCATGGCATCACAAAGGAAAAAACATTCCGAAATATGATTAAATTGTCAAAAAACGTGGTAGACTCAAATTTAATTTCTAAGATTGAACAATCGTTTTCTGAAACTACAGAAAATTAAGACAACTAAAAGCAATAAAATGAGAGCAGCTATAACAGCAGTGGGCGGTTACGTGCCAGAAAAAGTACTAACCAATAAAGATCTCGAAAAACTTGTAGACACCTCTGACGAGTGGATACAATCACGCACAGGAATAAAAGAACGTAGAGTAATGCCTACTGGCCAAGCTACAAGTGACATTTGTGTGCATGCCATTCAGAAAATCCTGAGTAAAAGAGGAATTTCTGCAGATGAAATTGACCTAATTATAGTCGCTACCGTAACGCCTGACCACGTATTCCCAGCCACAGCTAACATCGTTTCTGACAAAATTGGCGCTAGCAATGCTTGGGGTTTTGACTTAGGTGCTGCCTGTTCAGGTTTTTTATATGCACTCGAGACTGGAACCAAATTTATAGAATCTGGCAAGCATAAAAAGGTAATCGTATGCGGCGCAGACACCATGTCTGCTATAGTAAACTATCAAGACAGAAACACTTGTATCATTTTTGGTGATGGAGGAGGAGCTGTATTATTAGAGCCTAGCGAAGATGGCAACGGCGTCATAGACAGCATACTTAGAAGTGATGGATCAGGTCGTGAGTTTCTAAATCAAAAAGCAGGCGGATCTATGTATCCACCCACTCACGAAAGCATTGACGCACGCGAACACTATGTATTCCAAGAAGGAAAAACTGTATTCAAATTTGCTGTGACTAACATGGCAAATGTGGGCAGAGAAATCATGGACCGCAATAATTTAGAGGGCAAGGACATTGACTTTCTCTGTGCTCATCAGGCTAATCTCCGTATCATAGACGCTACTGCCAAGCGAATGGAGTTAGATGATGACAAAGTGCTGATCAATATTGAAAAATACGGTAATACTACTGCCGGCACTATCCCATTACTCTTCTCGGATTTTGAGAACAAATTTAAAAAGGGAGATAACGTTGTACTCGCCGCTTTCGGTGGAGGATTCACGTGGGGATCTATATACCTCAAGTGGGCATACAATTCTTAATAATTAACATAAATCACTATTTTCGTCGACAGATTATAAGCCATGAACTTAAAAGAAATTCAAACATTAATCAAATTCATATCTACCTCTAAGGTGGATGAAGTAGCTATAGAGCAAAAAGATTTTAAAATTAAAATCAGACGAAACTCTAGTGCTACCAGCAAAACTATTGCAGTTTCAGCTCCTCAGTCTTATGTAGCCGAAACTCCAACTGCTGCACCTGAGCCAGCAGCACCTGCTAAAACAGCTGCAGCTCCAGAAGTAGTAACTACTAACACAGAAGAGATAAAATCACCTATGATTGGCACCTTCTATAGAAAAGCATCTCCAGATAAGCCTTCGTTTGTAGAAGTAGGAGACGTGGTAGAAAAAGGACAAGTTATCTGCATCATAGAAGCAATGAAGCTTTTCAATGAGATAGAATCAGAGGTAAGTGGGAAAATTGTAAAAGTACTGATAGATGATTCTCAACCAGTAGAGTACGATCAGCCACTTTTCCTAGTAGAACCTATCTAATTTGAAGTCTCTATGTTTAAAAAAATACTAATAGCGAATAGGGGTGAGATTGCCCTTCGTGTAATTAGAACGTGCAAAGAGATGGGTATCTCCACTGTAGCGGTTTACTCCACTGCAGATAGTGATAGTCTTCATGTAAAATTTGCCGATGAGGCGGTTTGCATAGGACCTCCTTCAAGCACGCTATCTTATCTTAGCATGCCTAACATTATAGCTGCTGCTGAGATTACCAATGCTGATGCTATTCACCCCGGATATGGTTTTTTATCTGAAAATGCACAATTCTCAGAAATGTGTAGAGATCACGGTATTAAATTTATAGGTGCAAGCCCTGAGATGATAGAAGGCATGGGCGATAAGTCTAATGCTAAGGCTACTATGATAGCAGCGGGAGTGCCTTGTGTACCTGGATCAGATGGACTGTTAAAGGACCTGAAAGAAGCTAAAAAAGTAGCTAAAAAAGTAGGCTACCCAGTGATGCTTAAAGCTACTGCCGGTGGTGGTGGACGAGGCATGCGCCTTATCTGGAACGAGGAAGAGTTCGAAGATCATTGGAACAGTGCTCGTACTGAATCCAAGGCAGCCTTCGGTAATGATGCGATGTACTTAGAGAAGTTCGTAGAAGAACCTAGACACATCGAAATACAAATAGCTGGTGACCAGTATGGTAAAGTTTGCCACCTCTCTGAAAGAGACTGCTCCATTCAGCGAAGACACCAGAAATTAGTAGAGGAGGCACCTTCTCCATTTGCAGATGAAGATCTAAGAACACGAATGGGTGAAGCAGCTATTAAAGCTGGTGAAGCCATTGGTTACGAAGGTGTAGGTACTGTTGAGTTTTTAGTAGATAAGCATAAGCAGTTCTACTTTATGGAAATGAATGTTCGTATACAAGTAGAGCATCCTGTCACAGAAGAGATCATCAATTTTGATCTTATTAAAGAACAAATTAAACTGGCTGCAGGTCACCCAATAAGTGGACAAAACTACCTACCGCAAAAACACTCTATAGAGTGCAGAATAAATGCGGAGGATCCATTTAATGATTATAGACCAAGTCCAGGGAAAATTGCCGTATTACATAAACCCGGTGGGCACGGAGTACGTATCGATTCACATATTTATGCGGGGTATACTATTCCACCGCATTACGACTCTCTCATAGCTAAACTTATAGTTTCTGCTCAAACTAGAGAAGAGTGTATCCTTAAAATGGAAAGAGCCCTTTCAGAATTCACCATAGAAGGTATAAAAACTACTATTCCACTTCATTTAAAGCTAATGCGTGATCCAGATTTCCGAGCCGGAAACTTCACCACTAAGTTTATGGAGACATTTGACATTAATAAGTAATTCAGTTTACTTTATTTCCCATAAAAAAAGGGATATCACTAAGTGATGTCCCTTTTTTAGTAGGTTGTATTTTTAGCTTATTGCTTGTGAATCATTTTAGAGTAAGAGTTATCTCCCTCAATCTTCATAATATAAACACCTTTAGGTAAATCACTCACGCTAATGGTGCTACCAGAAGTTACTAATTCTTTCTTTTTTACACTTCCCAGTATATCATAGATTACCACTTGTTGTGCACCTCCATTTGCGAAAGAAACTGTAATGTTATCCTTAGCTGGATTAGGATATGCCGTGAAGGTCTGCTTATCTGAAGTTTTTTCTATGGATGCTGTACCTGCACGTATTTCCAACGTCAAAGTGTCTATTGCATTGCCATTTAGTTTAGAGCGCGCTATAACCATTGCAGAACCATCTCCTACCGTCTCAAAAAAAGAAAAACCAAGTTTAAAAACTTCTTTTTCTCCCGTTGGAATATTAAAATCATAAGATTGTGTAGGGTTAGGAATACATAGAAGTCCACTGCATACAGTTACGTCCCATTCTGCTGGCATATCTACACCGGTGATGAACCATTCAAAAGATGTATCGGCTTCATTTGTAGAATTGTTGGTTAGATAAGAAGTTAAATTGTAATCAAATTCTGTAACTGAAGACCACGTACTCTCGTGTTTTACGTCAAAAAAGATTTGAGCGAAGGAAGAACTAACTATCCCTAATGCTCCCAGTAATAAGGTAATTTTTCTATTCATAATTGTTCTATAAGTTTAAGCGGCTTCAGCTTCTACAGCCTCTACCTCAGGTATCATTCGTTTTAATAAATTTTCTATTCCTGCCTTTAGGGTAAGTGTGCTACTGGGACATCCACTGCAAGACCCTTTCATAGTTACCGTTACTATACCAGCTTCAAAACTCTTGAAATCTATTGCTCCACCGTCCATCTCCACAGCTGGTCTCACATGATCTTCTAGTAGTTGCTTTATTTTAGTCACTACTTCAGATTCTTCCTCGTCCGTAAGTACTTCTTTCACCACTACAATAGGCTTTTCCGCTTCTAAGTACTCCTGTACAAACTTCTTTAGCTGAGGTATAATCTCAAACCACTCGTAATCTGCTTTCTTGGTTACAGAAACGAAGTTATTCATGATAAAGACTCCTTTTACGAAATCATACCCAAACAATTCTTGCGCCATTGGACAAGTGTCTAAATCTTCATTCGTTCTAAAATCTATACTATCGTTTGGCAGAATCATCTTATTCGCCACGAATTTCATAGACTCCGGATTTGGTGTCTTCTCAGAGTATACAGTTATTATGTCTGTTAATTCCATTGTATTTATAACGCTTCAAAAGTAGCGATTGTTTTGGTAGTCGTCAACTCTACTCTGTCATCATTCTTCCATTTCGTCTGTTTCAGTATGCAAAAGCATATCCCCTGCATAATGTGCGTGTTCATTATAATACGAGTTAAACGTGCACCACTGACAATCCTTCTTCTCACAACCCTCTTCAAACTCTAGGTTTTGTATTTTAGCAAAAACAGACTTAATCTGATTTCGAACAAAAGTATACTCATCCTCATTTACCATAATTTTTACTTTCTGGTGATTCTCCCCATCTGGTTCTATAAAGTCTATCTCTCCAGACAAGACCTTTAAGTTCTGGGTATTGTCGCTTTCTATAAGTGCCTTGTAAAAAAGTATTTGTCGCCAATAATCTCCACCGTACCGTTTCTCGAAATTTTCTTCATCAGAGTTATCTTCAAGCATCAATGGTGGTTTTACCTTTCCTTTACCATACTTAAACTGTCCCGTCTTAAAATCTACTACGTGTACATGTTTGTCATTAATTACTACTTTATCTATCTGACCACGAATAGGCACTCCGTCTATTTCACAGTTTTTTAGATAGAGCTCTGTTTTTATATCCCCTTGTTCTTTCCATGTTTCGGCATAGGCATCATAGTACTTCTTCAGAACTTCTTCCCCGTAATATAATCTTCTTTCTAACCCCTCTTTGGTAAAAGCTTCCTTACTACTTAGCATAGCAGAAGTAAATTTACGCGTTAAAAGACTCTTAGCCTCTTCATCACCATTCAGATTAGCAAGCTCCTTAAAGAGTCCATCTAGGGCATAGTGTATGGCAGTACCAAAAGTCATACTCTCTCCCTTTGCTGAGGGCACTCGGATAATATTCTGATAAAAGAAAGCTACAGGGCACTTTAAATAGCTATTTAAATTGGTAGCACTGAGTCTAAAATTTTCCACCTCTTTTTTTACAAAGTCTTGCTGTACCAGCTTAGTATACCCGGCAGTATTACTCGCCATCATAAAGTCAAAGAATCTCAACAAGTCTTCTTCAGAAGCCTCTTCAGTATGAAAATCAGCGGCGTTACTCTCTTCTAACTCTACTACGAAAAGGCTTTTTATCAAGTCCTTTTCTTTCTCGTTTTTGAGCGCATAACTTACCTCAATGTGCTTGCGTGCTCGAGTGAGTGCCACATAAAAAAGTCTCCTTGACTCTTCTTCCAGCGCTTTAGCTGGCTCTCCTGGAAGTAGCAGGTTCAGTTTAAATGGTAGCGATGTTTTGTCTTTTTCCCACTTGTTCTCCGTACATCCCAATACAAAGACATAGTCAAACTCTAAACCTTTGGACCCGTGCACAGTCATCAAGTTTACACCATCGATTCCATGTATGATTTTATTCAGCTTTAAGCCTAGATTGTTCTCCTGCAACAGGTCTAGCTTGTGCAAAAAGTCTTTCAACGATAGGTATGGGTTTCTGCTCGTCTCCTCTTTTAGAAAATTATAATATGTTTTTAAGCACTGAATCTGAAAAGTAGCATCCCGACTAGCCAACGCCCTAGATATAAATTTCATCTTAGACATAATTCGCTCCACCAACGTTTGCAGAGTTATATTATGAATTTCCTTTAACCAGAACTCTACATCTTCTGTAAATGCTCTTAGCTCTGCTCTAGCTTCGCTTCCTATCCCTAAGTCTTTAGCAGCGTGGTTTAATTGTGCCCGCCATCCATTATCCCAGTCTTTGGAAAACAGGTTGCTCAGTCGAGCAATGTCATAAGCAGAAATATGCGTAAACGAGTGGTAGTGCAGTATTTCGAAAAGTAAGTGCTGCCCGCTATCTAGTTTATTGCTTTCGAGCATAAAATACGTCAACATATTGTTCAGCTGATGGACAAGTGGTACATCCAGTACATTTTGCGTTTTCGCCACATTGTAACTTATACCTTCACTTTCTAAAAACTTGATCAGCTCCTCGCTCTGCGAATGATTCCGATACATTATACCCACTTCACTCAAGGACACCCCTTTGCCTTTGAGTGTTTTCAGCTTAGAAGTGATACTAACTATCTCCTGAAAAGTATTGGGATACTCTACCACTCTAAGTGCTTTAGAAATTCCCGCCACTTCACTATTTGCAGCTATGATATCTTTGTTCAGATTTGGCACTTTACCAACGAGTCTTTCGTTGTTATGCTTTATGATGTGATTACTGCCGTCGAGTATGTTTTGGCTAGATCTGT
>ERZ807291.3091-NODE-3091-length-24081-cov-6.206401_pt1 | contig 24081 bp, 15 predicted proteins | sample MGYA00521257_ERZ807291 | MGnify/ENA primary metagenome ERZ807291 (study PRJEB31413, sample SAMN03169783) | marine metagenome | biome: Marine; feature: Water; material: Subsurface seawater | place: North Sea | collected 2011-04-28 | depth 1 m m ... | reverse complement strand
AAATGTTAACTTTGCAAAGTATAATAATAAAGGTTTAGTTAGCTCAATACTAAAGTAATAATATGGATAAATCCTCAGTGAATTATGCCGTTGGATTCCCTGATCAATTAGCATCGGATTCTACAAAGGCCTCAAGAGACTATGGACTCATAGTTGGAAGGGCGATAGAGTCAGAGTGGTTCAGAAAAGAAAGTGGGACTTCAAGGTTTTATAATAACCGCGATACATATCATAAGCTTAGAACTTATGCTATGGGAGAGCAATCAGTACAGAAGTATAAGAATGAGCTTTCTATCAATGGAGATATTTCATACCTTAATTTAGATTGGACTCCTGTCCCTATTATACCTAAGTTTGTAGACATCGTTGTGAACGGAATGTCTAACAGACTTTTTGACGTTAAAGCAGAGGCTGTTGATTCAGTTTCTAATAACAAGAAAGCACTATACAAAGCCACTATAGAATCCCAGATGATGGGCAAGGAGGACTTTGAGAAGGTTAGTGCTGTTATGGGTAAGAGCGCTTTTACAATTGACCCAGATAATCTACCTGCTAGTGGAGATGAATTAGATCTTCATATGATGATTGATTATAAGGATGATATTGAGATTGCAGAAGAGAAGGTCATAGAGACTGTAATGAAGCAAAACAACTATGAGCTAATTAAAAGGCAATTAGATGAAGATGCTACTGTACTTGGTATTTCTTCTGTCAAGCACTCATTTAACTTGCATGACGGAATAAAAATAGAGTACGTTGATCCAGCTAACTTAATATGGAGTCCTACTGAGGATCCAAACTTTGAGGACTGCTACTACTTTGGAGAAGTTAAAAACGTAAATATTACGGAATTAAAAAAGATAGACCCTAGCTTGAGTGTTGAGGATATTAAAGAAATATCTAAGATGTCTAGTAAGTGGGATGCTTATCAGGGGATCAGAGGTGGTTATCAAGTAGATAACTTCGATCACAATACAGCAACTTTATTGTATTTCTCTTATAAAACTGATAAGAATATAGTTTATAAGAAAAAGGTAACTGCTTCGGGTGGTGATAAGGTTATTAGAAAAGATGATTCTTTCAATCCTCCACAGGACGAAGAAGCAAGATTTGAAAAGCTTTCTAAGAAGATTGATGTTTGGTATGAAGGAGTTCTTGTTTTAGGAACTAACCACTTGTTAAAGTGGGAGGTTATGAAGAACATGGTTAGACCAAAGTCTTCTGTTGAAAGGGTTTATGCTCCTTTTGCTGTTACGGCTCCTAGAATGTATAGGGGGCAAATTGATTCTTTAGTTAAAAGAATGATTCCTTTTGCGGATCAAATACAGCTTACACATTTAAAACTACAACAGGTAACATCTAGAATGATGCCTGATGGTGTATATATGGATATAGATGGGCTTTCCTCTATTAATTTAGGAAATGGCGCATCCTATACTCCTCAAGAAGCATTGAATATGTACTTCCAAACAGGGTCTGTTATAGGTAGGTCTTACAATGAAGAAGGAGAATACAATCATGGCAAGGTGCCAATACAGGAGCTAACCTCATCAGGTGCTAATGCTAAGATTTCTTCATTAGTTAATATGTACAACTATAACCTTGGTATGATTAGGTCTGTAACAGGACTTAATGAAGCTAGGGATGGTAGTGTGCCTGATCCTAACGCTCTTGTTGGTGTTCAGAAGATGGCTGCATTGAATTCAAACACAGCCACAAGACACGTATTAAAAGCTGGCTTATTCTTAACCCAAAGAATAGCTGAGTGCATTAGCTACAGAGTTGCTGATGTTTTAGAGTATTCTGACATGAAGGAAGACTTTGTTAAGAACATTGGAAGACATAGTGTTGATGTGTTGGAAGAAATAAAAGAGCTGCACTTGCATGACTTTGGTATCTTTATAGAATTGCATCCAGACGAGGAAGAAAGAAATATGCTAGAGCAGAACATCCAGACTTCTCTTAGCGCTGGCAAAATAGATATTGATGATGCTATAGATATTAGAGGTATTAAGAACATCAAGATAGCGTCTCAAGTTTTAAAAGTTAGAAAGAAAAGAAAAGAGAAGCTTGATCAGAAAAGACAACAAGAAAATATACAAGCGCAATCGCAGGCCAATCAACAAGCATCTCAGGTTGCCGAGCAAAGTAAGCAACAAACTATTGCTGCAGAGGGGCAAGTGGAAGCGAACCTTTTACAAATGAAGTCTCAGTTTGAGCTTCAGAGAATGCAACAGGAGTTTGAGCTTAAAGCTAGATTGATTCAACTTCAAAAAGGAATTGAAGGCGACATGAAAAACTCTGAGATTCAATCTATGTTAGATAGAGAGAAATACAAAGAGGATAGGAAAGACGAGAGAACTGCTAAGCAGGCTTCTCAACAATCAAAATTAATACAGCAGAGAAACCAAGATTTAGACCCAATAGACTTTGATGGCAGAGACTCATTAGGTTCTGGACTTGAAGGAATGATTGGGTTATAATAATCTTCGTATCTTTGCGCTAAATTAAATTAAATCATATGGAATGGACTCTAAAAGAATTGAACGCCAATGGTAATCCAGTCGAACCAAAACAAGAGGCTGTAGAGCAACAAGAAGTTGTAGAGCAGGTTGAAGAGCAGCAAGAGGTGGTTGAACAACCTGAAGAGCAACAAGAAGTTGTGGAGCAGGAGGAGGCTTTAGAAAAGCCTTCTGAATTTGAGTTAGACGATAATGGTATATTGTCTTATTTAAAAGAAAGACATAGTTTAGAACTTGGTTCTATAGACGATCTTAAAAAGACTGAAAAACAAGAGCTATCTGAAGATGTAGAAAAGTTCTTGGAGTACAAAAAAGAAACAGGTAGAGGTTTCGAAGACTTTATTAATCTGCAAAAGGATTGGACTAGAGTTGACGACGTATCTGTTTTAAAGGAGTACTACAAGGAAACTAAGCCGCATCTAGACGAAGAAGACATTAGTCATATTTTATCAGAAGATTTTTCTTATGATGAAAGTATGGATGATGCTTCTGAAATCAGAAGAAAAAAGATAGCTTATAAAGAAGAACTATACAAAGCTAGAAACCACTTTGATGGTTTAAAGGAAAAGTACAAGGCGCCACTTGAGTCAAGTGCCACCTCTATTCCGGAAGACTACAAGGAGGCTTTTAACTTCTATAGCGAATACAAGGAGCAATCTGAACAAGAGAAGCAACTACAACAACGTAATGCTAGTATCTTTAAGGAGAAGACCGAAAAATTATTCAACGAAGAATTCAAAGGTTTTGAATTTAATTTCGGAGATAAGAAGCAAGTCTTCAAGCCAGGTGATGTGGGTTCTGTTAAGGAGCAACAATTAGATATTTCTAATTTCTTTAACAAACACATTAATCAAGATGGAGCCATAAAGGATGCTGCAAGTTACCACAAGGCTCTCTTTGCTGCTAATAATGTTGATTCACTCGCTAAGCACTTTTATGAGCAAGGCGTAGCGGATGCAACAGGAGGATTAGTAAAAGAGACCAAGAACATAGATATGTCTGTTAGAGATAATAAGACTGTAGATGTAAAAGGTACTAAGTTTAGAGTGGTTGACTCAGGTGAAGATTTCTCATTTAAAATTAGAAAACGATAAAACTTAAAAAAACAAAACAATGAGTGTAACTATTACAAACAACGGGTCAGCCGCTAGTGCTTATGCATCTAAATTGACGCCGTCTCCAACAAAAACAACAGATCCAGCAGCTTACTTAGGGTCTGACATTGAATTTACTTCACAGTACTTACCAGACGTTTACGAAAAAGAATTCGAAAAGTATGGAAACAGATCTGTATCTTCTTTTTTAAGAATGGTCGGAGCTGAAATGCCTTTCGCTTCTGACGTAATTCAATGGGCAGAGCAAGGACGCTTACATTTAGCTGTTCAAAGTGCAACCAGGTCTGCTGATGTAATCACTTCTGCTGCACACCCTTTCCGTGTTAACCAAACTGTTGTTATTACTGACGCTGATGGAACACAAGAAAAGGCTTTAATTACAGCTGTAACTGCTGACACTTTCACTGTTGCTTCTTACGAGAACGCTAACTTGGCTGCTGCTTTAGACACAACTGGATTAAAAGTTTTTGCTTTCGGTGCTGAATTCAAAAAAGGAACTGCTGGAATGGCTGGATCTTTAGAGGCTCCAAAAGACATCTTAACTAACAACCCAATTATCATTAAAGATAAGTACGAGGTTAATGGGTCTGACATGGCTCAAATCGGATGGATTGAAGTAACTACTGAGAACGGTGCAACCGGATACTTATGGTATCTTAAATCTGAGCACGAAACAAGATTGCGTTTTGAAGATTACTTAGAGCTTTCTTTAATCGAAGGACGTCCTGCTGCTGACTCTTCTGGAGCTGCTGCTGCTGGATACAAAGGAACAAAAGGTTTATTCTACGAAATCGAAAACAGAGGAAATATTGCTACTGGCTCTATTGCTTCTAGAGGAGATTTAGAAGAGTTAATCAAAGTTCTTGACAAAGAAGGAGCAATCCAAGAGAACGTAATGTTCGTTAACAGAACTAAATCTTTCGAGATTGACACTGTGTTAGCTGCTCAAAACAACAGTGGAGCTTCTACTGCTTCTTACGGTTTGTTTGACAACGATGAGTCTATGGCATTAAACTTAGGTTTCATGGGCTTCAACTTAGGATATGATTTCTACAAGACTGACTGGAAATACTTAAACGATGCAACTACAGGAGGATTAACTGCTGGTGTTGACGGAGTTATTGTTCCAGCTGGTACAACTACTGTATACGATCAAATCTTAGGAAAGAATGCAACTCGTCCTTTCTTACACATTAAATACAGAAAATCAGAAGCTGAAGACAGAAAGTATAAGTCTTGGGTTGTTGGTTCTGCTGGTGGAGCTTCTAACACTGACTTGGATGCAATGAGCGTTCACTTCTTATCTGAAAGAGCTTTATGTGTACATGGTGCAAACAACTTCATCTTAATGAAGTAACATTACTGTAGGAATTACCCTCGTTATAGCAACGGGGGTAACTCTTACTTTTTTTAATCTAATTTAATTTTAATTATAATGGCTACAAAAAAAACAACAGCCGCCCCTAAGTGGGAGGTTAAAGACAGAATCTATGTCTTAAAAGGAGGTGCAACACCCGTGAACTACATCTTACGTTCTAGACACCACCTAAATAAACCCTTGCAATATTTTGACGGAACAATGAACAGATCTCTTAGGTACGCTACCAATCAAACTTCTGTGTTTGAAGATGAGCAATACGGAGATGTTACGCTTCCAGCAATTATCTTTAGAGACGGTAAGCTTATCGTTAACAAAGAAAACGTATTACTACAACAGTTTTTATCTTTATACCACCCAGACAGGGACAAGATGTATTTAGAGTTTGATGCAGATAAATCAGCTCAAACAGAGATAGATAATGTTGAAGCAGAACTAGAGGCAATGAATGCCGCTAAAGAAATGCAAATAGAAGACCTTGAAGCTATCGCAAGAGTGGTTCTTAGGTCCAGAGTATCTGATATGGCATCTAATGAGATTCGAAGAGATATGCTTTTATATGCAAGAAAAAACCCAACTGAGTTTTTAAGTCTTACAAATGATGAGAACATCAAGCTTAGAAACGTAGCTGTTAGAGCTAACGAAATGGGATTGATTTTTATCAAAGACGACAACAGAACTGTATGCTGGAATGACGCTAAGAAGACTAAAATAATTACCGTACCTTATGGTGAGAATGTTTTCTCTGCACTAGCAGTATACTTTAAAACTGATGAGGGACTTGATGTTCTTCAGTCACTTACCAATAAACTGTAGCGTTCCCACCGATGCTACTATATGAAAGGGGAGGACTAAATAGTCTTCCCTTTTTTTTTGTATTTTTGTATCAAAGATTTTCACATGATAAACCACGTTAGAAATACTGTGCTTACTGCTCTCAATAAAGAGAATAGGGGGTATTTAACACCTGAGCAGTTTAACTTATATGCTAAGCACGCTCAACAGTTGATTTTTGACCAGTACTTTAGCGAGTACTCTAAACTAGTTGCCTTAAAGAACGCAAGAAGATTGAGTCTAGACTATGGAGATAGACTATCAGCTCTTAGATCTAACATAGAAAAATTTACAGTAGAATCTGACATAGCGCAGACCTCTGGTTATTACATAAAGCCTAGCGATATGTATCAGCCTGTATCGTTGAGATATGGAAGCAAAGAGCTTGATATGGTTCCAAAAAGCAAAGAGATGTATTTATATAGCTCTAACTTAACCGCTCCTTCAGCTAACTTCCCTATTTATGTAGATAAGAATGATTACTACTACATTAAGCCAGATACATTGGCTGATGATATGACTTTGGTTTATGTTAGGAATCCTAAAGACCCCAAGTGGACTTACAACATGATTGCTGACAATCCAATATTTAATCCAAGTGCAGGTGATTATCAAGACTTTGAGTTAGCTCCAGAAGACGAGCCAAACTTAGTTTTAGAAATACTTAAATTAGCTGGACTTACGATAAGAGAGCCAGAAATAACTCAGGCAGCTATTGGCTTAGATACAGCTGAATTCCAAAAAGAAAATTCATAACAGATGGCTACAACAGATCAACAATACTATCAAAATTCATCTAACTGGGGAGAGGACCAGTATGTTATGATGTCTGACATTATAAATAACTTTATGTTGTTTAATGTAGGCGATGATAAACTTATTAATAGCATGTCTAGATTTGATGTTGTATTCCACGCTAAAAGAGGATTGCAGGAGCTTCACTACGACGCTTTAAATGAAATAAGAGGCTTGGAGTTAGAAATGCCGGATACTTTGCAGATAACGCTTCCTAGGGATTATGTAAGAATGGTTAGGGTTTCATGGGCTGATGGAGAAGGAAAACTTCATCCAATGGTTAACGGAAACTACACAACAAGTGTTGACAATGCATACTTGCAAGATGATCAAGGGAACATATTGTTTTCAGAAGCTGGAGATGCTTTAAGTGGTACTCCGCTTATGGATATTAGGAATATGCAGGCATCTGAGACTCAGGATACTCTTAATGACTCTGCATACAACTTTGCTTTCGGTGGTAGATTTGGTTTAGATCCAGCTAACGCAACAGTAAATGGAACTTACAATATAAATAAAACTTTAGGTGTTATTAGATTTAGTTCTGATTGTGCCGGAAAACTTATTATACTTGAGTTCATATCAGATGGATTATCCAACACAGCTGAAGGAGAATTAAAAGTACACAAACAAGCAGAAGATTACCTTTATAAATACATATTACACGAAGTGCTAAAGAACAAGTTTGGTGTTCAAGAGTACATCGTAAATAGAGTTAGAAGACAGGCGTTTGCTGCTCTTAAGAACACTAAAATAAGAATGATGGACATTCATCCAATGGATATGATTCAAGCGCTTAGGGGTAGAAACAAGTGGATTAAATAATGGGGAAACTAAAGAACTTATTTACATCTGGAAAGATGAACAAGGATCTTGATGAGAGACTTGTACCTAAAGGAGAATATAGAGATGCGTTAAATGTTAAGGTGTCAAATTCAAATGGTTCCGATGTAGGTTCTATAGAAAATTCCTTGTCAAGCACCCAAATGACTAGTCTATCTCTTGGCGCTAACGCAAAATGCATTGGAGTTATAGAGGATGATGGGGCTGACAAAATATATTGGGCTGTTTCTTCTGATTCAGGGTCTTATATTTGTGAGTTCTCTAAAGATTCTGGTTACGCATCCATAGTTTTATCTGACACAAGAACTGAAAATGTCCTTGGATTCAACTTGGCGCTGTTTGTGGATATGGCTATAATAAATGATGCTGAAAACGGAAAGAGATTTTTATTCATAACAGATAATGTTAGTGAACCTAAGTACATTGAAATAGAATCCGCTAAGTTATTACAGGATAGTAATTTTTCTTTGGAGGACATTTCTTTAATTAAGAACTCTCCTTTAACAGCTCCATCTATACAGCTTGAGAAAACAGATGATAGTGAAGAAAATAATATAGAAGATAAGTTTTTATCTTTTGCTTATAGATACATATATGAGCATGGAGAAATAAGTGCGTTGTCACCTTTCTCTGATTTTGCTTTTATGGCTAAGGATTTTAGGTATGACTACAACTCTGGAACTAATAAATCCATGTTGAATGAATACAATAAGGTAAATCTAACATTCAACACTGGAAGCAAAAACGTAAAAGAAGTAGAAATAATAGTTAAAGAATCAGGTGTCCCAACCGCCTATATAGTTGAGTCCATGGACAAAGCAATAAAAGGGTGGAGCGATAACTCTGATCAGACTTTTTCTTTCACAAATAATAAAATATACAAAGCAATAAGCAACGATCAGCTATTGAGGCTGTATGACAATGTTCCTTTGAAGGCTAAGGCTATAGATGTTATAGGCAATAGAGTTGTGTTTGGAAACTATACAGAAAGCTATAACATATCTAACGATGGAAGCAAGATAAAGCCATCAATCACAACAACGTACTCTTCATTTAGTGGATTGTCTGGAACTCCACACAAAACCGTTAAGTCTAACATGGACTATGAAGTGGCTTTGGCTTACTTAGACGGAAAAGGTAGAATGACTACACCGCTTACAAGTGAGGGTAATGATGTTCATATACCTATAAACAAGTGCGACAAGAATAACAGTTTAAGCGTTGAAATATCTTCTCAAGCTCCTGATTGGGCTACTGGATATAGATTTTTTATAAAACAAAGCAGAAACGATTATGACGTAATATCTCCTGTTGTTTTTTATACAGAAGGAGTTTATGCTTATATAAAAATAGAAGGAGAAGATATAAACAAAGTAAAAGAAGGAGACTTCTTGTTTTTGAAATCTGACACTTCAGGAGTCAGAAGAACACCAACAAAAGTAAAGGTATTAGAAGCAGAGTCTAAGACTAGAAACTTTTTAGATGAAGATGTGACGGACAATACACTTCAAGAGTCTGGCAACTACATAAAACTAGATACTGAAGAAATTTCTCTAGATGAGACATCGGTAGACACGTTTAATTACGATGGATATGCTTTTAGGAGTCCAAGTAATCCAAACAACTTTCAAAATAATATACCTTATATTGAATCTCCTGTTTTTTATGGAGAGGGAATAAACGATATTAACCTGGCCTCAAGCTCTTATTCTGGAACAACGGATAAAAGATTTGAAGTAAAAGTTGCTTCGATTGGATCAACTGACACTTACAAGTGGAGATCTCTTGATTGTGCAGAAAATAAGATTACGTCTTGGAGTTCCCCAATAGCAATGTCAGGAACATCTTCTTTAGGAGAGGGAATAGCAATATCTTTTTCTTCATTTACCGGGCACACATTAGATGATAGGTGGATAATAAGCGCTAAGTCCTCTACAAGAGCTTCCACATGGAATGGAGGAGGAAGCGTTGATGATTATGGCAGAAAAGCCATAATGAATTTTAAGGCAAAAACATCTTCTTCTGAAGGCATAAAAGCAGGTGCGATAATAACCATAGAGTATGATGATACAAGATCTGATGATAAAGTAGATAATTTGACCGGATATGTTTATCAAAGATTTGTTTCAAGTTCTGATTACGCAAATTTAGAGGAATGGTTTTGGGAGGACAATGTTCTTTCTAAAGTATCACACCCTAAAGATCCAGGGGAAATTTTATTTAGAAGAGGTACTATATCATCAAACCAAGAGACTTTAACTATAGCGTCTAGTGGTGATTTATGGATGTGTATTTTATCTGAATGTAATTACACTGGTACTAGCGCAGTTAGAATAGATACGGACTTAAGGATAATAGAGCTTGACAACCCAATAATATTTGAGACAGATTACAAGAACGCTAGCTCAGATGTTTTTTATGAGCTACCTAAAACATACAGCATCTCTAATGGAAATCACCTAGGAGATACTGATCAAGTTTTCGGAACAACCAATGCGTTGGTAAATCTAGACTATTTTAATGCTTTTGGGTGGTATAATGGCTATGAGTCGATAAAAATTTCTGATGCCTTCAATGAAAGCAAAATGCTTCTTGATTCTAAGCCACTAGTTCCTAGTGACAACTACAAGCAAGTAGTTAGGTTTTCGTCTTTAACCTATAGCGGTCCCTATGACTCAACGACATCATTCAATGCCTTAAACGAGTTTAATTTATCTCTTTTAAACTACAAGGATTTAGATGCTAACTATGGCAACATAAACAAAGTTGTATCAAGAAATGGAGACCTCACTGTTCTTCAAAACAATAGGGTCTCAAAAGTTTTATTTGAAAAAAGCGTGCTGTATAATGCTGATGGTTCAGGAAACCTAAGCCAGAGTAAAAGTGTTTTAGGTCAGGACGTGCCTTATCAAGGGGAATATGGTATAACGGGAAACATATACTCAGCCACTAAATGGAGGGGCGATGTTTATTTTGCTGACGAAAAAAGATCTGCTGTCTTAAAGCTTAGTGATAGTAGTGGTATTTTTAAAATATCTGACTACGGTATGAGGAGCTGGTTTAATGATAATCTTAAGCCAAACGCAAAAGTAGTTTCTTCATTTGATCCTTTTAATGATCAATATGTTTTAAACATATCTCAGCAAAATATTCAGTGGTTAGAGGATCAATACACTTGCGCTAGTATTGAGTGGATAGAAGACACCCATGAATGCGTTACATATGCGCCTACTACTACACAACCTATAACTACTACACAGCCCATAACTACTACACAGCCTGTAACTACTACGCAGCCTGTAACTACTACACAGCCCATAACTACTACGCAGCCCATAACCACTACGCAGCCTGTAACTACTACACAACCCATAACTACAACACAACCTATAACTACTACAGAGGCTATAACCACTACAGAGGCACCTTCATCTGCTTATTATTCATTAAGGAGATGTAGTGATGATGCTTCTGGATTTAGAACACAGCAAGAGGTTCAAGAAATATCTTTATCTGTAGGAGATATAGTGGAGGGAAGTGGACCTACTACATACATTGTTACTGGAACAACAACATCAGGATCAAATATAGGTATAGTCTCCAAAACAGACCTAGAAGAATGTCCTCCTAATATTACAACTGCTCCTCCTGTATCTTATAATTACTACTACGCTCAACCATGTGAAGGAGGAACGACAGTAACAATGAGAAGTGTTACTTTGTTTACTAATGGAGAGTCGTTTAAGTTCGCTGGAGACAGTACTTGCTATCAAGTTGTAGCTAGTGGAGCACCTACTAATACAAATGACTGGAGTGAGGCCTTCCCAGACTGCTCTGCTTGCTTGCCGCCGCCAACAACTGACGCTCCTACAACTGACGCTCCTACAACTGACGCTCCTTGTGAATGCGTTACTGTAGATGTTTTAAACACTCAGCTAACTAGCGGTGGATTAGATTTGTATTACATATACAATAGCTGTGAAACCGGAGAGGCAAGCGTGAATTTGAACACTTATCCTAGTACAGAACAAGATGGTTCAACATACTTTGCATTCTGTCAAACAGGATCAACAAGTAACATGTATAAATATGGAACGAGTGGAGATCCATTTGTAGGATTAGAAGGAATGAATACAGTTCCTAATGGAACTATATGCACAGTTGATGGAAATTGCTCACCAGCTGTTCCTGCAACCACCACACAGCCCATAACTACTACAACTACAATTCAAGTTCAAAGTTGCAATATAAATGTGGGATATACTTTTTCAATATTTACAATATGCAGCGAACCAGAAGTAACGCCAATAACCATGTATCATATAGGGTCGTGTGATATTTGCGCCGCTACATCTATAGATGCTTCTTTTGTAAGCAGCATGAACGTAAATGATGTTGTGCAGGTTAAATACAACAACGTATATATGCCTTTTCAAAAACAGCAAGCCGGATCAGTTGCTGTATCGGCTGGTTCTTGTTTAGTGTGTGATACAACTACAACTACGACAGCGCCTCCTACTACTGAAGCTCCTAACGCGCAATTTGCAACACATGCTGATCAAAGTTTTGGAGGAGACAATTCACAAGAAGCTTGTCAATCTATACTAGGGGTTGCTATTTATTCGACTAATGCTTCTACATTGGGAGCTGTTGGAATAGGGACTAGGTTCACATCTAATAGTGTAGGCATAGATCAATATTGGCAAGGAAACAACAAGTGGTATGCTATTGATGACTCAGGATCTGTTGGACCAGCTTCATTTTCAGTAAGAATTGACAATACAGGAACTGTAATTGAGTCTGCTTCATGCGTTACAACTACAACTGAGGCGGCTACAACCACAACCGCAGCTCCAGATCCTTATAATTATTACGCAGTTAGAGGTTGTCCAGAAAGTGAGTACGAAAATAGAGATATGTACATAAGAACTACATCTACTTTTTCTGATGCCAATGGAAATCCAAGCACATCAAGTAGTATTTCTTGGAATGGTCAATCATTTTACGGATATAGCACAATAAATTCTTCTACATGGTCTACTGGATCTGGTGATTTGGCGTCTATAACGTATACGGGATCTGTAGGAACCGGATGTCCTGTTATAACAACCACAACCGCAGCTCCAGGATGTTATACTTATAGCGTTCAAAACGACAGTTTTAGTCAAAACGCTTCTATTAGATATATAGATTGTGATGGAAATGTAGTAGATGATGTGATTATACCGGCTGATAGCGGAACGCCCGATTTCTGCGCAGAACAAAATAGTATTACTACAAACTATGGAAATGTAGTTATTACAGAGGAGGCTCAGACTTGTATTACAACAACTACTACTTTAGCGCCTACAACGACAGTTGCTCCAAATAATTCTTGGATAGCAGAAAGGTTTGATGGAGGGGTTTACGCTTATGTATGGTTACAGCAAGGATACCAAATAAATGACTTGGTTACATTAAATGATGGCTCAGGACAGTGCTGGACTCTTGGAGATCAGACAACAGCAAATGGACAATACAACATAACAGGGACTTGTCCTCCTCCAACAACACAGCCACCGGCGCCTACCACAACAACAGCAGCTCCAACTACAACAACTAAGCCTCCTGCTACAACAACAGTAGCTCCTACGACGACTACAACCACTCAATTACCAAGTAATAGCTACTCTATAACATCAGGACAATCAACATCTGACGACTCATGTAACTTGTTTGCTTTTGATGTTGTTTGGTCGATAAGCTCTGATCCTGAAGACGGGAACAGATTCTACACAGACTCAGCTAGAACCACTCCATTTAACGGAGGCGACCAGTGGTTTGGTATAGATTTAGATGGAAATGGAGTAACAAGAAGTACCAGAATAACTAGCTTCGGATACTTATACAGTACCACAGAATGCACTGGCGGTGGAGGCTTCCCATAATAAAACACAGAGGATGAATAAGATATATACAAAAGAAGAATTATCTTTGATAACAGCTCAAGAATTTACATCTATGTCTGATGAAGAAAGACAAAATGTAATTAATCAAGCTAAAGAATTTATTCGGCTAGGAAGATTAAATTAAAATTAAATGAAATACATATGCGCTCAACCTTCTACGCAATACTTTGCATGGCAGATTGATGTAATGCTTCATAGCTTTGTAAATGTAGGCGTAAACCTAGAGGACGTACATATTGTCTGTGCTATACATGGAGGTATAGATCTATACTTTGACAAATTAATGCAGAAATACCCCGGTGTTCTATTTTCATTCTACGAAGACACAAGGCACGATAAAGTTTATATATCTAGCATAAGACCACACATACTTAGAAAGCACTTTACTGCATATCCAAGCCTTAGCGAAGAGGTTGTGATGTATCACGACTGTGACATTGCTTTTACCAAGCCATTGCAATTACCTGAAAACGTATATACAGACGATACTTGCTATTTATCAGACACTATATCTTATATTGGACACGACTACATAAAATCTAAAGGAGATGAGGTTCTAGAGGCTATGTGTAATATAGTTGGCATAGATAAAGAAACATTAGAGACAAATGAAAAAAACTCTGGTGGGGCTCAGTATATAATGAAAGGCATCGACAAGTATTTTTGGTATGACGTAGAAAATGACTGCACTAGATTATTCAAGAATATAACTGAATTAAACAAAAAAATCACACCACAAAAAGAAGAAAACTATAATCCACTGCAAATATGGTGTGCTGACATGTGGGGTGTTCTTTGGAATCTATGGAAAAGAAATAAGGAAACAAAAATAATTCCTGAGCTTGATTTTTCTTGGTCTGTTAGCGGCAAGGATCTATGGCATAAGCATGCAATATACCACAATGCTGGTGTTACAGAAAAGAATCCAGAGTTGTTTTTTAAAGGAAGATATATCAGTAAAATGCCAGACTTAAATCTTGAGGTAGACAACAATACATGTTCTTATAAATACTACAAATTAATCCAACAAGCACTATGATTTCAGTAGTAACGCTAACATACAGAAGAAAAGAAAAACTAGAAGAAGCTATAGAGTCATTTCTAAGACAAGGTCAAAACGATTGTGAGATGATAATTTTAAATGACTGCGGTGATACGCATTATTATTTTGATCATCCAAAAGTAAAAATATATAACTTTCCATTTAGGTTTAATTCTATACTAACTAAACTTTATACTGGCTTTATGTTATCAAGCAATGAGCACATGTATAGACTTGATGATGATGATGCCCTTGGAGAGAATGCTTTAGAAATAGTAAAAAGACATATAAAAGAAAATCCCGGTCACGATATATACAGGTCAAAAAACCACTTTTTTTTTGATGGATACAAATATATTCAAGAAGGTAGTTCTGTAAACAATGGCAACATATATACTAAAAAATTCATTAATAAAATAAAGATTAATGGATTATTTAATGAAGAAATGTCTTTTGGAGAGGACGCTAAAATTACACTAAATTCCGGAGCTAACATATATACTATTCCAGAAACTACTATGATATATAGATGGGGTGGAGGTTCTTATCATGTGTCTGCTGTTTCAGACATAAGCAACGAAGAAACCATGAGCAGAGTTGATGAATTAACAAAAAAAGAAGATAGCGGCGAAATAATATTGCAACCAAAATTTAAAGAAAATTTTCACGAAATAATAAGAAAAAAAAATGAATAAAGTGGTGTACATGTTTTGGACTGGTAGCAATGAGATGAGCGATAACAGGAAAGAATCTTTACTTAGCTTTATTAAAACATCAGAAGTTCCAGTGTTACTAATTACACCTAAAAACTTAAGTAAGTACACCGACAAACCTATACATGAGGCTTACAATTATTTATCCGAAACACACAAAGCAGACTACTTAAGAACTCACTTTATGCGTTTTCATGGAGGAGGATATAGCGATATTAAAAAAACTACAGGCAGTTGGATAGGCTCTTTTGAAGACATAGAAAAAAGCGACAATTGGATTTGTGGATATAAAGAAATAAGAGGAGGAGTTGCTTATGGTCCTTTAGAAAATAAATGGGATGAGTTGGTTGGAAACGGAGCTTACGTCTGTAAGCCAAACACTCCTTTAAGTATTGATTGGTACAATGAAATGATTGGTCTTTTAGATAAAAAATTAGAAGTATTAAAATTAAATCCAGCGACCCACCCTCAAGATGATGGTGTAAAAAGCGGATATCCTATTCAGTGGAATGAAATGCTTGGAAGGATATTTCACAAAGTATCCTATAAATACAGGCATAAAATAATGAGGACATTGCCTATTAGTATTTTCACAAGTTACAGATAATATTAAAATAACTATCTTTGCATAAATAATATATTATGGCTAATACGGGGATAAAAACAGTTTTAACGCTTAGAAAATATGTGGATGGAGTAGCTACTAGTGAAACTAAAGCAAATGTTGTAGGTGATCCTGATTATATAGCTCCTTATGAAGACTTAGTTGACTGCCCGGTGGAAGGATTAACTACGACAGAAGCTGTAGCGACGACTACAGCAGCTGCTACCACAACAACAACAGAATCTGTAACGACGACTACAGAAGCCGCGTCTTCTTGTACTTGTATTACGGTAGATGTTCTAAACACTCAACTACAAAGCGGAGGTTTAGATTTGTATTACATATACAATAGCTGTGAAACTGGACAAGTAGAAAGCGTAAACCTATTTGAATCTATTGGTGATGAGCAAAATGGATCTACATATTTTGGATTATGTAATTCTGGTTCTGGAAGTAACATGTTTAAGTATGGCGTAAGTGGAGATCCTTTTGTAGGATTAGAAGGAATGAATACCAATCCAAGTATAACACCTTGTAGCGTGGATGGAGATTGCTTACCAGTCTTACCTTAAAAATATTATATGGCTCATACATTAACATTTGATGAAAAAATAAATGGATGGACTTCGTTTCATTCATATCAGCCAGAGATGATGGTTAATCTTAACAATGATTTATACTCATTTAAGAATGGTCAACTGCACTTGCACAATTCAACTGATAGCCAGAGAAATACTTTTTACGGACAATCATACAATACTGAAATTGAGTTCGTAGCAAACGAAGGACCCTCTGATGTTAAGATATTTAAAACCATAGAAATAGAAGGAGACTCTAAAGAGTGGGACGTTACAGTTGCTACAGACATAGAGTCTGGTCATGTAAACAAAGCCGACTTCGAGAACAAAGAAGGCTTCAAGTACTCTTACATTAGAAGGAATGCATCTGACGAAGTGAATACGGAGTTGTTATCTGTTCAAGGGGTTGGGAATCTTTCTGGTTCAAGCAGTAACGTATATACCTTTAATTCTGTTCCAGGAAACATATCAATAGGAGATGTTTTATATTTTTCATCTGGCGGTTCATACACTAAGATAGGCGTTATATCTTCTAAGGACAGCACAACCATAACTACAGCTAGTACAATGGCCACACCATCTAATGGAGACTTTATTTTTGTAGCCAAAAACAGTGTAGCGGAAAGTTATGGTCTAAAAGGATATTACGCTAATATAAGACTTACAAATAATGGCACATTGCCTGTTGAAGTCTTTGCAGTAAATAGCGAGGTAAGCAAAAGTTTTCCTTAATATTTAGTATCTTTGTCTTAATGGAATTTAATATTAGATCTGTAGTTGAAGGGGACTACGACAACATATTGGTTAAATGGTGGAAAGATTGGGGATGGACTCCTCCTCCAAAAGATTTTCTACCAGAGACGGGGTTGATAGTGAATAAGAACGGTGTGGATATTTGCGCAGGATTTATTTACTTGACAAACTCTAAAGTAGCTCTTACTGAATTTGTTGTATCAAACAAGGAGTACAGAGAAAAAGATAGATCAAAAGCATTGCAATTTTTATTAGATTGTATTTTGGTTTTAGCAGAGGATAGCGGATGCAAATACGCTCATGTTATCCTAAAGAATAAAAGTTTATTAGAAAAATACAAAGCATCTGGATATATTGTTTCAGATGATAACGTAACAGAAATGATAAAAGTATGGCAATAGCAACAGGCACAGCAATAGCAATAGCAGCGGGAGCAGCCGCAGCTGGCGGTGCTGCTAAGGGTATCATAGGTGCTTCTAGAGCTTCCAAAGCAAAAAGAGCGATGGATAGTTTTAAAAGACAAGAATTAGAAAACGTAACTTCAGGCCTTAGAGTCTCCACATTGGGAGCTCAACTTCAAACTCAAGAGGCTCAAAGAAGATTTGCCACATCTGTGGATGCGTTGAGGTCTGGTGGAGTAAGAGGGCTTGTTGGTGGCTTAGGCCAAATAAACCAACAACAATCACAGGTACAAGCTCAGATAGCGGCGGACTTAGATAGGCAACAAATGGGAATAGAGCAAATGAGAGCTACAGACCAAGCGAACATAAGAGCAATGCAAGAGCAGAGAGAGTCTTTCGATTTCAACATGTTGGCCGGGCAAAGAGCAGCTGGGCAACAGGCGTTATTTTCAGGCATAGGTGATGTTGCTGGAGCCATTGGGTTCGCTGCTATGAATATGCCAGGGGCAGAAGGAGCGTCTGCAGCATCAGGTATGTTTAAACAACCAGAACTAACAAACAAAATAAAGGTGACTGGCATGCCAAACATGCCATTTGGAGCAGGTTCTTCTAGTGTTAAGTCTTATCCTACAGTTTCTCCATTACCTCCAATGAATCCTATAGCTAATCCTTACACTCCTGATTACTTAAGTGATTTAGGCTATAACAAAAACATGAAAACAACTATCTAGATATGGCTTGGGAAGATGGATTTAAAGTAGGTTATGAGATGAACAAGGTAGAAATACCTAGCATGAATGCTAATTTAGCTCAATACCAAAAAACAATAAACATAAACAAGCAAGTAAAAGCTCAACAACAAATGGCTCAACAAAAAGCCATGGACGATTACTTATCGGCTGCCAATAAAAAAGCAGATGAAAGCTTGTTTGCTATAAAATTTGACAACACAGGCGTGGCTGAGGCTGACGCTTCTGTAGATAAACTCATAAAAAACTTTGGAGAGATTTCCGCATACAATAATTGGAGATTAAGAAGAGGCGATATAGATGCTGACGAGCACACAAAAATACAAAGACTACTTACTGCGAATGCCACTAGATTCGCTGGTTTCTGGAATAATATAGACGATAGAAACAAAACTATAGAAGGGTATCAAGCAGAAGGAAAAGACAACAAGGTTAATGGATTTAGAAGTGAGCTTTTAGAAAACATGCTTAAGAACTTTTCTGTTTCAGCAAAGCCTGATGGTTCGATGGTTATATCAACTATTGACGATGAAGGCAAGGTTGTCTCTGGATCCCCAGCTATGATGCAAGCATTGTTAGCTACTGATGTAGGAGCTGATGTTGATGCTGCTTTAAAAGACATTATAGAAGATAAAGGTACCTGGGAGACCTTAAATGCCACTACAGGAGTGAAAACTGAGACCTATAACTTCAATACAGAAATGGTTAAACCACTTGTTGAAGCTCAGGTTAAAGGCTTTACGGAGGCTCAAATAGTTGATGCCGCTTTAGATTTAAGTGTTATCACAAGCGACAAGAAGGAAGCTGAAAGAAAAGACATAGAATACGTAAATCCTACTAAGTGGCTTTCATACAGGCCAGAGGACATAAACGAACTTAAAGAGAAAGTTATAGACGCTATGGAGGGATACACCATAGAGAAATATGACCTTATGTTCGGAAGCAAAGCCTTACAACCTAAAGCTGATGATGAGTCTATAACCCCTGTAGCTATAACAAAAGCAACAGACCCAGGTATACAATATGCTGACGGATTGAAACCTGGAGCAGAATATGATTCAAATTCAATATTAGGCACCATGATGACGGCTAGAGGAGTAAAATTAACTAACAGCAGTGTAGTTGAAAATTACGAATCTTTGGATAGCGATCAGCAAGCTTCATTTAAGAAGCTAAACTACGACCTATTTGATAAAGGTGGAAACTATATAGGAACTGATAAATCAAAAGTTAAGGTTTACGCATTAAACACACCTACTGTATTTAGCGCTAAAGAGCTTCAAGACATAGCCATCAGTTCTTCTTCAGACAGGCAGTGGAAATCTATAAATGGTTTTGTCCTTGTTAAAAATCTAAAAGCAGGAGATACATCAGGATTATTGACAAGAGAAGGCTTTTCTAGTCCTTATAATATAAGAATAAAAGGAAATGTATCGTCTTCTGTTACAACCACAAAGGAGCAAGCTGGAGTAGTAGAGAAAGGTAAAGAATACGAAATTGACGTTACTAACACTGAAAAAACAGAAAAAATTACTCCTGACGTTTCAAACCCGTTGGAAGACGACTCCTTATTTCCATTATGGCAACAGTACATAAATAAAAACACTCAAATAAGAGATGCTTTTAATATGATCAAGAATAAAAAAGAATCCGACGGAGAAGATATGAATGATCCAAGTGTATTTAGAAATGCTATTGGAGAAACTTTAGAAATGCTTCAAAAATAAAATAAATGGATAAGTACTTAGAATATTTAGAAAGCCTCAAAAAAAGCAATCCTGAGTTGTTGATGCCATCAAACAGAGCAATGTTGATGAAGTCAATGGAGGAGAAATTCAATATAAAAATCCAATCAGAAGAAGACTTGATTGGATATGCAACAGATAGAGGATTCTCTTTCCCTGAAAAAAAAAAGGATGTTCAGAACGGAGGTACGGAATTGGATTCCACGTTGGATCAACAAAAGCCTTCTTTGGAATCACAGCCTGTCCAAGACGGGATGGGTGTTGTGGATCTGAGTGCTGCTCAAAAAAGATCTAGATACATTGCAGAGAAAAGACAGAAAGAATCCTTAAGGATAGGAGATGACCTATATAAAGACATAAATTCTGATTTTCTAAACAGAAATGAAACTGAAGTAAAAGTTTCTCTATCAAAAATGCTTGTCGGCAAAGGCTTCAAAGTAAAAGAAGAAGCTCCTTTATCAAACAAAGTAAGCATCCAAGCACCTAACGGAAAATCATTAGATTTAGATCTAAACACCGGATTTATAGACAGGTCTATGAATTTGATGTTTGAAAGCGCAAGCACTTCTAGCTTACCTTTCTTAGGAACTTCTGTAGCGTCTTCAGCTATAAAAGCTGGTTACATGGGGAAGGGTAGTGAAAAAGAATTGTTCTTAATGAACCAGTCTAAAACTTTAAGAGAGTTTCTAAACGAAAACACTCAGAATCTTATATACAACTACCAATCAGAATTTGAATCAAATCCTATAGGGGCTGTAAAGAGGTTGAAGTCTAATCTTTTTGATCTAAATACTTTTCAATACTATTCTAAACATGATCCTCAAGATAAAACCAATAAGTATCAGTCAGAAATATCAAGACTAAACAAAAAGTTAGAAGAAAATCCTAATGATGAGTATGCTAAGGAAAGACTTGATGAGGTTCGTTCTGAATTGAAAGCAAATATAGAACAACCAAAACAATCTAGGGAAATAGCAAGCTCTGACTTGTCTGGTATTAATAAAAAGATCAGAGAGATAAACAAAGAAATATCAGAACTAGAGCCATCTCTCACTCCTTCAGGTACATACCTAAGGGTAGCTGATATATCTTACCAAGACAGAATGGACAAGCTTAATGCTGATAAAAAAGCATTAGAAGACATGAGGACTAGAAACCTAGAGCTCAGAAATGACTTCTCTAACACTGTGGCTGATCTGATAAACTACAACGGAGGGGTAAAGGCCTTTGATGATTCCCAGATCTATTCTTTTATACAAGAAGGATTAGATATTAGAGATGTTAAGATACCAGAGATAAAAATAGGAGGTGTTGAATCTTCCTACAATGAGCTATACGACTTTCTCACTGATTACACATTAAGAAAAGCCACTGTTTCAGGAGATATTTCTGTAGAAGTTTCAGGAGATGCATTAGAGCAAAACATTTTCTTTGGCGACCTCATAAAAGAGGCGGTTGCTTTAAATGAAAGACAACTTAATAACACCACTGTAAATAGCTTTAATAGTCAGCTTGCCGGATCATCTTTGGAAGTGATTGATAATACCATGGAGGCTTTGCTTGACGCTCAAAAAATGCTTACATCATCCACTTTCAAGATTACAAACAAAATGTTCATGAGTGGGGAAGACTATAATCAATTAGCTTTTGATTCTATGATGGATCAAATGTACTCGCTAAAGCATTCTAAATTAAAAAAATGGTCGAAAGATTTAAAGGATAGAACCATAATTGCTGAAGGAGATATATCTTCATCAGAGTCTGTTTCCGAGTTTTTGTTTAAAGGATTTGATGCGTCTGCGCAATCTATACCAGTGACTGCGCTATACCTATTTGCTCCTGAAGTAGGCTTAACGGTAACGGGTCTCTCTACTTATGGTAGAAGTATCAAAGAAATGAACGAAATAAGGGATTACATCAAACAAACAGGAGATCCCACAGGGCAATATAATAATTATGGTGATTTAACATTAACTAGAGCTAGAGGTATAGCAGCTTCAAAAGCACTGGTTGAGACAGCATTTACATATGCTTTTACATATCAATTCCTAAAAGGATTAAGCAGATCGCCAGAGATGATGGCACAACAAAGTATGAACGAAACCCGAAAGTTCGTTGATAGTTATGTAAAAAGTTCTGTTTCTAAATTCACAAACTTGTCTGGTAAATCTCTTAAAAACGAATTGAAAGAAGAATCCCTTATAAAGGCATCTAACATGTTTGTTGATGAGATGTACGGTATAAAAGATTACTCAATCAGAGATTATGTTAGAGAAATCGGAAACACTGCTTTAACGGTTCCATTTACTACACTACCATTATCCACTGTTGCTTATACTAAAATGAACAAAGCTTCAAAGAGTGTTGTTCACAATCTGTTGGCAGATGCCATATCAGATACTAAAATAAAGCAGAAATACGACATGTTCAATGCTCTTGAGTTGGAGATAGAAAGCATAGGAGAGGACAAGTTAGACCAATCTATATTAGATGAAAGAGATGCTCTAGGTAAAGAAATAGTCGCAGAAAGAGAGAGAGCAGTTCAAATGTTTAAGGAAGATGCTACTCCTCAAGATATTGTTGACATTTCCAAGAACGTACTTAGAATCAGAGAAAAAGCCAAACAAGCAAAAACATTCCCCAAAGGATCTCAACAGAGGTTAGACGCAGAAAAGCAGATGACTGAGTTTGCGGATAAAGTTATAGAAATAATAAACAAAGTAGACAACAAAAAAGTTGAGGAAGAAATAGATAACAACCCAATAGAAATTGTCGAAGACGCTAAATCTAGATATGAAGCTTTAAGTAATAGTATTGGAGCGGATCTTATAGATGCAGGAATATTGTCTGTGGATGAGTTTATGGACTTCATAGATAATGAAAAGGACTTGGATCAATTAATAAATGGAGACAAAAAACCTGGTGACGAAGGATATGTATCCATTAATATGGATCTTGCAGAAAACAAAGCAAAGCAAGAGGCAATAGACAAAGCTAGAGAGCTAAATGAAAAATTCAAAGAAAGAGTTACCGCAAATAAAGCAGCTCCAAAAGGCAAGACTTCTTATGAAAAACAAGCAAGACAGTCGGCGGCTGCTCTTGTAGACAAGTCTTTAGCCAAAGAATTTTCTGATTCTCAAAGCAAAATAGATGGTCTTTTAGATTATCTAAATACAGTTACTGAAGATGACATGACTTTGTTTCAGAAAAATGAAATAAACCAATTCTACAGAACCATACTTAATCCTGAGACTTTTCAGTCTGCATTAGACAGAGCATACTCAACTTTAGCTGACGCTAGAAGTGTTATTTATGAGATTCAAAAATTCAACCCAACTTCAGAAAAAATAGTTCCCGTAACGTACCTTGAATCTATGTTCACTGGTTATAAAGGAGCTGGAACGATAGGATCTTTAACAGAAATGGCTGGTATAAACCACGTGCTTTCTATGATGTTTAAGAACGACAGAATGGGATCTCCTATAAAGAATTTGTCTAGCGAAATAGACGCTAAATTCTCTGGCGTTAAAAACAAGGTAGATGCAGAAGTAGATGCTTTTTTAGCAGGTAATTTCTTAGATGGAAAAGTAAGTAAAAAAAGACTTGAGAACGTATTTAGCGACAATGGAGTAAACGAGATGGTTATACTTTCTCATCTGGCGAAAATAGAAGAAGGAGTTACTCCTGCTCAACATTTTAAGAACCAGAAAAACATACTGTTCTCGAACATTGACCAACTTAGAAAACTTGATGATAGTGATTTTGGAAAGCAAAGAAGAGAGGTGTACACAGAGGCTTACAATAGATTATTCAAAGACGCCAATTCAATAGAAGATGTATATAGAAATGCAGACAAAGATGTTGTTAGCGCACTTAAAAAACTTCAAGAAGTATTCCAACCTATAAAAGATCAGGTGTTTGAACACATGATAAAAAGACATGGCAAAACTCCAACAGTGTTTGAAAACTACATACCATCTTTTTACTCAGTATTAGGGGACAACAACACTACTCCTGAAACAAGAAGCGACTTTGAAAACATGGTTGTCGGACCGATGTCA
>ERZ807291.3089-NODE-3089-length-24085-cov-10.694465_pt1 | contig 24085 bp, 11 predicted proteins | sample MGYA00521257_ERZ807291 | MGnify/ENA primary metagenome ERZ807291 (study PRJEB31413, sample SAMN03169783) | marine metagenome | biome: Marine; feature: Water; material: Subsurface seawater | place: North Sea | collected 2011-04-28 | depth 1 m m ... | reverse complement strand
AAGTCTGCAATTTCAAAGTCTAGTTTCCCTCGTAAATCGCTACCTAAATCTAATGTAGTTTCTTTAAGTTTGTCTTTATTCCAGCTTACACCAGTGCGTGGGCATAATTCTGTACCATCTTCAAATTGCGGCAACAGTTCTGTATTAAAGTAATTACTTAGCCAATCAAAGTCACGTACATTTTTCCAGTCCCATTCATGACGTGTAATATTAGTCATGTATGCTCCTAGACGTGCTCCATAGATCGCCCATAGACCGTTTGTTGTATCTTCACCTACGCTCATCCATACCATAAGACGTCTGTAATTTTCTCTGTGAATACGTTTTAGTTGACTAGGATCTACAACGTCGCCATCTTCAAGTCCCATTTTAACGCCTTCACGGAAACCAGCACGCCATGCTTGTAGAGGACTTCCATTGTTGTGTACCCAGCTATACCAATTGTTCATTTGTACATATTGAATATTCCAACAAAAGTCTACTTGTGCACGTTTATCGCTAGCCGGTGCTGCTTCATGTGTACGCATACGATTAACAACATCCACTGGCCACATTTTAATGCCGCCGTTTCCGTAAACTAAACCGTTTACAACATTTTTTGCTGCAAAGCTAATAACATGGTTTGCTCCGATTCTGTCTGCATCTAGTTCAACGTTGAAAAAATCATCGTTAACAATATTGTCAGCATCAACTGTAATAAATCTTTCAGTTTCGCTTAGTGCAGCGGCAGCTTTATGTGCTGCATCACTGCCCCATACACCGTGGCTTCGTTTGGCCCACGGACACTTTTCAAGTAAGTCTGCATAATTTTCATCTGCATTCGGTTCATCATAACTGATATATACAATATCATAATCGTTGATGCTTACCATATTAGTCATCGGTTGTTTCCTCTATCTTAAAGCTAATGTTTTTGCCTTCTTCGCCTACTAGTATTTTACAGTTTGCAGGATCAACTGTTGTGTCTATAAAAAATTCTTTGTGATCACCGATATGATCATAGGGTATGATTAGCTTATCTAGTAAAATATTAGGATTTTTCCCAGTTAAGAAAACTTTTATATCTTTGTAAATTTTATGTTCATGTGGACTTTCAAAATTACTTGTTATCCGCCATTCGCTGTTACTGTGTTTACTTATGCTAAACGTAGCATACTCGGTATCAGTGTCTTGTATGTCTATGTGATTTTTCTTAGCTAGTTTACTAAAGCCATAGTCTAGTGTAACATAATTTTGTTTTACTTTAAGACCATAACTTTTAAAAATTCGACGTGTTAATATATCAATGTTTCCAAATGCAACAAGTGTTTGCAAATGAGATAAGTCGTACAATATGTATCCATGCTCGACCAAATTGGCTGGATCTATGGTAATTGTCTCTAGTAGTCGCAAAGGATTATTCTTTTCAACAATATATAATATTACATTATCATAATTATCGTTGCGGTCAAGTTTTATGGTATTATTTTGTCGATTGATATGTGTATTAATTAAATCTGTACTAACATTTACTTCTAACTTATAATCTTTAAGATAAGTTACAACATTAAGATCTCGGCTCTGACTAGGAAGAATTTTAGGTATTTTACTCAGATGATTTTCTGTTTGTTTTAATCTTAGATAATTTTCACTTTCAACTAGCTTATATCCGTCTACTAAATCGGCAACTACAAATTTTTTAATATTTTGTATACCCATCATGATTTCAGCAGCTACCGGATCAGTTGTTTCCATAACTAATCCAGATAAGTTTTCTTTTAATTTATTTGTTACAGCATTAATTTTACCAGACCACTCGTCGAAATATATATAATATTTAGATGTCTTGTGTTCTCGTGGTTGCTGTATCAAAAGAGTTTCTGAGGTCATTTATAATTTCTTTTGTTAAAAACTGCTCATCTCGATAATGAACAATGCCGCTTCTGATTAAGCTATTTTCGATTAGTAATCCGTTACTATCGGAATACCAACTGTTTAGTACTTCAGACCAGTTTTCCGACTGCTCGTTATTCCATAAATCCTGACTGCGAGTATGTAAATCATAAAAATTATTTAATACAATTGAACAATCACGAGACATATCTAAAAATCCAGTAACTAGATTACATATAATATTTTTATCAAATGATTGTGGTTTTATTTCATTGAACGTATTATTATAAACTTCACGCCAATTTTGGAAAACTGGATCAGCCATTTTAAACCATTCAAGTGCTGTATCATCATTTGTAAAATATATCAGTTGATTATAAAGAGCCGGAAGTTGATAATTAGCTTCTATATCAAACAATGTAGATTTGTTTACAAATGTATTTCTATATGTCCTAGCTAGCGCAGGCATTGCTATACTGTAATTTTCAAACTGTTCCCAAAGCAGATCAACGTCTACATTAAGAAATAAAGTATCATAGTCTAAGTAAATTGTTTCATCAAAGGGTGTACAATGAATAAGTTGCCATACGTTACTTCCATGAAATCCGTCATCATGACCAGTATTACCAAACGGTAGTTCAGTTATGTAATCAAACGCATGGAAGTACTGCTTTGGTACCAAGTCTTCTTTATCTTTATCAACTACCAGACATACTTCTGCAGTTGGATCGCATATTTTTATACTTAAAGCTAGTGCATACCCGTACTGTATTTGATCAGAGTCTGTGTCGATTCCTAATATAACAAAACCTCTAGACATATAGAACTCCTTGTAGTGCACTTTCAATATCAACGGCATGTCTACTTAATGCTCGTTTGTTCATAGCATGCAAGTTTAAATCTATATTACGAGTTAATATGTTTTTCCACTGTTCATGTCTGTTATGACTTAATAAAATCCAGTCGTTAACACTTTTAATTTCAACAATATCATCTTTTTGATCCATATTTTTCATTGGGATTGACATAAAATCGTGCATGTATGTTTCGTTATTAAAACCGTTGAGCAAATGTGCTGCAACACTTACACAAAAATCTGTTCTAAATAATTTTCCAGGAAACTGATAAAGCAATGCATAATAATCCCAATTATCTTTAACATGCTGCCAAGTATCAAAAAATACTTTACTTTCTTCGCTTTTGTCAAAATAAACAACAGTACTCCACCAATGATGCACGCCGCTGTCACTGAGAGATATTTCGTTCATATAAGGAGGCTGATGCTCTAAGTAGATTGCATTACGATGCATTGCAACTGGATGCTCCGTGTCAAATATATAATCGTAAAAATTGTTTTTAACGATATAATCTGTATCCAATAATATAGTTTTTTCAAACGGACTTAGATTAAAGATATCATGTTTGTTGCTGTTTAAGAATGGTGCGCTAAACTCAGTCCACGGGCTATCAAAGTGTTTCCGTGGATTAGAATCATGTGCTACGTCGTCTATTACTACTGTGTCAAAACAAGTACTGTGCCACTTGCTGTCAACACTTTCTTTAAGCCATGCATATGTACCGCTGTCAGTGATTAGACAAGTACTATTATTTTTCATGTTTGCTTTAACATAACCAGCTGCAATATGTGCAAATTGTACATAATCAAGTTGACTATTATTATAAGCAAAAAAGCAAACTCCGTTTTCTTCTTCGCTCATTTACCAATCCATAATTTTCTTAATATTTCGTGCTCTTTTGATCTTATCCATTTGTACTTTATATTCGTTAGATGCTTCATTGTATGCACTTACTAGAACATCATTAAACGCAGCTAAATCATTGATTTCAATTGGATTATCTTTTGTGTCGATTACAATAGCAGATTCTTGTTTATTAAACAACAATGCACTGACAAAACTAATTGTGCGTTCATCGGCTAAAAACGAACCCGAGTTATAGTGAACAGTTTGCAATACTTGCATTCTAGTTCGGATATTACGCTTTTGATTTGATAAAGTAGATCGATAGTTTGCAAATTCGAGGGCTTTCTCGAGTCTCTCATCCATTATGAGTTTCTCCTTATAGTTATGTACTACTATAATTATTTATGTATTAAATGTCAAGTGTTTTTTTAAGAATCGTCGGATGTATTAAAGTTATCAACGATCGAAAGCTCTGGATCAGGAGATACATCAAACGTACTTGTATTTTCTGTAATTACGTCTGGCATCAAATATCTAGGCGTTGCTTCTAGTCTTCCATCAGTTACTTGTTCAAACGCTGTATCGTCAAATACTATTTTAAATTGAACTGCAGCGCCGTTGTCAACCCATTTTCCATAAAGTTTAAAATATCTATTAGCATAGTTACTGTATGCTTCACTGTATCCATATCCGCCTGCTCCAGGTATCTGAATTAAGTAAACCGGATCAATGCAATCTTGACCGACTCGGTAGGCACTTGCATAGCCGCTTATATTATCAACAAACATGCCTGGGCCTGTGCTTGTATATCCATATCCGTACCCGTACCCGTATCCATACGCAGTTTGTGTAACACCTGCACTTGTGAATAGCAGTCCTTCATCGTCTGCTACCCCGTCTGGGTCACTTCCATCGCCATATCTGTCTGTTAAATGATAAAAGCCTTTGCCTTCACTAAGTCCAGGTGTTTGGTACCCGGCACTTTGATAAAGGTTATTCCAAGTAAATGTTAATGAACCAACTTCATTAACAATGTCCGCCCAATTAAAGTAGCCGGCAGTACAGCCTCCAGTCATTTCTAAAGAAAGTTGTAGTTGACCGCCGCCGTTAAAAAAGTATCTCGCACTATTGTAACTATCCCATGACCATTTATGCTCACCAGTAAGCCTATTTTGCCAAGGCATTTCCCTAGTATATTCATTGCTTTCAGGAGACAACAAACTAGCATTTCCAGGATCAACTGTAGCATGCGTATTCCCAGGAATAATATTATTATTAATTTTATCTTCGACTAGATTTAAATCTTCTGCACGTACCAATGTACGTCTTCTAACATCAGTTCTGTACTGCGGAACACTAAAAACTAAAAAATTATCAGCGATGTCTACATGGTCTATCATAACGTTTGTATGATTTACCAAATACTGTAAACGTTCAGCTTCGATTAAGACTTCTGCAGGAACTTGATCATCTAAGTTAACAGCGCCCCATCCAAACTTGTGTGTTAAAATTCTGTTAAGATCAGTTACCTGTGCAGATGAATAATTATCGCCGAAAATTAAGTTGGCAAGATCCGCAACAGAGTTGTACTCCTCGGCTTTGACTATGCTACCAGGAGTCACTGTCATATTACTTTACTCCGACAACTATTTCAATTGTTCCTGCAGCAGTAGTAGTTTTATCTTCTAACGCTCTGCCAATAATTGTTCTATAGTCTAATATATCCATTGGCCGAGCTGATTGCGCATGCCCATGTGTTAGACTACTTACTAGCCTATCGCCTTTTTGTACTTTGCCAACAACTTTACACGGAACACGTCCGGATAATGCAACGAATGGATGAGTGTCATCTGTTCCTGCGCCGGCATTCATTTCAAATCCAGGCTGTGTTGATACTACTCCAAACACTTCAGTGTCTGCAAGTGTTCCCGTTGGAATAATTTCTTTTTGTCCGCCTAGTCTTACCACTGTACCCGGATCCAAAATTTCATCTGCTGCGTATCTTTCTGCAAGGTCAGCGTATTCTGCACTAGTAGCAGTGCCTCTAAACTTAAACTGATTTCTATTAGACATGTTAATGCCAGCTTGTATTACAGGGAAGTATTCAGATAATAGTGTCAATCCGTCTTCTGCGTATTCTGTTACTGCAGGTGTCCAAGCTACTTCGTCATCTACTGTAATTGTAACAATAACGTTATCTACTAGATGTTCCATAGTATAATGATATATACCGTTAGTGTCAAGTCTTTTTCTAACTTCTACACGAGTGGGTCCAGCAAAACCGATTGGATACCACTTGCCATTATCGTATAGATACAAAATGCTGTCTGCATTGTCATACCAAAGTGTGCCTTCTTGTGGATTAACAGGTGGTGTCGGACTAGCAAAATTTTCTAGTAAATTTAAAAAATTCTCATTGACATATTCGCCGAATCTAGTAGTATTTTTCCCTATCAAGTAAACAGGAGTGCTAGTATCTACTGTGCCGTCATTTACTACGACTGGAGTTTTTGCTGGATCGCTATAATTAACTGAATATGGCATTGCTTTTCCTATTATACTTCGCTGTAAGTTGTTCTAATTCTTAGTGTGTAAACTATTTGTATTTTTCTATTTGCACTTTTTTGCACTGGGTGAAAAATAACATGTGTTAGCATATTACTGTCTCCACTGTAAAGTGCGATCTCATCGAAAATATAATCACCATTTAAATCAGTTGATGTGTCTTCTGCATCTTGATCGTTGGGCTCAGTATAATCTAGTGTACTAGTTAATACAACGTCACTGTATGTGTTGCCCACAGTGTGCTCTACAACTGCACTATCAACTGATTTCGAATATGTTTCGTTAAACAGTTCGCTACTAATACTATCTGTATTGGGAGATTTGTATGTTATTGCACCCAATCCATCGATTGTTGTGCCGCCGTTTCCATATTTCATATTTACAATACTGTGTGCACCTTGATTAGCAAGAAGATTTGCAAGTGCAATACTTATATTTTCAAAATGAATAGCATTTCTACGCTTTGCTAATACTTCGCCAGAATCTGCGTCTTGTATAACTACATGACCTTCAATATTAACTAAAGATTTTTCAACTTGTGATAAACTCATTTTTCTTTTTCCATTATGTAGTATTTATATCGTTCCGCTACCTGCATTTCTGATATATCTGTGTATTAGTCCTGTGCTATCTGTTGCTAAACTTGACCCTAAGTCATTGTATGCATAACTTAACGAATCTCCGTAATCGGAGAATTTTTCGTTTGCTGCAATACTAGTGTTTGCATCAACAACCCTTGTGTTTGCAGTATGTGCACTAACACTTGTGCCTAGTGTGCCTCTGTGACAATACATTAACGTATTACCATCTATTGCACCGTATGTTATTCTTTCATTGTTTATCCAAATAACACCTTCTTGTCTTCTCAATACGGCTGCATTAGTTAATTCAATGGTTGTATCAGACTCTGCGATGTCTTGCGACAATGTTGTATTATTGTTATCCACAATTACAATGTTTTCTTGAATATCATAATTAGTAAACATATTCATTTGGAAGCTACGAGTGTCACTGGTTACAGTGTCTCCTGATGCGTTTGTTTGTACACTGATTCTAATATTTTCTAATAAATCCAAACCTACCAATTCATCGCCAAGACCTTCAACTTCGGGTTGATCGAAATAATTACCGTCATATACTACTTCTATATTAGCATCAGTTTCTGAGAATGCAAGTGCATCTATGTTTTCAGGATCAGACTCGAACGTGCCTCCTGTCAGAACAGTATCGCCTTGCCAGTCTCTAGTATATCTATCAAACTTTAATGTAATATTAGTATTTCTGTCTATTTCAGTTAACCCAATTCCCATGCTTTCCGAAACCGTTGGGCGCTGCACACTAGCGTGTAACTTTGTGTGGAAGGGCTTAATAGTGTCAAAATACTGCTCAATAGCTGTAGTATTATAGTTTTGATATGATTCAGGATTCATTATTAGCGGATGATCAACACTTAATTTAACGTATGTAGTTTTAAACGCAAAGTCATCTGCTGTGCCATTGATAACTGCTTGATATAAGCATCTAAACCATAGTTTGTTGTATCGGTCTTTGAACTGGCCTACAAATACATCTTCTCTGAGTGTATCAAAAAGTAATTTGATAATGTTTGCAGAGCCACTATCATAGCCACTAATATCAAAACCAGCAGCATCAAACCCATGTCCGAACTTACTTTCATTCCATAACTCGTCACTAAACTCAATGGTGCCATATTTTTTCCAACGGAGTTTAAACTCTCCGTTTTGCTTGACCCAAAGCTCAGGTCTGTTTACACCGTCGGTATGTGAGCTGTTTCTCACATAAACATAACTTCCTTCTGGAATGTCAATTGTTAACGGCACAACTGGTATAGGCATAATATCTCTAATTGTGTCAACTTCAAAGTCTGGACGTATAGAACTATCATGCTGGAAAGTAATTCTTCCATCGTCTGCGTATTCTCTATACACCCAATCTTTAAAATTCCAATAATGATCAAGTTTGTATTCAACTTCGCCTTCTACATATGATTTATAAAATACATGATCCCAGTTTTCAAGTGTACTTGTTACACATATATCTATTAGATAATCATTAATTGCATCAACAAAGTTTTGCCTTGCTGTTGCAATGTCTCTATACAAACTCTGCACAGGACGTGTTAAATGTCCGTATCTATTGTAAGGATGCAATCTCAAGTCTGGAACAGGTTGGCCACGCCAAACTTCGATATCTGCTGCTTCAGTTTCCGCTGGTAACGAATAATTATAAATCTGTGCCCATTGTAGTTCAACTGTGTCTACTACAGGATCATTTGCAATCACTTCATCGTCTAAGCATATATAGAACTTGCCATCTTTGATAACTACATCTTCTTTGTAATAAGTTGCACTGTTGTCCCATTCAGTATATGTGTATACGTCATGATAATTATTATACCCAGCTAAACTATCACGTATCTTAATATGCAAATACTCAGGTATAGTCTCATCCGGGTCGTTTTCACCGATTAGCGTCCATTCATTTAATGGTAGACTATTACTTTCGTATGCCTGATTTACTTGTACAACAGTATCAGTTGACAAAAATTTATCAGCATTTGCAATTAACAATCTGTCACTTTGACTCGGAGCAGCCCATGCTACATCTGAATTTTTAAAGTCAGTTAAGATATTTGCAAGTTGTAGCGTATTATAGTTTCTAACACCTGTTGCAGAATTTTTATTCTTAACCCAGAAATAATAGTTTGTTTCGGTTCTACTTGTAATTGGATTAAAGTATACACTTTCAGTCCAGAAATATCTAGTTTCACCGTCGATAACTTTGCTATAAGGCTGCCCAGATGCTAGTTGACCATTAATGATTTTCCCTGTTCTCACAAAGTCTACATATTCTTCAGGCAGAACTGGACTGTATATCCATTCATATATCTCAACTTCACTTCCGGTGAATAGTCTACCCCAGTATTGCTGTTGATATTTTTCCGAACCTTGTTCGTAATCTAAATAAACACTAGTTGACAAATCCCACCAACGCATTCCGATATATCTATCTGTCCAAGCATCTTCATTATCTCTGTAACCATAATAAGTTGAATTATTATAGTTTGCCATATCAGCTACGGACTTAAAGTCGATTTCATTGTCGATAAATCCAGGAATAATTCCTTTTGCAGGGTCAAACACTTCCAAAGAAGTTATCAGTGTTTGGTTTACTGCGTCATATATTTTTACGTTCTCTACTAAATCACTTCTAGACTGGGGCGGAGCGATTCTGACTTTTTGCCATTGCCCATCGAAGTTACCAGATGAGATTAAAAATCTTCCTGTATATTCATATACTGCTGGTGCACCATCTCCGTCATCATCTACAAATGCGTAAATCGGACTTCCATCTGGACGACTGTCGCCGAAATTATATCTAAATATAACAGGTGCTTCAGTTGACGTTGGATTTACTTTGTAAACATTAAAGTTTGCATCCAAATCTGCTTTACTAGAAAATCTAACACTTCTCATTGGATAAACGTTACCAGCACTGCCTTCTTCGTCGATATATTCGTCGATATAAAATGCATATGATTTATCCGAGTCTATGCGAGTTACTTTTTTAACACCGTCAATACTAGGAACAGTATTACTACCTGCGATGTAAACATAATCGCCAACATTTAAATTATGGAACACAGGATAGTCTCTGGTATAATCTGCCATATCAATTTCGATTAGTGCTTCGTCTGCTTCTTCTACACCTGCACACGCTCTGGTAATATGCATACCGAAATTCATTGCTTGATATACATTATATCCCGCATTAATATTTGATTTTTCACTGTTGTCTGCAGTCCAGATACTAAACAAGAACGGATCGTTTTCTACTTTTTCAAAAACTGTAACTGCATTTCCTGAAATATCATATCTTACTGTTTGGAATTCGTTGCTTATAGTACTGGTCGTAGCAAAGTATGTTTGCGGTGTTATACCTAGTGTAACATTAGCAGTGCCGTTGCTTCCGATGGTCATTTCTTCGTTGGTGCTAACAATTTTTAATCTATTGTTACTATTACTTGCAGTAACACCTGAAATGTTTGCAGCATTAATAGAACTAACAGTGTCTGTTAAGTCGCTGGTGCGGTCTACAGAAACAGTTGTTACTCTAGCTGGTATAATTCCCGAATCAATTCCAATAAAGCTATTTGCATTTCCTGCGCCTATATATAACGTTGCTCCACTACTTAAAATTCTAATTTGTCCAGACGATAAAGTAATAGCAGACACATTTGGAATTCCTGCTGCATTAATTTGATCAACAGTTTCTTGCGCATTTAAATCAGGAGTATCGATTACTGTAATACCTGAACTTCTGATAGTTTCCTGTCCGCTTGCAAGTCCTAGTTCTGCATTTGCAGTGCCTGCACTAATAACCATTGCAAAAGCACGTTCGGAGTTTGGAATGTTTTTACTTAGCAACAAGTTTCCAGCTTGTGTTAAACTTGCTGTAACTCCCGGTATACTAGTTGAATTAATTTTATTAATAACTTCTGTACTATTATATATTTTAGCACCGGCGCCAGTGGATGTTGCAATAATTAAGTCTGGCGTGAATGCAGCATTATTGTTTATTAGATAACTTTTAATATTAGTTATGTAAGGAGCAGTAGACAGTTTGTTTACTGCTGTTGTAACATCGGCTGCAGGAACAGATGCGGCATCTGTATAACTAGTATTTGCAATTGCATTAATGATGTTTAAATCATTTTCAATTAATGCATCTAACTCTGCCGTAGAACCTGTTCCGATGCCTGCTACATCTCTAACGCTTAGTATATAGTTTATATCAAGTCCGGCATCTTCTGTGAAGTAATTACTCAAAAACGTTTGCCAACCTGTTGCACCACTATTATTAGTCATCGAAATTCTTAAATCTTCAATAACAGAAATTCTAGTATCAGTGTAACTACTAATTAAATTTGTGTCTTTAACAAATGAAGATTCAAATGCTGTTATAAATCCTTGATATACAGTAACATTGGTAATTATAGATTCAGCTTCGTCAAAAACAACACTAATACCGTCAATTATTAGTTCTTTATCGCCGCTAGTATCACCGACTACAGTAAAATTAACTGTATTACCTGTTTTTGTTGCAGGCTGGTAAACAATAGATGATGTTTCGTTCTCAAATATCAATGTTTGATTTATTGTACTGGACTGACCGATAACTAATGTCGAACCATTTGGAACTCCTGTAACATTTAAGTTACCACTGCCAGTCAACTGTATAGTTTCTAACGTCGAGCTTTCGCTTGTTCTTTTAATCGTAACAACTGTGTTGTCAATCACAATAGTTTGACCTTCGGACGAAATTACAGGTAGACTAGTGCGTCCAATGACTTCAACTGGATCATTCGGACGTTGTAGACCACTAGACCCATCTTCGTCTACCATTTTCCATACAAAGCCATCGTATATTACTTTATCGTTTGTTTTATAAGATACTCTGTTATTCCACGCTTCAACATTTTGATAATCTCCTACAAAATCATATACATCTTTTGCTGCTGTTGGAAATTGTTCAAAATCTTCTTTGTTTAATACTCTAAAGTCTGTTTCTGTAATTAATGGTAAGCCAGCAGTAACAAAATCATTATTAAACTTCTCCGAATCTGTTATAGTAAGAACATTATACTTTTTACTTGGACGAGTTCTAAATACATTGTCAGTTGACCCTGTGACTAGTAAATTACTAGTTGGATCGATGTCAATTATTCCTTCACGCTGTGTATCGTTAAAGTCTTCGCTATGGAATTTTACAACTTGCGGACTAGTAGTAAGTACGTCGCTGTTAATTTCAAACTCGACTGTGTCTCTACTTCTGACATCACCAAAGTCTGCTGTTCGCACTGCCCACATTTCATATAAGTTTGCGTCCGATGTATTACCTAAAATACTTGTATTTCTCATAAATGCATTTAGGCCGTACTTAGTACCTTTGTATTTTCTAGTACCTTTGATAAAATTAAACACACTATCGTTGTCTAATTGTAAATAGTCAGCCCACTGCGGTTTGTTATACCCAATATTAAATCTTGCAGTATTAACCGCTTGTTCGTTATTAACTCCTGCACTATTTGCTGTAAAGTAATCTAATGAACTATTAGCACTTGTGTCCAAGTTATCAATAATAGTATTTCCATTGACAATGTAGCCAGGAGAGTATAACTTGCCGTTCCAATTTTTAGTTCTTGCACCTCTCCATACGATACGTTTATGGCGCTGACCTAGAGCTGCATTATATAATACATCATCAAAGTCTGTACTGTTAGATAAGATAATAGCATGTTCTAATTCTACACGATACAGTCTCAATCCAAGTATATTTGTATTCTCATCTTTTGCTTCAATTGTTGTTATTGCAGTTTCAGTTGAGTTTACAGGTCTACTTACAATAATTTTATTAGCTTCGATTTCATTACCATGATGATCAATTAAGTTATTCACACCGTCATAGCGGTTAATAATAGTGTCATAATATCCACGCTCGCCATCATAAATTTCGTACTTCTGTGAATCTGGGATGCAAACAAATGTATCGCCAACACTAGCAGTTTCATTCCAGAATACAAAATCATTTGCAGTAGAACGCCAATTTGTAACCCAACCCTGTGACTTTAAATATTCGCCATGTCCCAGGATAAAGTTATATGTTTCTTGTAAGTTTGGCAGTGTTTCGCCATAATAAAGTTTTTTAGGAACAGCACTATAAGATTCATATCTTTCCAACACAGTATTAGAAAAATTAGAAATTATTTTCTTACTGTTTTCCGAAGGTGGAAAGTACGACGAGTACATTGTATTACGATCAATGCCAACTGCTTTAAATCCAACAGTTTGTTTAATAAACTGTATGCCTCCCATAAACGTTTCGTGATTGGGTTGATTTAAGTATAGTATAGTTTGTGTATTTTCTTCAGGAACAGTAACTTTACCTTTGTCCTGACTGCTTTCCAATACAAAACTTTGTCTATTAGGATTAATAAAGCCGCTTGCTTTAATAATTGGCTGCATTCCTGCATACTCAAATCGTTGTGCAATATTGGTTGCTGAAGTTCTATTGTACTGTGCAAAATCTAATACTGCATTGCTTAATCCAATAAAATATTTTTTAACATTAGATTTTAAATATGCTTCGGCAACTACATTGCCATCGCTAAACACAACGCCAGGTTTGCTTTGATAGTCTTTACCCGGATCAGTTACTGATACTGCTACTACCTTGTTATTTTCTACAATAGCACGAGCTTGTGCATCTGTTCCGAAATTTCCAAAAATACTAATCGCCGGAGTTGCATTAACTTCTGTACTAGACTTAACTAAAATTCTTTCAATGATACTGTCACTGTACTGTACGTTAGAAAGACTCGTAGTTTTATAACTTTCAAGCTGTTTAGAATTACTGTTGATTAAAATATCATCTGGGATACTGTTAGATCTAATTACTTTTCTGTTAGAACTTTCAAAGAAATTGTTTGTTACCCAAAGAGGACGCAAACGTAGTAACGCTAAGATTTGTAAGAATTTAAATTCACTTGATCTTACCCATTCGTATTCAATATTCGACATATCGCCAAACTTAAATTCTGCTGCACGTTGTGCTATGCCTGGTTCTGCAACTACGCCAGCGGTAGCAGGATCATTTAACGCACCTGCGAGTGTAACTAATGTATTATTGTCCCAGTCGTAGCCAGTATATGCATATGCTAAGTTATGTTGTGCTTCTTCGGTGGGATCGTTAAATAGTCCAACTTTTAATGCAGATATTAATGCACTACGTTTAGTAGCGTCTTGCCAATCATAATTTGCATCCCACCAGGTCGGCTTTGTGTTGTATCCAAACATTTCCCAAGGATGAGTATGAGGACGATCTGTATTAAAATAATAGTTATATAGTCCTCTCCATCCGCCGATGCCAGGTCCTACACTACTATAATTCCAAGTAAACTTATTTGTTTCATCAAAGTATGTTGGATCATTGATAGTTGTTAATCCACTTGTAATAAAGAATTGCTTGAAATCAGTTTCCAATGATGCAATATAGTCATCCCAATTGTAACTTGTAACTTGATTTGCGCTTGGCATTATTTCTTTAAAATCAACAATATCATTTAGTTTAGCATTTAAGTTGTTATAAATTCTAAGTTCTAAATCATACAGTGCTGCATCTTCGATGCTAAACCCAACTACTGATCTGTCAGAAATACTAGTACCTGTTCTCAGTGTAACACTTCCGTCGTGACCAATTAAAACGTTACTTGTAGCTTCATTTGTACTTTCAATATCGAACTCAGCAAATTGTGGAACACTCGGACGTACTAAGCCGAGTTTTACAGCACTAGGAGGCACAAAGCTAACACTGTTGACAGGATACCATCTAACTACTAAAGATCCTGTGTCTGCAATATCTAATGTTTTTACAAGTGTAACTTTATTATCGCTGAGTGTATAATCTACATCTTTGCATAAACTATGCCAGCCTGTGTCATCTTTTGCCCACAGTTGAATATGGTTGGCTGTGTCGTCGTAAGTGTTAATTGCACTAGGCAATTCAAACTCAGTTGTTGGTAGTGCAGCCAGTAGTGTGTACTCTGCAAGTTCAAATTCAGTAAACATTGCCATATCACTGTTAGCAAACGGGCTTTCTGAATTTCTTCCCAAGTTAATTTCCGAAAATGCACGATCAACTAATTCATAAACTGGTGTTTCAATAGCTGTTTGTTTATGTAACTGTTCTACTTTTCTTAAGAACTGCATTTTAAACTTTTTATAATTACTAGCTGCATATTTGATACTGTTATATACATTAGTATCAACATCAGATGAAAGTTGGTTAATTAGTGCAGTGCTGTATGGCTGCTTTCTAATTGTACCTCCGAAATCATGCGACACTAGTAAGGAGTTGTAGTTGTTCTTACCAAAGAAGTTACCAGTAAATCCTGGGATGCCTGTCATTTGATCACGTAAATGCTCTTGCAAGTCACCGAAACTAGCATGTGTTGCCCAATCATTGAATGCATTATATAGATGTGTATCTGCAGGCATAAAGTTACCGTCGGCAGTTGTTTCTAACTCAGAATCTGACCACCAATAAACGTCAATAACATCTCCATCATTTGTATTAGCAACAGTTAAGAAGCTGTTGTTAACAACATATAAGTTAGACTGCTCGCCATTTACTAATACTTGAATATTTTTAATTTGATTATCGTTAATAAGATCACTGTTTTCAGATACGTAAATCAATCCTGTAACAGAATTATCATTGACATCACGATATCTAATAACACTACTATCGAAATCAGAACCTACAGTGATAGTCAAGTTATAATCATCTATTGTATTAATTGTAACATTTGTTAGTGCGTTGCCTTTAAAATCTACAAATTCAATTTCACTGTTAACAAACAATGTTTGGATGTGAAACACTCGATCTTTAGTAACGTATGCATGAGGATTATTACCAGACACACGCCTAATGTGCGATCTTGAATTTTCAGTACTTGTGGTACTAAATTTAAATGCACCTTTGGACTTGTTTATAATAAACTTGTTGTCAGTGTTTAAGTCGGTTGTGCCTAAGTTAACGACGATGTCAGAACTATCTGAAATATAATTAGCGTGTCTCTTAACTGGCTGTCCTTGACGCAGTAGCTTCCACCCATTATAATACTTTTCATCGTTTAGTGTTTTATAAAAGTAATATCCGGGAATTTCTTTTGTACTACCCGTGTCGAATGTTTGGTGATATACACTGTTTTCTCTAATAACATTAAAGTGATATCTGTTAGCACCTAAACCAAAATCGAAACTCAATCCTGGCGAGTTTCCGTAGTCAACATATCTGGGACTAAATCCTAAACTTTCGTCTGCTCGTCCTGTACTTTTTCCGAAATCAAATATACGATCGCCTGTAAATGTGCTGTTAGGATACACACTTTCATTTTGTAATTCTACTAGATCAACGTCATATAGTTGGAAAAGTGCACCCTGACTTGTTCCTTCTTTTTGTTGTCCATAAACCCAGTCGCTGCCATTCCAAAACCATTCACTTCCACTGTAAATCAGATTGTCTTGACTTTCGTAAAACACTGCATTATAACCATTAACACAAACTACTTTGTCGCCTTGTACAAAACTTGATGTATCATATTCTAGTGAAAGTGTAATTACAGAGCCAACTCCAGACACTTTAAAAATTTTATTATCGTAGTCTGGGTTACCACTATTAACAAATAGAACAGTTTCGCCATTGGCTATGTTTCTAGCGTAAACACGATTCCAGTATTTTTTATTTTCAAACAAAGTTGGGTCTTTGTCGTTGGTGTGTGTTTCTTTACAATCCCAATATGTAATTTCGTCATCGACTACTAGCTTAACAAGATCACCTTTAATATAACCTTTGTGTACCCAATCTTCTGAAATTAAATGTTCAGCTAAGTTAAATTGTTCGTTGCCTACAATAGCAGTTTCGGGATCGATACTATCATACATATAGTCAACAAAATCCAAGTGCTGTGTTCCGTAGTTGTACTTTTGTATATTAGCACGGTATTCAATAATCGGACGAGTTGCTCTGAAAACATCTTTTGCATATAGCAAGCTATCTATGTCTGCGTATTCACATTGTGAAATAATAGCGTCTTCTTTAACCCAGAGATTACTACGTGCCCATGCACTTTGATCTAAACTCCAACGTTGTTCAACTGTGTATTCACGTGCTTCGCCTGCGCCGTAAACTTTTCTAATAGACCAGATTCTTTTATTATTTCTTGTGTGCAAAGTAAAAGTAATGCCATTTGGAGATTCTACTCCGTCTACGATTAAAACATCATCTGTTTCAAAGTTTGCATTACCAGTAAAGCCTGCACCGTTAAACAAAACTTTCATTCCATTTTTAAGAGCTAGTGTTTTACCATTTGCTAGTACTGGCGTTGTATATTGATATGATCCAATTATGTCATCAATTGCTACAGGATTTTCTGCAGTTACAGTTAATGTAGCTACTGGCAGATCATCTAATGCCCAAAAATATGTGTGATAATTGATAAACATATCAATGTTAATTGGCAAATCTAATGTGTAGCCTTCTTCATCAAACACACGACTATTTTGATTAAGTTGAACATCGCTAAAGTTCATGTTATGTAACAAGTCATCATACGCTAGTGCATTAGTAACACGTCCTGCACTATCTTTATTGACAAGTCCTGGAGTGAACTGATACGGATCGCTGGTTCTACCATCTTCGACATAACTGTCACTGTTTTTTCTTGTATGTGTTTTTTCACCAACGTAATGATTGATAGCTTGTAAACTGCCTGTACTCATTAACTGTTCTAGTGTGCTGTCCAAGAAACGTTTGTTAACATCTGTTCTAAAAATTTCAGGTAGTAAGCCTGTAACATTTCTTGTGCCAACATATTCTTTACTTTCGCCCGGACGTGTAATTAGCGGGGCCGTAATTGGGTTGGCTTTATAGTTCTTGCTCATACGATGCTTACTCCGGTATTAGCTGCAACACTAGTTGGATTTGCTCCAAATGCATTTGTAATTGTTATATTAGAAGTATTTAATATAGGTAAAAATAGCTCATCACTGTCAGCTCTAATTTCAAATAAATTTGCATTAAAGTCTCCAATAGACTCAATAGTAACTTGACTTACTTGACCTACTGTGTTATTATGTATAAATGCTGCTAACTCAGTGAAGTAAAAAGTTTCACCGAAGTCCCAATTATTAATATCAAAATACTGTTCAACTAATCTGGTAACAGTTTGTTTAATTTCAGTATCGCTCATTGTAGCATTACTTGTTTTTGTTACGTTGAATCTAGCTTGTAACTCGTCACTTGCTAAATCTCCAAATAGAATTTTATATCTTACTGGTCTGTATATTATTTGATCACTAATTGTTTTTTTACTGTCTAGTTTTGAAAACAAGTTATTGAGTTCGTGTACAGTCGGAGGCACTGGTTGAGTGTACGATCTGCCATCATTTTTAGCCCATACTCTAAACTCTGCATCATAACTTTCTAGCAATACAAAAGTATCGATAATGTTAGTAATACTAGGATCGATAACTTGACCTAAGTCAGCAACTCTTTTATATTTTGTTTGTAGGTTTGCTCTGCCAGGAACAACTGTATTGCCTAGTTCGTTTCTTACATTATATTTGAAACCATCAACAGTTTTGACACCTAACCTAGTAGTCTGTGCATTTGCTATGTCGTAAAACGCCGCCGGACTATCTGGAAACCCGTCATTGTCTGGATCGCTTAACGTAATTCTTACTTTGTATGGATCTGTGTATCCATCGTTATAAGTAAAATATCCTGCTACATTAAATTTGTAATCTTCATTTAGCGGAGTGTTATTAGTATCAGTTTTAGTATTAATACTCAATACTGTTAAGTTATCTCTACTAGGTTTTTGTGTTTCACTACTAAGTGTATCGCCAAAGTTTAAGTTTCCAAATTTAATAGTATCATCACTGCCATACACAAAGCGAGTTTTTCTTGTTAAAATTTCCCACTCGCTTGACTTATAATTCACACGAATAATCCAACTGTTATCTATGCCTGTGTTGCTTTTATCACCTTCGTTGTATCTGCTCCAACTCACAGGATCGTTATTATTGATTCCAGATTCTGGCAAGTCTGCACTGTCAACAACTACCCATTCCTGTTCGAGTGCGTCATAGCGTAGTGCAAAACTATTATTGTTATCTAACTTAGAAATAACTTGAGACTTTACAGTATCTGTTAGTTCACTTTCAAAATTAGGAATAATACGTCTAACACGAGCAGCACTTGGAATAATTTTGTTTAGAACTACTGCGCCTCGACCTCTTTCATCTACACCAGTTGGAATGCCTGTCGCATCATCCTCGCCTAGTCCGTCGTTGTCGGCGCTTATGATACGTGTCCATACACTATCTGCATCAGCTACTTCTACAACAGCTACAGCACCACTTCCGCCGCTGCTAGGAGATGTAAATGTCACACTAGTAGCTGCATCGTAGTTTATTCCACTATCTCGTATAGTAACACTTACAACTTCTCCGTTACCAACATTAGCTTCTAGTACTGCACTTTGACCTACACCATTAACTGTAATAGTTGGAGGATCTGTGTAATTTGTACCGCCATCGAGTACACGCACAGATTTAATATATCCCTTTTTAAATGGTTCTGTTACAAATTCTACAATACTGTTAATTTCCAACTTTCTCATTGCATCGATACCGTTTTTACCCAAACGCTGAGGAACACCTTTGCGTATAATATTTCCAGTAGATGTTTTATGACTTTTAGTAACTTGGTTCCATCTATAAGATGTTTCAGCTGATCCAAGATAAGAAACATATTGAGTAGTATCAGTATACTGTGACGGAACATTCCACGTACCTGCAGTATCGTACTGGTGTCTCTGATAGAAAAAGTTTTTAACTTCACTGTTATCTAACAGCGGTCGAATATATGTATCATATAGTAAATCACTGTTAAGTCTATTAGGAAGTGTTACTGACTTTCTGCTAGTAACGTTTTCTTCATACAAATATCCATCGTCGAAGTATTGAGTAGCATCACTGTATGTAGCAGTAGGATCATTGAAATCACGGAAACGACTGTGTCCGCTGTGTATACGATTTACACTTTTAATTTTTCTGATATTGTTACTTGCTGTTAACGGAAAAATACTATAATCTTCTGCTGTTACCATACGGTCTTGTGTAGCAAAAAATCTGCTTGCGTTTGATTTTATACTATCAATTGTTTCACGAGCACTAGCATTGCTTATTGTTTCTTTTAAGCTACAATCCATTATTGCAGTATATGTTGTGCCGTCACGTCCGATATAGTTGAACTGTATTGCAACACTACCAATGTCACTGGGCATTAGTCTGTATGTTTGATTAAGCCCAGTTCTATACCATACTCTTATAATACCACGTGGGATATTACCAAAATCTCCGTCTGCGAACACAACACTAATCTGATCATCTTCTCTTGAACTTACTGTAAAGATATCACGCTGATTGTTATTGATACTGTTATAAACTGCACTTAGTCCAAACAGTCTGTCAATTTGTGTCCAATTCTTAACAACTTTACCTGCTTCGTCAATTGTTTGCACCCATATGTTGCCATTCGCAACATTTTCTGCGTTGACGTCAAGTACCATGTTAGGTAAACCGTTTTCAATATTAAAGTCTTGAAAATCTAACGATCCTTGTTTTAATCCCATAAAGAATCCGGTGTTAGGACTATCGAAACTACTATTATCGTCACGATATAGCAAGTCGATTACGCTATAAGGATCTGGTGTTTTTTCTTCTAACTTTCCTAAATCTTTGTTATGGTAAACACTGTGTGCTCCAAATGTTGCACGTCCGCCGTTTACTTTTCCAGAAAATGAATATACAACATCATTGTTTATACTATTTGTTCTATAAATTTCATTTCTGATATTATTTCTGTCAATAAATTTATCAAACGGCTGTCCGAATTTACTGTTAGACTGTAAAACAGAATTTATTACTGTTAAAAAGTTTTGATAGTTTTCAGGGTTGTTTGTACCGCTAAACTGTACAAATCTGTTAGCAAGACTATTTCCGTTAACATCGTAAATTTCTTCGCTTGTTCTGATACTATCTACTTTTAAATAACCATTAGCAACAACATTTCTAGTAGGTGTGTATCCTAAAAACTCTGCAATACGCAGTGCACTTTCTCTGCGCTCTGCAGTACTTAAAAATGTTTCACGAGTATTGAGATCATTTCTAAATGCTAAGTTGTGGCCCAAGAATGCCATAAGTTCGATTAAACTTACAAATTCACTTGAACTAATCCAGTCATTGAAGTTTTCTGGATAGTTGTTATTCATGTATTCGACCATAGCATTACGGATAGTGTTGAAATCGTATGCTTGGAAGTTTGCTTGTGCAAAACTTTCGTATATTACACTAAAATCTTCTGCAGCAAATAAACTGCTCTGTCTTGCGCCTTGTGCCATTATGCTATCTCACCTACAAAATTCAAATATAGTTCTTCAGCAGTGCCAGTATCTACATATTCAACTTGAGCTGTTACAGAAATTGTATGCTCATCTGGTTTTTGTAGCCGACTGCTGATTAAGTTCCATCTCGGATCACTGTTTATGATTCGTTCAACGTCTTCTTGAATCACCGATTCAGTGTAAGCATCCATTGGCTCAAATAGCATATCCCAAATTATACTTCCAAATTCAGGATTAGCTAGACGTTCGCCTCTTCTTGTGTAAAAATGATTCATAAGGTCACGCTTTGCTAAATCCTTGTCTACAAGAATTCTGCTTGAAGCTTTTTGACCTATTGAACTATATCCGATATATGTTGCCATAATATTATTTATCGCTAAATTATATGGTAATATAATTCTTTAGATTTTGATAATAGTAGTGATAATATCCTGCGGTTGCATTGGTTTTGTAACGATAAGATTCGTTCCGTCTACCGTAAAGTCAAATTCATTTTGTACTAAGTCGCCGTTGATGCGTACTTCTAGTTTTTCAATTGGTTCCATTACAGGAGTAGTTGGTAATTTGAAAATAACTGTCGAACTGTCAAATACATAGCGATTTTCTAACATTGTTTTTTTATAGTCGTTAACTATTTGCTTTTTAGAACTTTCAGGTGTGTATGGCAAGAATGTTTTTGTTTCTGCATAATATGCAAATCTTGCTCTTTTTAGTTCTTCAGTTGAAAGAGTTCGGGTTTCATTATTATTACGCATTGCAAAAATACCCTGTGTACGAAACCATCGTCTGGGCTTTTGCTTGCCGTAATCAGCTAATCTCAATACTGTTGCTGCTTTTATACAATGCTGTTTATTAAAGTTACTGCGCATGATTGTACTAGCAACATCATCCCACAATTTATTTGATATCTGTTCTTTCATATCATATATTCCTTCATTGGAATATACAAAGTGAATTTTATTTACTGCCCAAAAATATAACATCAATCCATCGTAAACAGATTGTGGAAGTTCTGTCAGATTATATGTACTCAACTGACGTTTAAATAATTTTTGTTGTTGGTTAAACTCGGATATCCACACATTGTATGATTCTTGTTCTGTTACTCCACGGACAACATAGCCTTCGCCGTAGCCATACCCGTCGTAACCTACATACTTTGCAAAATTCAAAGCTACTAACTTAGCTTCTTCTGATATTTCCAATGAATTAATTGGAATTTCAGTTTCGAACCGTTCTTGATCTGCCAATGTAAAGTCTTGCCATACAGTTCTTAATTGATCGTTTAATTGTACTATCATACTACAGTTCCACTTACATCACTTTTCCATTCTCGTCTTGTTCTCGGGTTTGCATTATTTGCTTTAGGTCCAGTGCCTGCATCAGCTAGCTTTGCTGTGTCAGGTACCCTGCTAGGAACATTTCTCTGATCAGGACCACGTGGGTCAAACGAGTCTGCATTTCTACTAGTAGTAGGTGTAGTGGGTACATTTCTTTGGTCTCTGCCTCTAGGGTCAAACGAATCTGGGTTCGTTCTAGGTCCTACCATGTTTCTGTCAAAATGCTTGTCAACATATTCATCTGCATATATGCTTGCTTTTAGTTCATTTTCTGAATCTTGTTGTGCACTTCTTTTCGGATTTAATGCACCACCGCCCCCGCCGCCGCCGGCAGCGCCTGCTAGCATAAAATCAGTTGTATCCGGATCAATTGGATCACTTTTTGCTTGAGCAGCCATTTTACTGTCTTGTACTAAATGACCTTGCCAAGGCTCAGCTTCTGGAACACGATCGGCAATACTTTCTTTTACTTCTCGATTAACAGCAAGTGCGCTAACTGTCGGACGTACGGCTTGCAGTGCCGGAGGCCCATTTAGGTCAATCAAGTTAGCTGTCAATCTCATATGCGGCCCAGCACGTAAGTGCATGTTTTGTTTGGTAGTTAACCGCATGTCTTTTTGTGCAAACAATTGAATTTGATCGTCTGTAGATTCCATCTGAATACCGCCGATGCCTCGAGCTCGTATATTAATAGATTCTGCATCTACATTAAATTCGTTTCCTGCATAAAAATTAATAGTATTTTTAGCGTGTACACTTACATCACTTTGTGCATAAACATCTATATTTCCTGTATCGTCGATTTCAACCCAGCCTGTTCCAGACTGGTTAACAATATAAATGATTCTTGCAGTATCATTAAAAAGTATTTGTGCACCTTCTCCACTGCGCAATCTAAGTAAATTGTTTTTACCTTCTTCACGATTTTTATCAGGCACATGGTTAATGCCCTTTTTGTATGCTTCTGTGCCATCATCTAGTACTAAACTATGTCCACCTGGTGAGTTAAATCCGTTTACCCTACTAGGAGATTCACGTCTGGCACCACTACTGCCATGCCCCCTGATTGCATCAAACGCAAGACCTTGCTTATTAATTGCTTGTCCTACACTGTGTTTTTTTCTTGTACCGTCATGCTTTTTATAAACATGGTGATCAAACGAAGTATCTGTTGATCCATCGTCCGGATCCGGACTAGTAGGATGTCCGCCTACCATTGCGTTTCTGTTTATGTCAGGCAATACGCCTACTAAAAATCCTTCTTGCTCCTGTCCTGTGAATGCTACAAGAACTTGTGTGCCAGGCGCCGGCGGGGTCCACGTCGAACCATAGTTGTTACTATAATTAGATCCTTGTACTGTGCCGCCGAATGGGGTCATTTGTCGTATTTTATGAAACTTATGTCTTTCTTCAATGTCTTGCTTGTCACTAATTTTTTCGTGCCCTACAATATCTACCCAGATATGCTGTTGATATCTTTCGTCTGCTATGTCTACAACTTTACCAACATATAATCCATTTAAGCGTCTAACACCTTGTTGATGAGATCTATT
>ERZ807291.3088-NODE-3088-length-24086-cov-28.687778_pt1 | contig 24086 bp, 24 predicted proteins | sample MGYA00521257_ERZ807291 | MGnify/ENA primary metagenome ERZ807291 (study PRJEB31413, sample SAMN03169783) | marine metagenome | biome: Marine; feature: Water; material: Subsurface seawater | place: North Sea | collected 2011-04-28 | depth 1 m m ... | reverse complement strand
TGAGCCCGGTCGATTGCTTGTTCTTCCACAGCCGGGTTCCACCATGGATCCATCAGGAATACATAATCGGCAGACTTTAAGGTGACTCCCAATCCTGCGGCTTTTAGGGAAGCGAGCATTACCATGGGATCGGTCGAGGATTCGAAACGATCCACAGGTTTGGAACGGTCCCGGGTGGAACCGGTTAGTTCGAGAACTTCCAAGCCAGGGATCTCTAATTTGATCCGCTTTTTGAGGAGCGATAAAAAGGTGGTGAATTGACTAAAGACAAGAACCTTGGCACCTGAGCTCGATAAATCATGCAATTTTTCAATCAGCAAATCACTTTTTGCACCACATGCAGGCAGATGTTCCCTGCCGGGAAGAAGGCCGAGATCGCAACACGCCTGCCTTAAGCGGGTGAGAAGAGAGAAAACATGCATCGAAGATTGGCGGATCGCTTCGCGTAAATCATTCCCATGTTGCTGCAGACCGCCTTCTGCCAGTGCTTTGTATGCTTTTCTTTGTTCATCGTTCAGAGGGCAGGGTAATTCGGTCTCCAGTTTCGGTGGCAGTTCCTTGGCCACTTCATTCTTCATTCTTCGCAAAACAAAGGGAGTGACTTGCCGGCGGAGCAATTGGAGGGTTTTCCCACTGTCTTCAATCAGGCATTTTTCCAATTCCTTGCGTGCACCAAGTAATCCGGGCATGAGGAACCTAAAAATGGTCCATAAATCGAGAGCGGAATTTTCGATCGGAGTGCCCGACAGGGCGAGACGGTGGCGGGCATCGATGGAGAGGCAGGCCTGGGTGACTTTGGCTTTGGGATTTTTGATTAATTGAGCCTCATCGAGCACGGCGTAACGAAATTCAGTATCATCAAGCAGGTGACGGTGGCGGCGTAACTGGGTATAACTTGCGATCCATAGGCAGGGCTCATCTTCCCCTGCAAATGTTTTCTCCTTACAAAGCACACGGACTTTTAGCTTGGGGAAATGCTTGGCCGCCTCTTTTACCCAAACGGGTACGACCGATGCCGGGCAGGTCACAAGATCGGGCAGGTCCTGGTTGTTGGCAGAGCATAGCAGGGCCAGGGTTTGCACAGTCTTACCCAGTCCCATCTCATCTGCCAGCAGGGGATGGCAGCCAAGCTGGTGGAGGGCATGCAGGTGTGCGACTCCCTGCATTTGATAGGGCCTTAGAAAGGTGAATTTCTTTCCCACCCCATTGGTGTTTAATTCTTTGATCGAGTCACGCCAATGCTCGAGCTGTCCATCCGCACGGGTCTTTAAATACTTCCGGGCAAAGAGGGAAAAAAGCATGTACCTTGGCCAGTGCGCCCGCTTGGCATCGCCCCGGTTCCGTTGCCACCATTCGAAATCATCAACCTGATCCTGGTCAAGTTTTACCAGTCCGTACCCGCGAATAAATGTGGCTCCCTGCCTGGCCTTGGTAAGTCTACGAAGGTGCTGCGTCCCAAGTCTTCGGTTTCCGAGTTGAAAATTTTCCCGCAGGATCATGCTTTCTTCGTCCCTGCTCCGGGCTTCAATTTCCCAGCTCAAGGTTCGTTGGCCATGCTTGAGCAGGTGTGCATCTCCACCGTATTCAATGTGAAAGGATTCCTCCCAGTCGGAAAGCGATTCATCCGCTAACTTGGCAACTTTTTTCCAATCATTAAGTAGAAATTCGCCGGCATTCTTTTGAAACTGAAATCCAAACTTACCAGCTTCGGAAACAAACCGCATCAAAGCCGGACGGTCACAATCACCGATTTCCGATGCATTGCTTGCATAAACAGGCAAGCGATTGGAGGGGGACATTTGCCACTCCGGAATGGCCCGCAATCCTTTTTGGGCAGACACTTCCATCCTGATGTGAAGTTTTATTTTTGCCGCAGGCTCGGCTGCATGATCTGTTTGCTCGATTTCAGGTTTGGTCTCGGAGGTATTTCCCTCTTTTTCAAATTCCAATAATCCTTCACCAAGGAGTGGGTCATCTGCGTGAAGTTCGGAAATTAATTCTTCAATTTCATACAAACCAGCGGTTGCAAGAGCAATTCCAGCTTCTTCTTGATCCGTGGAAGTACGGATTTCGGGCCCCTTACCATTCCATTCTACGACCGAGTAGGTTTCTTCCCGGTTTATTTTTTTGGTGATAACTGCCTGGTTTTCCTGAATGTCAATGGTGCTCAGATACCCTTCACGATAATACTTTTGGGCATTTTTTAATTGTTCAGCAGAAAAAAAAGTTTCCCAATTGGTCGTGCATAGCCTTTTAAACCAAGCCACTACGGCTTCATGGGTAAAAGTTCTGGACGGTCCGTTAGAGATCATTAATCAGCCAATCAAAATTTCAGATATTTAGGGTAGCGGTTCAAAAATATTTAGGGCAAGGGGAAAGCTCCCCCAAAGGGTAAAAGTTATCCACACCCGGGCTGGAGGTTGTGGATTACTTTGGCTGATTATTTAGAGAAATTTATCAAAATCAGTCCATTTCCAGAGCCCATTGGTAAGTTTGTAAATATTGCTCTGCTGCATGGTCCCACCCGCATGTTTTTAACAAGGCATTTTTTCGCATTTGGGAAAATTTCCGGTTATTGGCAAAGACTTCCAGGGCTTGCTTAATGGAGGACCAGAGTTCTTTTCCTGATGCATGATCAAACAGAAAGCCAGTAGGGGATTTCTCTCCTTTGGAAATGGGCACTATGGTGTCTGCCAATCCACCTGTTTTTCTGGCAATGGGCAAGGATCCGTAGCGCATAGCATACTGTTGGGCCAATCCACAGGGCTCAAATCTGCTCGGCATGATAAAAAAATCGGAGCCGGCAAAAATTCTCCGGGCTAATCCGTCATCAAAGCCAATAAAGGAACCGATACGATGAGGGAAGGAAGCGGACAATTCGCGAATGGCTTGTTCCTCATGGGCTTCGCCACTTCCGACTATGGCAAACGAGGCATGGGTCTCGGCCATTAACTGGGGAAGGATTTCGGTGAGCAAGTCCAGCCCTTTCTGTCCGCACAGGCGCGAGACCACTCCGAAAAGGGGAGAATTGAGGCTTGGATCCATCTTTAATTCATTCAGCAAAGCAAGTTTGCAGGCTTCTTTGCCAGCTTTGGGCCGGTTGAGGCTGAATGGTTGTGGCAATGAATTATCTTTTTGCGGGTCCCAGCTATCCAGATCGATTCCATTTAAAATACCAACCAGGTCAGCTCCCCGGTATTGCAGGCTTTTCTCGAGACCGCATCCATATTCCATGGTGCGTATCTCAGATGCATAAGTCGGACTAACCGTGGTTATCTTATCCGCATGTTGGATACCCCCTTTGAGAAGGTTGAGAGCACCGTCTTTTTCAAATCCATCTGCTCCCCAGTGAGAATCTGGGAGTCCAGAAGTCACAAAATCTTTGTAAGAAAAAACTCCCTGGTGTTGTAAATTATGAATCGTCAGAACCGATCTAATTTTCGGTTCTTTGCCACGCGGGCTCTTCATCGCATTCACATAGGCACAGACAGGTGCAGCCATCCAATCATGGGCATGGATGATGTGGGGTCGCCAACCCGTCACAAATTCAACTTCCAAAGCTGCCTGACACAGAGCAAATGCCCTTTGGGGATTGTCCCGGTAATCTCCGCCCTGATCGGCATAGATACCATCGCGGTCAAAAAACTGGGGGAGGTCGATTAAATAAGCAGGTACATCACTTGGACCAAGCCTGGTCTCATGGATGGACCCAAGGATAGATTGGGAGCCAATCTTAACCTTAAACTGATTCCTCAGGACTTTCGCATCTATGCCCTTACAGGAACGGTGAAGCGGGCAAACTACCCGCACATCCACTCCGAGCTTTTTAAGAGCCAAGGGAAGGCTTCCCACCACATCTCCCAACCCCCCCGTTCTAACAAGAGGGTTTACTTCCGGGCTAACAAATAAAACATTCATGAAATTCCAAAATTTAAATCTCGTTGATGTATGATTGAACAAATTTGGCAATGGGAAAGAAACGGATCAGCAAACTTATTCCATGCTTGCGAAACCATGGGCGAAAAAGGTATTTTATACGACAGTGAATTTCTGTGCTGAACCGCATCAACTCCTAGCCGGCCTCCCTGTACTTCGCGGAGACGCTTGATTACCTGTCGATACTTATAAATCTTACTTAACGGTATAATTATGCCTGACCGGTCAATCGAATTTGAATCGGAGCGTTCGTTTCATAAGCTCTACGGAGAAGATCCCGAAAACCTATTTGCGGTGGAAAAAGCTCTTGATGTAAGCATTGTGGCCCGAGGAAATCAGCTGCAAATGAAAGGGGATGTCAAAAACCTCGAGCGTTGTGAAGAGTTTTTCACTTTGCTCCAATCTGCAAAGGATCAAGGCTTTGTTCATGGTAAATTTGATTTTTTACGGTTTTTGGAAAAAGTAAAAACTGGAAAGTGCCAGGAACTCAAAGATTTATTGGACCGGCCACTGCGTCTGCAAATCCGTAAAAAATCTGTGGTTCCCCGAAATCTTGGCCAGAGAAAATTTTTAGACCTTATCTTAAAAAAAGACCTAGTTTTTGGGATCGGACCTGCTGGTACTGGCAAAACATTTTTGGCGATGATTGCGGCCCTGCACGCTTTGCTTGAGGGCGAAGTCGAAAGGATTGTGCTCGCTCGACCGGCAGTGGAAGCCGGGGAGGCACTGGGCTTTTTGCCCGGTGACCTCGAGGAAAAACTGCTTCCCTATTTACGGCCACTCTACGATGCCATGGATGAAGTGCTTGGTCCGATTGAGGCCAGAAAACTGGTCGAAACTGGAGTGGTGGAAATTGCCCCGCTTGCCTACATGCGCGGGAGGACCTTAAGCAAATGCTTTGCCCTGCTGGATGAGGCACAAAACACCACCCGTTCTCAGATGATGATGTTTTTAACGAGATTGGGAGAGGGCAGTAAAATGGTCGTGACTGGCGATCTTACCCAGGTTGACCTTCCGCCCAAGCAAGAGTCCGGTCTGCGTGAGGCCAGGAGGATTCTAGGTACCGTAAAGGGTTTACATTTCCACGAATTTGATCATGGCGATGTGGTCCGTCATCCCTTAGTCAGCCGGATCATTGCTGCTTATCAGGGAGATGGAATAGCTGAAAGATAAGCTCTAAATTACAGCATTTTTATTTGTGAAAGAGGAAAAAAAAGATTCCGTGCGCAAAAACTCCCGGGGGAGCAGACGCCGCCGGGCATCTCTGGAAAATACCAGTAATCGTAGAAACCAGGACGGGTTTTCAGGGTTTTGGACGAAGTGGGGGAAACACCTGCTTCAGACAATTTTATTTGGTGTCACAATAGTCTTAATCTGTTTTGTCGGTCAGGAACCACCCGGATTAAGAACTCTGGGGGAAGTGGCCCCTGAAAATGTATACAGCGACCGTGCATTCAGTTATCTCAGCGAGGTAAGAAAAAAAGAGGCAGAGGAATGGATCAGGAGTAGTACTCCCCGCGAATTTACCCGGGATTTTGTGGGCGAGGAAAACTTTGCCAAAGCTATGGTGAGGTTGCGTGAGGGAATGCTTGCCGTTCTGGAGATGCCCGCAGAATCAAAAGAACTGGCCCTTCAGTCTCTTACAGAAGAATTAAAAGTTAAATTCCAGGTGGTGCTATCTGAGAAAGAAGCCCGTACAATTTTTAATGCCTCCATGATGCGCGGGGAAGCTTTTTTCAATTCAGGAAACAAGCTTCTTTCCCAGTTACATCTCACCGGGGTGGTCAAATTTCCTTCGGTTGACCAGAAATTTCTTTCCGAGTCCAATGCCACGGCCCGCATCCAATCGGAAATGATTGATTTTGCGAATAAGTTGATCGTCTTTGACAAGGGAAACAAGAAGAGCCCTGCGATCAGTCTTTTTGATGAATATCCCTTACTGTCGGCATATTTAAGTAACATCGAAACCAATAATTCTTCCGGGCTTTTGGAAGGTTTCTCAGACAGTCAGTATTTGCAACTTCGAGAAATTATTGATCTCGGGGATGAGAATGCATCCTTTGTTGCTCAGGAATTACGCAATGATATAGCTGCAGACCTGGGAGGTTTTCTAACGAAAGGATTAAGGCTTCGCTCCATTGACCGAAAGGCCACAACGGCGGCACAGGATCGGGCAATTTTGGAGATGGAACCAACGGTTATTTCCGTACAGGAGGGCGAAATTATTCTCCGGCGTGGAGACCGGGTTACAGCTACCGATTTGGAGAAATACCAGGAATTCTTGGACCTTGCCTTGGAGGATAGTGTGCTCCTGCCCAAGCGTATTTTTGTCACGATTGTAACCCTGCTATTCGGGCTGGTCTATGTAAGCCTGGTGTTGCCGAGGTTTTGGACCGATGGTCCACGGTCGGGGATTGTCGCCATGTCCATAATCGTAAACCTGGGATTATCCCGTTTTATTATGGAATTGGGAGAGACCGAGTTATTTGGTGCCAACCCGATTCTTATTGGTTTGCTTCCTTATTTACTTCCAATTGCATTTGCCCCCATGATCGTAATGATCACCGTTGGGCCTCGCATGGCCACCTTGACCGCTATCATGACATGCGTTTTTCATGCGGCGATGCAGGAGATCGGGATAGAAATGCTGGTGGGATTATTGTGCACCGCACTGGTGGGGGTTTATTTTTGTCGAGAGGTCAGGCTGCGGGGTAGCGTGCTCAAGGCAGGAACCATGGCAGGGATTACTGGGGGATTGGTAGCCCTGGGGGTCGGTTTTGCCTCGGGCAGTGGATGGGTGGTGCCACTCAACCATGCCCTTGCCTCCTTTATTGTGTGCGTTTTTACTGGTGCTTTGGTGCTTGGGGCCATGCCCTTGATAGAAAAAGTATTCAATGTCGCAACCGATGCCACTCTGTTTGAGTTAACCGATTACAACCATCCACTTCTTCGCCGTATGCAGGTGGATGCTCCCGGCACCTATCATCATAGTTTAATGGTGGCAAACCTGGCGGAGGATGCGGCCCTGGAAGTAAAAGCAAACCCAACCCTCTGCCGGGCGTGTGCCTTGTTTCATGACATTGGGAAATTGATTCAACCCAATTATTTTACCGAGAACCAGGGAGATTTTGGCAATCCTCACAACAGGCAAAACCCGGCCATGAGTGCGTTGATTATAAAAAGTCATGTCAAGGAGGGGCTGGAAATTGCCCGTGATCATCGCCTGCCAAAGGTGATCCGGGATGTGATCCGCCAGCACCACGGGACCACTTTGGTGAAATACTTTTATTTTCAGGCAAAGCAAAAATCAAAGCAGGCAAATTTACCTTATGGTGAATCCGAAATCCAGGAGCCGGACGAGTCCACCTACCGGTACGATGGACCACGGCCCAGGTTTAAAGAAAGTGCAATTATCTTTTTTGCGGATTCGGTGGAAGCTGCTGCCCGGTCTTTGCCCAAGGTCACTCATCACAGTGTGGAGGAATTGCTGGATTCGATATTTCAGGACCGGTTGGAGGATGGACAGCTCGATGAATGTCCCCTTACCCTGGAGGAGGTTGCGACCATTAAAAAGAGCTTTCTCAAAACCACTCTAAATATGCTCCATTCCAGGATTGAATACCCGGATGAAGATAAGGACTCGCGCAATCCCTTTCCCCACAATGCAACCTGATCCTGCAGGTTATTCAAACCCAATCATTGAGGTAGCTAACCAATATCCTGGCCTTCAGTTTGATCCTTCCAAGTTAAGGGATTTTTTTGAGGCGATTTTTTCAGTTCATCAGCATGGTTTGACGGGAGAATTATCCATAGTTTTTATGGACCGTTCATCCCATTCCCAACTGCACGGGAAATATTTACAAGATTTCCGTCCCACAGATGTGATCACCTTTCCGGCGGATCAGGAAAACGGGCTGGCTGGTGAGATTTGTGTATCTGTCGATCAGGCAATTGAGGAGTCTGCACTTAGAAAACTGCCTTTTGTAAACGAGCTCGGACTGTATTTAATCCATGGATGGCTACACCTGGTGGGGTTTGACGATTTAGAAAAAATTGACAGGGAAATCATGCGGCAGGAAGAGCAAAGAGTCATGGAATATGTGAAAAAACTATCTGCCTGGCCGGATTTTCGACTCGCTCATCCGTTGAGCGAAGAGTAACTAATTGGTATAGTGACAGTCACATCCCCCAGCCTTTCCCGGCGTTTCCGCAATGCCTTTCTTACCGGACTTTTGGTCTTTCTGCCATTGGGTACGACCATTTTTGTCATAGATTTTTTACTGGATCTGTTCAAGGAACCCGCCATCCGCTTGGCTTATCAGCTTGGATTGAGTGAGGAGAATTCGTTCTTTGGGTTGGAGACCCTTCTGGCGGTGGCAGGTTTGATCATTGGAGTCACTTTGCTCACTGCATTGGGGTACTTTTCCAAGTATTTGCTCGGGCGTGTATTCATAAACCTGACTGAACGCGTGCTGGACAAAGTGCCCTTTATCAATGCGGTCTATCGTTCGGTCAAACAGATCGTGGAAACTTTTGGGAAGGAAAACCGGGCATTATTTAAGGAAGTTTGCCTGGTGGAATATCCGCGAAAGGGATGTTACGCACTCGGTTTTATCACCGCAGACTCATCCAGCCATGTGACCGACAAATTGGGCATGGAGCTCACCTATGTGTTTGTACCCACAACCCCCAACCCAACCAGCGGGTTTTTGCTTCTGGTGAAGGAAGATGAAATTCACCGGATCGATGTCTCCGTGGGAGACGGTATGAAAATGTTGATTTCCGGGGGGGCTGTAGTTCCTCCCAGTTCATAATTTTTGCTTACGCTTTGGCTGACTCCAGGGAATTGTCAGGCATTGTTCTATCCAGGGAACCAGCGGGTGATCGTTTTTTGCGGGTTCGCATATTTGATCATCTAACCGGGTTGAGTGCTGCCCTGTTTCCACACGCCGGTAAACGAAGCCAAAATGCAAATCCACCCGATCTGTTTGACCGGGTGGACTGCGTCTTAAAGCCTACCTCCTCTGATTCCTCTATCCCGTTTGTGGCAGAATTTCATAGGGTTCACTCCTGTCGGGAGCTGGCAAGCAACCCGCAGGCATTCATCACCGCATCGGAGATCGCCCGGTTTTATTTGTTCAATGGGGCTCACCTGATCGATCCTTTCCCCCATTTTAGAACCTTGTGTTCTTCCCTGGACTCATTCCAACGGGCAAAAGTTCCCAAAGTTGTTCTTTTCAAATTATATTATTGTTTTGCCCGGGATGAAGGATTGCCGGTTCGGGAGTCCTGGCTGGCAGACCTGCCAGAAAATTTTGCAAATGAAATCCGTACGGTTCTCAAATCACCTGTGGATGGAGTGATCATTGAAAAAAGTAAAATCAATCAGATTCTGGAAAGTTTAAAAATGTGGATGAATGCAGAAACTGAACTACGGGTGGAATGATTTGCATGAACAAATTTCTCAACCCTTGCCTTCCAGGCTCAGATTAATTTATGTAGTAGATTTATTGTTATGGGAATGAGCAAAAAAATTTCCGAAATCCGCACAAACGGAAAAGGAACTTATGAAATCACCGAGTTGGTCACGGATGGATTGAAGGAATCTGGACTTGCGGATGGCTTGGTCAGTATATTTGTACAGCACACCAGTTGCAGCCTTGTCATTATGGAAAATGCAGATCCTTCTGCCCGTGTTGATTTGGAAAGATTTATGGAGGAACTGGTCCCCGAAGATTATCCATACTTTATCCATACGCACGAAGGGCCCGATGATATGCCATCCCATGTCAAGATGGCCCTGACCCGTACGAGTGAACAAATTCCCTTCGCCAATGGAAAACTCCAACTGGGAACATGGCAGGGACTATTTTTATGGGAGCACCGGGCATCCCCGCACAACCGCAGGCTCATCCTTACTTTTCTTGGCGAATGAAAACCTGCTCATTCTTACTCAGGGCTCTGGGGCTGTGCCTTTTTCTACAATTCGGGTGTGCCCCTGCGGGGAGTATCATCGAGGAAGGCGACGACCCGGCATTTGAGCGCGGAAGATCTTATCTTAAGGTGGGTCGAGAAGCTGAGGCACTGGATGAATTCCTCTCCGTTACCAGGCGGATAACGCAAGCACCAAAGTCTCACCTCGAGGCGGGTCGTCTGCTCCTTACTTTGTCAGACCGCAAAGACCCGGTCGCCGCAATCTATCATTTCCGCAGGTTTTTACTTCTGCAACCATCCGCTCGGGAATCTCCAATGGTTGAACAACTCATTGTAACCGCTGAGCGTGAGATTATCCGTAAACTTCCCGGCGAACCTTATGAAAATTATCTCGAAAGTATAGATCTGAAAGATGAAAACGACCGTTTGCGGCGCGAAATTGCAGATTTACAAGCCCGCCTCGGCTCGCCACTTGCCCCCGTGGTACCTATACCTGATGAGGTGGTTCAGTCACAGGCAAACGATGCCCCTAAGACCAAAGCCCGATCTGCATACCCCGATTCCTATGTTGTTCAGCCTGGGGATAGCCTCTACGCAATCAGTAAGAAGATTTATGGGGACGCATCTCATATCGACGCCATCTATTCCGCCAACCGGGACAGTCTCAAAAGCAAGAACAGCTTAAAGGTCGGTCAAACCCTTCGCCTGCCTTCCCCCCGTTAATCCTTCCTTTGCGGGACGGATTTCCCCCATGGCCTATTTTGATAACAACTCCACCACCCGGCCGCTCTTGGAGGTTTTGCAAGCAGTCCAAAGTGCATCGGAGATAAGTTGGGCAAACCCATCTTCGCCACATCGTCAGGGAATTCGGGTTCGTGCACTTATGGAAAAAGCACGGGAAGAAATTGCTCAATCTTTAGCAGTCGAACCCAAAACTTTGACCTTCACCTCCGGAGCCACCGAATCAAACAACGCGATCTTATCTTCCTTGGCAAAGGACGGTTCAGAACCTGGCAAAAGTATACTGGTATCTGCAATCGAGCATCCAAGCATTCTCGAAACAGCCCATCATTGTTATGGGGGAAATGTCCGCCTTATCCCGGTCAATTCAGATGGGGTTGTGGAAATGGAGGATTTTAAAAAGTTAATGGATCTGGAATTGCCAGGACTCGTTTCGCTTATGGCGGTCCATAATGAAACTGGAGTACTTCAGCCTTGGCAGGAGGTGGCTGATTTCTGCAAAGATAGGGGCGTTTGGTTTCATTGTGACGCGACTCAATGGATGGGCAAATTGGATCATTGTGGATTTCATTCCTGTTCAAGTTTTTCTTTTTCCGCCCATAAATTCGGTGGGCCAAAAGGAGTGGGAGTCCTGGTTTCATCCGAGCCTGTCAGCTGGATAAAAGGAGGCGGGCAGGAAGCCGAAAAGAGGGGGGGGACTGAAAATTTCCCGGGGATTGAGGGAATGAGGGTTGCCTGGAAGCACCAATGCATATCCTCCTCCGATTATGGTAAATTAGAGGACTGGAGAAATAACTTTGAACAATCCTTATTTACCCAAATTCCTGGGCTCAAAGTCATTGGCCATAAGGCACCGAGGTTGTGGAACACCTCGCTCCTGTGCCTGCCAGATTTCGAAAATGTACAATGGGTAAGCAAGCTGGATAAACTGGGCTTTTCGGTTTCAACTGGATCGGCTTGTTCCACGGCGCGGGAACATCCCTCCACCCTTGCCGGTGCAATTGGACTAAGCAAAGCGGAAGGCCGCCGGTTGGTTCGGGTAAGTTCTTACTCCGATACCACCGAGCAGGACTGGTTGAATCTGGCCAATGCCTTCGTTGATGCTTTGCTTGAATTAGAATCTGAGCGGCAAAATGCTGGCGTTATTACTTTGTAAGCAAGAGTACCCATCCCTGTGCGCTTAGTAGGAATCAATATCCAAAACTTTCGAAATCTTGGTTCTCTAAAGCTTGAGTTTTCCACGGACCGAATATTTTTTCTTGGATCAAACGGGCAGGGAAAGTCAAACCTGCTCGAGGCGATAGGATTTTGTTCAAACCTCCGGTCCTTCCGTGGTTCACCGGTCGAATCGATGGTGAAGGAAGGAGAAACTGAGGCCAGTCTGTTTGCCCGTTTTTTAGATGATAACGGTACCGAACGTGATGCCATGGTAAGCTTTGGGAAAAGAGGGACGAAGACGGTTCAGGTGGACGGGGAACCGGTTAAAAGGCTCGGAGAGTTACTGGGGCAGTTCCCCTCGGTCTGTTTGTCCTCCAGAGATTTTAGGCTGGTGCGTGAAAGTCCTTCAGATCGTAGAAAATGGATGGACCTGGTACTGTCATCAACCTCACCTGAATATTTGCGTGCCTTGCAGGGGTACTACCGATCGATGAAAGAGCGCAATGCACTGCTTAAAAAACAGGCAAAAGATGCGGAGCTTTTAGCCTTTGAACATCCCCTGGCAAATTGCGCCCATCTTCTCCAGCAAGTCCGTGCCACTTTTTTCAGGTCCCTCAATGACACATTTGAGGATTCTTATGCCCGTCTGAGTGATAATCTGGAAAAGGCCGGCCTTTCCTATCTTCCCGATTGTAAGGCTGAAAGTGCGGACGAATGGCTGGACATTTTTGCCCATGAACGGTTTAAAGACCGTCAATTCGGGTCCACCCGGAAAGGACCGCACCGGGATGACTTTGACCTTCTGCTCAATAATCGGGATGCCCGGCAATATGGTTCGGAGGGTCAGCAAAAAGGAGTGGTGCTGGCATTGCGCATGGCTGAATTTACCTACTTGCACAACCAATTAGGGAGCGTGCCCATCCTTCTTGCAGATGATGTCCTGGGCGAGTTGGATACATGCCGCCGGGCAAACTTTCGCAAACTTCTGCCCCGGAGTGCCCAAACTTTTGCAACTGGCACATCCTACCCCGCCCAAGGGGAGGAAGAGATTTGGGAATCCTACCAGGTGGAATTGGGGAATTTTAGCCCAATACCCTATCCTTAATGGCTATGATGAGTGAACTGAGTTTTATCCACTGGGCGGTGCTTATGCTGGGTGCAGCCATCATGGGATTGAGTAAGGGGGGTATTCCTGGTGCTGGCAACCTGACGGTTGCTCTTTTCGCCCTGGTTCTTGAGGATGCGTTTGGCCCGGTCGGGGTGGCCCTATCGATTGGTTTACTCCTTCCAGTCCTCATTTCTGCGGATCTTGTCTCCACCATAGTTTATCGAAAACATGCCGATTGGCTGCAGGTTCGTCGATTGCTTCCATATTTTCTGGTGGGTGTGCTGGCGGGCTGGTGGGCATTTGAGTTTTTTCAGTCAGAAGAAAGAGCCCGTTCCTTAAAGGTGCTAATTGGGGTAATCCTTCTGAGTATGACCGCGATTAGGTTTTTCACCCACCAACTCCCTACTTCCACCCTCAAACTGCCTTTTCTTTTCGGGCCTGTCATTGGAGTGATTGGAGGGGTGGCCACTATGTTGGCCAATGCGGCCGGTCCCATTGCCCAATTTTATTTACTGGCAATGAAACTGCCCAAATACGCATTTATTGGCACATCCGCTTGGTTGTTTCTGATCGTAAATATTTCCAAAGTTCCCTTTATGTGTAACCTTGGTATCCTGAACGGGGAGATTTTTACGATCAGTGCCTGGTTATTTTTCCCTGCGATTCTTGGTGCACTGGTCGCCCCCAAACTAGTTCGCTACATTAGGCAGGACTGGTTTGAACGAATGATTTGGTTCTTTATCGTGATCGCTGGGTTGCGCATGATCATTTAGAAATTGAGTGAATAAATCATCGAGAAAGCTGTGGGCCAGACACCTGGCCGGAGATCCAGGCAAGACAAAGGCTTTGGTTGATCCCAAGATTTTACTGAGGAAAGAGCCTTTTCGGGGAAGAATTCTGGGAATCGATCCAAGTTTGCGGGGCACCGGGCTGGCGGTTCTCGAATGTGAGGGGAGTTCTCACCGTTTGCTCCATTCTGAAACCCTCAAGCTCGATAGAAAAGTGTCTTCCATCTCTTGCCTCGGCAAAATCCATGAGGTAGTTGCCCATTTGATTTCCTTGTGGCAACCACGCCATGTTTCCTGCGAGGAAACCATATATGTACAGAATTTTAAGACTGCCCAAATTCTGGGAGCAGCCCGGGGTGCAGCTCTTTCTGCTGCGGCCATTCGGGATGTGCCTGTTTTTGAATATGCCCCACTCAGGGTAAAGCAAGCGGTGGTTGGCTTTGGCCGGGCAAGCAAGGAACAGATGTCCAGCACCCTTGCCCAGATGCTGGGACTTCCCCAGTCCCTGCCATTCGACCAGGCAGACGCCCTTGGTTTGGCTCTATGCCATGCGCTCACATGGGCACCGGAGTGAGGGTGCAGGGATCAATCCTGTTTTAGTTTATGACCGAATAGGATTGAGCCGAATCTGCTCCCTTGGCATAAAATATTCTAATGCATGGTTTGAGCCAAACCGATGCCTAGAAATCCGCTTCCCGGTCCTTCCCGTTTTACTCTCAACTACGAATCATGCCAGATATTCAGGAAAATTCCGAAGTAATTCATCGAATTGAACCAGAAACAACTGGTGAATCGGATGCCAGATTTGATGAGCTTGTCCGGTTGCTCGAATCAGGAACGAATGAGCGGTTAAGCAGGCATCTGCAAAGCTTTCACCACTCCGATTTGGCGGATGCCTTTGGATTGCTTGACCGGTCCTTACGTAAACGCCTGATCGAATCGGTAAAGACAGAACTTGATCCTGACTTACTCTTCGAATTGGAGGATCATTTGCGCAAGGAGGTGACCGACAGCCTTACCCCCGAGGAGGTGGCGGAGGTTATTACCGAGATGGACTCCGACGAGGCGGTTCAGGTTTTAGAAGATATGGAGGAGCAGGAACGGGCGGAAGTGCTCAATTCTGTTCCTCGCGAAGAGCGTGAAGATATCGAGGTTGGCCTGGCCTTTCCCGAGGACAGTGCGGGCCGTCGTATGCAGACGGATGTGGTATCGGTTGGCACAAACTGGACGGTGGGGCAGACGATTGATTACTTGAGGGAAGAGAGCGACCTGCCCGAGGAATTTTTGGATCTTTTTGTGGTCGATGAGAATGCCCGCCCGGTCGGTATTATTTCACTTTCCCGAATCTTACGTTCACCCAGAAATACCTTGATGCGGGAAATTGCCGATGAAACCCAGGTGCTAGTACCCGCAGAAACCCTACAGGAAGAAGTTGCTCTCTTGTTTGAAAAATATGACCTGACCACGGCCGGGGTGGTGGATGAATCCGGTAAACTTCTTGGGATGATCACTGTGGATGATGTGATGGAGGTTGCCCGGGAAGAATTTGAGGAGGATGTATTACGCCTCGGCGGGGTAGGGGAAGAAACCATAGACGATGGGGTGCTCCAATCCTCGACCAAGCGGTTTGCCTGGTTGCTGGTAAACTTGGCAACCGCAGCCTTGGCCTCCCTGGTTATCAGTATGTTTGATGCCACCATTGAACAGATGGTCGCCCTTGCGGTGCTCATGCCCATTGTCGCCTCGATGGGTGGCAATGCGGGAACGCAAACCTTAACCATCACCGTGCGGGCACTTGCGACCAAGGAACTTACCTCCTACAATACGATGAGAGCGATCCGAAAGGAATTATTGGTTGGTCTGCTCAATGGCTTACTTTTTGCCTGTCTGGCTGGCTTGATCACCATCTTTGTGTTTGGGGAGAGTGAACAATCTTCTGTTTTGCTCGGCGGTATAATTGCCGGTGCGATGGTCATCAATATGCTGGTTGCGGGGTTTTCTGGAATTGTGCTCCCCATACTGCTTAATCGTTGGGGGGTGGACCCGGCCGTCGCTTCGGGCGTATTTGTTACCACGGTTACGGATGTCGTGGGTTTCTTTGCGTTTTTGGGATTAGCTTCCCTGGTTCTTTTGTAGGCAAGAACTTCTTTTTCGAACCCGAAAAGCGATCAGTCTTTGGGGCCGAATCCCTCCGGCCAATTCCATGTAACCCCGTTCCAGTTAAGTCCAAAATCAATTTTTAACTGTTCGATAACATCCGGGGAGTAAAACATCAGATCACTCGAAAAATCCATTCTGGTACCGGTAAAAGTATCGAGAAATGTCCAGGTCGAACGGTTTGCATCCCAACGCATTTGATTGGGATGTTTTTCCAATAATGAGATGGCGATCAAGGGGATTTTGATCATCCCTTCCTCGCTTTTCTTTATGGCGAGGAGATTTAAATCGATTACCTCGTCAATTTTATCTGCATTGAAACGCAGAAGATAATCAAGGGCAAAGACCCCGACCCCCAGACCTGAACAAAGTAATAAAGTGATCAAAATGATTAAGTTCCGCAAGGTGCGGTCGCTGGAATGACGCATTTTACGAAGTTCTTCCATCGCCCGATGAATTTTGGAGACATCTTCCCCGTTGATTCGAAGCGATGAGATTTCATTCTTAAATTCCGTTTTCCAGGTCTCGGAAGGTGTTTCGACTTCGACCACGTTCGAGGGCAAGGGGATACCCTGTTCCATATCCTCTTCTGGGTCCTTATCAATTACCTCCCCATCCTTCATTGATCTTCGTCTTTAGGTTTCTTTTTGGAGTAGGCAAACCTGGCAATTTCCATATCCACCGATGGTTCTCCATCCTTTTCATCAGTAACCTGGTGGATGTATTCTGCGACAGAATTTGCAATCAGGGTGGACATGCTGACATCAAGGACACCTGCCAGGTATTGCATCCTCTTATAGACGGACTTGGTTACCCGCCCATTGATGGCAACAAAAACATCTTTTCCTTCAGGCATATGATTCCTTTCTCACTGGGGTAGTGGGAAACCGGGAGGCGCATGCCACTTGCTTTGTTTCCAGGTAAGGCTGGACTGGCTTAATTGTTGGTACGCTTTTTTGGGTAAAATTATATTATCATGGAAATTCCTTTGTGCCCCATTTGGTTTTTGCACAAACCATCCTTGGAGTTTGCGGTCCCAAAGCAGGGGGTGCCAGGTATCATTTAACTGTACCAATGCATCGGTGTGGATAAAGGTTTTGTTGGTCATATCAAACTTCTCAACCCCTTCGCCGATCATTTCATCCAGTTTGTCGACTTTGAATCTCATCAGGTAACTCACTCCAAATCCAAGAAAGCAAAGTCCAATAATGGTCAGACTGATAATGGCAATGGAAAGCCCTTTGATCGTCCGGTCATTTTTCTCCTTGATCGATTTCATTTCGTCCATCAAATCACGGATTTCGGCGATCTTTTCGCCGTTTAAGCGGACAGATTTTATTTCATCATGAAATTCAGTCTTCCACGACTCCGGAGAAAAATCCACTTCCAGGGAATTGGGTTCATCCGGGTTTGTGGGATTCCCGCTCATTTCCCCGCAAAGTCCTTAGCGATCAGTCCTCTTTTTGGCATAGGCAAAACGGGCAATTTCTAGTTCAACGGTTTGAGCACCTTTCTCCGAGGTTACCTGGTGTAAGTATTCGTTTACCGAACTAGCTATCAAAGAAGAGAGACTAATATCCAGAGACTTGGATACAATTTGCATCTGCTCATAGGTAGCTTTTGTCACTCTAGCATTGATAGCTACGAAATCTTCATTTTGCGAGGAAATCATTTTTAAAACTCTTAAAATTTTAAAAGTAATTAATTTTCTTGTCAAAGAATAAAAATTAAAGAAAGCTAAAGAAATATAAAGAGAGCGACATGAATTGATAATATATGTAAAAATATTTTGACATAGATAAGTAATTAGTTTAAATACAAATATAAACCCAATAAAACGCTATGATCAATAATATCTTATCCCTCGTTCTCATCCTCTCTGTATCTTCAACTGGATTTTGGTTCCTCACCCAAATCTGAAAACTGAATAAAGTTCACAATTAGTAATCAATAAAACTTATGCACTTATTACCTACTACAGATCAAGCTCCTCAAAATGCAGGTCTTCAAAATATCCACATTCATATTTTCAGAAGTAGTCGGAGTGCATATTTTATATATTCGAAGAAGTCGTCGATCAATTGGGATACCTTTTTAGAAAACGGTTTTATTTGTGCCTCCATGATTCGCTTGGTGGAGGTCAGTCGTGACCCCTATGGAATTGAGCGGGTGGTTCGAGATATCTCCCGGTAAAAAGAGCCTTTCAGATAGTTGGTTTTTAAGTACCTCCTTAAGGTGGGTGGGGGTAGTGCTCTAAAATTCGGGTCGACTGGATTTGAACCAGCGGCCTCTGCGTCCCGAACGCAGCGCTCTACCAAGCTGAGCTACGACCCGACATCTTTAAATAATTTAAAATCCAGAATTTCCTGAGCAAGCGAATTAACCGCTATCGAAATGAATGCTCTTAATCCTTGAGCATCAAGGCAGCTGCTTCCTTTGTGCTCCTGACAAGTAAATATTGATTGCTCAGGGTTGGGGTGCTCCAGCATTTACCATCCAGCACTTTCCTTCTTTCCAATTCGGTATATTTTGCGGGGTTTGCGTCGAGGGTGACAATCTCTCCCTTGTCCGATAAAACCACCAGGGTACTGCCAACCCGGATTAAATTTCCCGGACCAAAGCCTTCTTTGCTCCACTTAATGGTTCCCGTTTGTAGGTCTATGCATTGTAAAGGTGCTTTACCATATTCCTTAAAACCAAAAATGCCGTAAAGATTTCCCTGGTAGTGTAAGGGGGTGCTCCAGTGGTTCATCATTTCATTATGTTTCCTCCAAACAGGAGTGCTTTGCCAGGATCCGTTATTTCGAGACAGCTTAAACAGTCCCGCCCCTACACCATATCCAGCTGAACAAAAAATGAAATCATTGGCGACCACTGGGGATGCCGCGGTTGAAACTTTAAAGGGAAAATCCTGTCTCCATAATTCTTTTCCATTTGCTGGAGCAAGGGAAACCATTCCCGACCGACAGAGGAAAATAATTTGGTCCTCCCCATGAATTTTCGCAAATGCGGGAGTTGTGTGGGTCAGGGTTTCGTCGCCGCTCTTCCATCTCACTTTTCCGGAATCTTGCTCCAAGCCAATAAAGCTTTGCCCGGGCCCCCCTCCACAAATAACCACAAGATCATTTACCAGTAGGGGAGAGGATGCATTTTTCCACATGATGTTCACCCCCTGATGCGCCCGGATGATATCGACCTTCCACAACAATCTGCCAGAATCGGCACTCAGGCAATGCAGAGTCATTTCGGAATCATAGACAAAAACTCGGTCATTAGCGATGGAAGGGGTGGATCTTGGCCCATCCCCACCCGAGTTATCCTTGGTGCCGGCATTTCCACCGCCATGCCCGTATGTGGCCAAGCCCAGGGATTTCCCCCAAATGATTTTACCTGACTGGAGGTCCACAGCTATGCATTTTTCCCTGAGCAATCCGTCTTCATCTTCCTCTGCCACTAAGGTGTATGCCCGATCTGAGTGAATAGTGAATGAGCTAAATCCCAAAGGGGTGGGGATTTTCCACAGAATTTTGTCCGTTGTTTGAAAGTTTTTGGCAGACCGATCTGCAAACCCGGTAGATTTATCCAACATGGGACCATGGTACTGGGGCCAATTTGCAAAGAGGGAAAGGAGAGGGAGAAAGCCTAGGGGAATGATTTTTTGCATGAGTTCCTTTTTGCAGATTAACGATATCGGGCAAGTGTCAAATTACTCAACTTGAAAGAGTTGAGTGGACCGGTTAGGGAAAAGGCTTGAATGATGGAGCAAGCCTGACAATCTAGACCCTTTTTTATCTTCATGAATGTACACGAATACCAAGCAAAACAATTATTTGCAGATGCCGGAGTGGCAGTGCCCAGTGGCACGGTTGCCCAGTCTGTAGATCAAATCGACCAGGCGTTATCATCCTTCTCATCTGACCAGGCAGTCGTTGTAAAAGCCCAAATCCATGCCGGTGGTCGCGGTAAAGGTACCTTTACGAACGGTTTTAAGGGAGGGGTACATGTGGTTACCAACCTTGAGGAAGCGAAAGACAAAGCACAAAATATGCTTGGTAACATACTGGTTACCAAACAGACGGGGGAGGAGGGCAAAGAAGTTGGGACCGTTTATTTCACGGAAGCATCCGATATCGATAAAGAATTTTATCTTGCCATATTGATGGACCGGGCGACCTCAAAACCAATCATCATTGCCTCGACTGAGGGTGGGGTGGATATCGAAGAGGTTGCAGAAAATACTCCGGATAAAATCTTCAAGGTTTTGATTGATCCGGCACTTGGTATCCGTCCTTACCAAGCACGCCAGATCGCCTTTGCCTTGGGTCTTAGCGGTGAATCATTTAAACAGTGTGTCAAGCTGGTCTCTAAACTGTATGCATTTTTCTGGTCCAAGGATTGTTCACAGGTCGAGGTTAACCCACTTGTTCTTACCCCAACTGGGGATGTCCTTGCCCTGGATGCAAAAGTGAATTTTGATTCCAATGCCTTGTTTCGCCATCCCGATGTGGTGAGCCTGCGCGATATCAGTGAGGAAGACCCCAAGGAAGTCGAGGCTTCCAAGTTTGATTTAAATTACATCGCCCTCGATGGGAATGTTGCCTGCATGGTAAACGGTGCAGGACTGGCTATGGCCACCATGGACATCATCAAGCATTATGGCGGGTCTCCTGCCAACTTTTTGGACGTGGGGGGCGGAGCCAATGAAGAACAGGTGGAAAATGCCTTCCGAATTTTGGTTTCCGATGATGCGGTTAAGGCGATTCTGGTAAATATATTTGGTGGTATTATGAAGTGCGATGTGATTGCCACCGGTATCGTAAATGCTGCCCGGAAATTGGAAATGAAAGTCCCCCTGGTGGTACGACTTGAAGGAACCAATGTGGAAGCGGGCAAAAAAATACTTGCGGACAGTGGACTTGCTTTGGAGCCCGCCGATTCGCTTGCCGAAGCAGCCGAAAAAGTGGTCAAACTGGCCGCCCAATCCTAAATTATTTACAGAAAGATTTATAATGAGCGTTCTTGTTAACAAAGACACCAGACTTGTGGTTCAGGGAATCACCGGAAGTGCTGGCAGTTTTCACACGATTCAATGTATGGAGTACGGCACCAATGTGGTGGCCGGTGTCACTCCAGGCAAAGGCGGGCAAAAATTCCAGGATTCTGTGCCCGTTTTTGATACCGTGCAGGAGGCGGTGGACAAGCAAGGTGCCAATGTGGCGGCGATCTATGTGCCACCCCCCTTCGCAGCCGATTCTATCCTGGAGGCAATCGATGCGGAGATTCCCTTGATCATTGCCATTACCGAAGGAATCCCGGTTCGGGACATGGCTGAGGTAAAGGCAAGGCTGTCCACTTCCAACTCCCGCCTGATCGGCCCGAACTGCCCAGGAATTATTACTCCGGGTGAGTGCAAGATTGGAATTATGCCCGGTTACATCCATAAACCTGGAAAGGTGGGGATTGTTTCCCGTTCCGGTACTCTTACTTATGAGGCGGTTTGGCAGATTACATCTGCCGGGCACGGGCAGTCCACCTGCATCGGGATTGGGGGAGACCCCATCAATGGAACCAGTCACTTAGACGCGGTGAAATTATTTAACGAGGATCCCGAGACTGAGGCAATTATCTTAATCGGTGAAATCGGAGGCACCGCGGAAGAGGAAGCTGCTGCCTTTATAAAGGAGCATGTGAATAAACCCTGTGCCGCATTTATTGCGGGACGTACCGCACCTCCAGGTCGCCGGATGGGTCATGCGGGAGCCATTGTCTCAGGAGGTAAGGGAACCGCGGAAGCCAAGGTGGAAGCTCTCTTGGATGCTGGGATTTCAGTTGCCGAAACCCCATCACACATGGCGGAGGCCTTATTTAAAGTCTGGAATCCGTAAAAAGCTTTACTTTAGCTTGGGAAACCATTTCCCAAAGGGCAATTAGACCTTAACTGGCTACCGATTGCCGGTAGGATTCAACTTCCCAGTTTTCAATAAATTCGCGGGCCGGGTCGGACATATATTCCACCCCACCAAACGCCTGGGAAAGTTTCAGCACCTGGGCTCCGTCCATGGCAAACTCCAAGGCGAGTCCGGCATTTTTCTCGGTGTTACCCAGCCCATATACCCGGTCATTAGCGATCACCACCTTGGGGGCAAACCCATGGGTGGCACGGTAGGAAGCAACATTTTCTTTGGTAAGGTCGGAATCAAACGGAAAAGCCCGGGCATAAACTAAGTGGTCGGGTGTGATCGGTCCCGGCACACAGGTAAAGGAACCGCTGGACTGTACAAACTTGGCATCGTCCCCAAAAAGTTCCTGAATGGTAGCTTCAGTTTCGGAATCAGGTTGGGAATCAGGAATGCTAAGGTGCTCGACTATACCAAGCCGGTCATATTCGGCACGCAGGGGCTCCATGATGGATGCATAATGGGCACGGATTTCTTCCGCACTATTACCAGATACAAAAATACCATGGTTTTTCAGCAAAATTACGGCAGGGGTTTTCCCGTGCTCGGCTTCATACTGTTCAATTCGTCCTTTCAGTTCCATGCACAGGGTGTAACCGGCATCAATGTATTCAACCCAAAGGGCTTCAGGGAAAAGTCGTCTGGCCACATCTTCGCCCTCCATGGCACAGGTCATTCCGTTTACGAGTAAAGCATGAGTGTGTACCACATACTTGGTGGAGAGCACATTGTGGAGGGGGGCTTCAACGGATGGGCGGCCGTTTCCACCGCAGACCGCATCGGCCATCATATTTTTGACCAGTTCTTCACGGGCGGCTGAATCGGACGGGGTTTCAGTGGCGTACAACCGGTCGATTTTCGAGCGGTCCAGCTGCACAAAGGTTTCCTCGGTCAATCCGGAGAGGGTGGTGCCCGATGGCTTCACCCATAGGGTCGATTCGTTTTTGTAAGAGGTGTTTCCTCCGCCTCCCTTTACATATTCAGGAGTGCCAAATTCGTGAGACAATTGAGTGATAATACTGAGTTCTTCCATGAGTTGGTCTATCCTAGCAGATGGCTTCATTTGAACGAGTCGAAATTTCTTCCCTTGATTTGAAATAATTCAGATTCCATGGAAATTGCTCTTTCCAATCTCCAACATCTTGGCCTTGATGGGGTGGATGAAGCCCCGGAAGTTTTTGTCCATCTTTCTCTTCGTTGCCGGTTCTTTGATTGCCGGCACGGAGCGTCCCAATGTTTTATGGATTTATCTGGAAGATGTTAGCGGGTGGTTCAGTTGCTACGGGGAGACCCTGATCGAGACCCCCCATATCGACCAGTTAGCCAAGGAGGGAATCCGCTTTGACCGGTTTTACACACCAGCGGGTGTATGTTCGGCCACCCGCTCGGCCATTGTCACCGGTATGATGCAAACGAGCATCGGGGCCCACAACCACCGATCCTGCCGCCCCGACTTCAGGGGGAAAAATATGGGAGAGTATGATCAAAATGTCCTGGATATTCTCACCATCCCGGAAATTTTCCGGAAGCATGGGTACTGGACTGCCAACCATGCAAAAGATGATTACAATTTCGATTGGGACCCCAATAAACTTTATGATTATCATCAGGCAAGCGGGCTTAATCCGGACGCATTTATTTCCGGCAAGATGCTCAAGGGTAGGGGAAAGAAACCTTTCTTTGTCCAGGTGCAGCTATCGGGGGGGAAGGGGGGAACCCTCGGTTTCAATGAGGTGCAGCCTGGTGATGTGAAGGTGCCTCCTTATTATCCGGATATTGAATCGGTCAGAAGCTTGATTGCCCGCCATTATAATTGCCTGCTCAAGACAGATAAGCAGGTCGGTCAGATTATCCAATACCTCAAACAGGAGGGACTGTACGGAAATACCCGTATCTTTTTATTCAGCGATCATGGGATGCAGTTGCACCGGCACAAACAGTATCTTTATGAAGGTGGGATCCGTATGCCTCTAATTGTTACAGGGGCTGGCATAGAGAGAGGTGGGGTACGGGGAGACCTGATCAGTGGGATAGATATATCTGCGGCCAGCTTGGCCACCGCGGAGATCCAGGTTCCCTCATATATGGAGGGAAAAAACTTCCTTTCCAGGGATCATAAGCCACGGGAATTTGTGGTGGCTGCCCGGGACCGTTGCGATTACACCATCGACCATATCCGGGCGATTGTGACCAAGAAGTTCAAGTACCTTAAAAATTTCCTCACTGACCGTCCCTACATGCAACCAAGTTACAAAGACCCCTGGCAAGTTTCGCAGGATTTCCGAAGATTGATGGCGGAAGGAAAAA
>ERZ807291.3074-NODE-3074-length-24122-cov-8.201521_pt1 | contig 24122 bp, 19 predicted proteins | sample MGYA00521257_ERZ807291 | MGnify/ENA primary metagenome ERZ807291 (study PRJEB31413, sample SAMN03169783) | marine metagenome | biome: Marine; feature: Water; material: Subsurface seawater | place: North Sea | collected 2011-04-28 | depth 1 m m ... | reverse complement strand
ACATAAGTTAGGCAATGACTATGGATCAAAAATGTATCCGGTGACATCGGCAAAAAAAGCATGAGTTTATAAATAGTTGGCCGAACTGCTGCCAACACGCTCATCGAATACTGCTCATTTTCCAAATATTGCATCAGTCGAGCCAAGGTAATTTTGTCTGCCTTTCTGACTCTAGCGGATGCCAATTGTTCCTTCGAAAGCAGCGGGTTGGTAATGCTTTGCTGAAAGCCGGTAAACTCAAAACCCTTAATGTTTTGCTTGGCCAAGCCACGAAGCTCAAGTTCCATACCGAGAAACTTACCATCCATTTTCACCGCCCCATAAATAATACCCTTGGCGGCATCCACTCCTTTAAGAGAAATCTCCTTGGGGTTAACACCATTCAAATAATGAACTTTGCCGGAAATGGGGCCGGCATACTTACGAAAATAATCTTCCTGCTGCCCCAGAAGAAAAGTTGCTGGACTGAGGAAAAATAAAAAGATGTAAAATTTAACGGTACTCATTTTAAAAACTTCCTCTGCCAGTCCATATATTGTTTCTCAACCCGGGTTACCTGATCAGAAGCACCTGCCTGCTCGTAACAGGTAATCGCTTTCTCGTATGACTTAGGAGTCCACTTTAAGGATCCGGCAAAATTTAGGGTCGTTTCGAGAAAGAGAAAAGCAGCCCCGGCATAATCTTTCTGTGCCCGCTTGCACTCCCCCATCATAAAGGCTGATTCCGCTCTTTCTTCCAGGCCTGCCTCCGTGTCAGCCCGAACCTCTTTGTAGCTGCTGATGGCTTTGTCCAAAAAAGTAGTATCTTTCGTGGAAGATGCCACCTCAAACAAGGAAGCCCCCAGTCGCATTCGGGCCGTGTTTGCCATTGGGTGCCAGGAAGAATTGGTGAGAGCACTTTCGTAGCTCACAGCCGCTTTCTTGAAATCCCGGTTTTTTTCATTGGCCTGCCCCAGGATGAAATTGGCATCAAAGAGAAAATCTCCTCCATTTGCCCCGTATACTTGCAACAATTGATCCATGGCTGCAATCGCATCTTCGGTTGAATTTTGGGCAAGCATGGTTTTCGCCATCCACACCAAAACCCCGGGGCTGGCTGCAGGAAAATCTCTTCTTTCCGGGTTATAATCTCCCCCTGCCTTGGAGCCAACAGAGGCCAATCCAGCACGCATGCGTAATTCAAGGGTTTTCGAGCCACTGTCAATGGCCTCATTTAAAAGCCTGGCATAAGCCTTTGAGGGAGATAAATCGGTGGGAAATGAATCATTTAACTTTTTAAATTTGTTAAGGTACCCTTTAAATTTCGAGCTGTATTTAGGGTTCACATAAATAGCACCCTTCAGCTTGGCCACCTCCCGGTAGATCCCCTGGTCCATTCCATTAAACTCGCTCGCCAAAAAGGGTAAGAGCTTCCGGCGATCATTTAAAATTTCCTTCATACTCCCAGTGATGGTGTCCTCAATCCCCTTCCGATTGCGAAAGGTAAAGGAAATCACCTCATCCGGGGTTTCAATTTTCTTCAACAGATCGAGGGTTTTCCCATACAGGGTTTCGTACTCGTTATACTTTTCCGTATACTTGGCAAGGATACCGTCGACCCCGACTCGGGATGGGTCATTCCCAAACTTTTTGATATCCTCGAAGTACATATTAAGCATCTCCGAAGGCCTGCCTTGTTTTTCGCAGGCAAAACCAATTTTTTGCGTAGCTTCGGAAATCCTGGCTCCGTCCGTGGAGGCAAATTTTTCGTTGTATCCCCGGTAAAGAGCTTCCAGTTCTCCGTAAGAATACATAATGGCGAGCTCAGCGACTTCACCAAAGTCCAGGGACTTATCCCCATTGAGGTCATATTCTGAAAAAGCTTTGGCTCCCGTGAGTCCTATGGCATTGAACTCCCCCGTGCTTAGGACATCATTTTTATCCTTATCAAAAGTATAATAGTGATTAATGATACCCTCAGGATTTTCTGCCCCACGCTCCAAGACCCCCCCCTCATTAAAAGTAGCATCTGAAATAAGGGAAATGTCTTCTGTTGACTCACGAACCAATGCATAATTCTTACGAGCTTCTGAAAACTGCTCGTAGGTGGGTTGCTCATCCGGCTTGACCTCACTTAGCACAATATCCCCCAAACTTAGGTAGGAGGCGGCTACATTTTTGTCTTCGGGGAATTCGCGGATGAATTGTTTGAATAAGCGGGACGCATTTTTGTTATCCTGAGAGCCTTGGTAAGCAACAGCCAGGCGAAACAACGCATCTTTAGCATATTGTTCATCGGGGTAATGACGGATCTTTCCTCCTTTGGACCATTGATCATTGATGTCTGCTTTTCCGGAAGCTACAAGATTTCCTCCACCAGTGCGGTCGGTGATGCGCCAGGCCGATCCGTTGTACCACATAGTAAAACCATCGGCATTTGCATACACTGGCTTGCCGTTTTTTTCTTCCCCCGTGGGTAGGTATACCCCATTCGGATCAGGAACCGTTACTTCTTCCTTGGCTGACTTCGAAGTTGGTATTTCTTCGGGTTCTTCCAAATCTTTGACATCAGGTACTGCTTTGTCCGCTTTTTCCTTGGCAGCGGTATCTTCAGCAGGGGGGGCTTCATCCCCTCCGCAAGAAAGTAGGAAACTTGAAATGATAAGCAGGAAGGACCAGGTAAATAACTTACTCATTGGCACCTCCCCGATCCTGAGACATTTCGGAAAGTGTGCCATCAGCCAAAGGTAAGCCTTCGACATAAACACCGACTATCGGAGCCAGTAAAGGTTTGGCCTCATCAAACTTTCCGCTTGCTAGCAAACCGATTCCACTGAGATATAAAGCGGATGGCATTGCTGGACCTTTCGCGAAGTCTTTATTATTAATATATCCCTTTTGGTCATTGGGCACACCAGCTTCGAAACCGGCAAATTTTTCCAACAACTGATCAAATTGCCTCTGTTTGAAATAAACCGATCCCATCATATTGATGAAACTCGTGGCATATTTATCTCCGGGCTGTCTTTCCAGAAATTGATTGCAGAGTTCAAAAAAGCGCTGGTATTTTTCGTTTGAGCTTTCTCTTGCTTTCGAGGCTCGCTCTTTATCAAGAGTGGACAAGGCAGTCTGTAAACTTTCAGCAATAGATGCCTGATTCTCCGCTTCTTTTCGGTAGGCATTGGCCATAATATTGGTTACATCTGCCTGATATTTCTCCCATTTATCACTGGCCAGGTATTCCTCTCCCAGCTCAATCGATTTGTCGGCAAACTTCACGGTGTTGGCCGAGGCAAATGCTGCGTAAATAAAATCCTCCGCCGATTCATTCTCAGGATCATCCTTGTAGAGCCAGTAAAAACCCCAAAATGATTCCCAAAACCTTTTGGTATCCTGAAAGTTGGTCGCTTTTCTCCATCTCAAAATCGCCGTAAAGGAAGCGGTTTTATTGGCCATGGCTAAATGGCTTTTAGCCGTGGTTAATTTCATCGCCAATTCGTTGTCACGATCACGCAGAATCTCCAGCCTTCTTTGTGGCATTCCAGGTTTCTTTAAAAAGGTGGCCAGCCGGTTCCGTTCATTCTCTAGACGGGAAGCTCTTTCTTCATAATAATTTTTAATTTCCTCGGCTGTCATGGTCAGGGCGTAGAGCAAAGAAGCTTCGACATACCTTTCCTGCTCCTTCAGCTGATTACCCCCCTGCATCAGGTTTACATTCAGCCGCAGATCATACCGGGCCGGGGTATCAGCAGACAACCTGGGCAGCATGGGGAAAACCTCATCCACTCTCTTGGTCTGAACAAACATCTCGGTCAGGCAGGAAATCGCATAAGCTGCACGGTCTTCATCGCGGGCTGCGTCCGCAAATTTAAGAAGTTCCCGAAAAGCAGGCTCTCCCTTGGCCCAATCCTGGAGCATGTGATAGCACTGGGCTTTCCCAAAATAAAGGTTTAATAATTCGCTCCTTTTAAGGATCTGCTTACGAAAGGGTTGGTTGGGATCAAGCAGTTTACTAATTACATCGGCTGCTTCATTCCATTGTTGATCGGATCGCAAACAATCGGTTCTTTTTTGGAGAGCGGTAACCGCCTTCGGGTCTTTGGGAAATTTATCGGCGAAGTCCCCAAAGGCTTTGGCCGCTTTGGATAAATATTCTTTCTCTGCAGTTTCCGCGTATGTCTGCAAGTATCCCACTCCTCGCACAAACCCAAACTGTTGCAAAATAACTTCCACTTTGGGATCTTTTTCATCTTGAAAACGAAGCTCAAGCTCATCCAGGAAAGGCGTAGCTCCGGCAAAATCTCCCTGCCCAACAAGAGCTTGGGTCTCGGAAATCACCTGTCGTATTGGCATATTGCTTGGATCTTGTCCCCGTGCTAAACTTCCAAGGCAAAGGCTTAGTAAAAATGCAAAAGTTATACGATGTAGGATAGGGAACATAGAAAAACAAATAGGATAGAGGATTAGTTAAAAGAGCAGTGCGAACTTCCCGCAAGCCTTTTTTAGTTTCACAAATTAACGCAGCAGGGACAGGCAAGAACCCAATGCCCAGGTTCGACTTCCTCCAGCTTACTTTCCTGGTCCACACTCATAGGATAACGGGGAGAATTCATACGATTGCCAAAGGCACATCCCGGAGGAGGGTTAATCGGGGAAGGCACATCTCCGGGGATCAGGATTCTTTTCTTTTGCACATTCGGATCGGGGACAGGTATGGAAGAAAGTAACGCTTTGGTGTAGGCATGCAGCGGATTGGCATAAAGATCAGCGGCATAGCCAACTTCAACAATCTTCCCCAAGTACATAACCGCGATAATATCGGAAATATGCCGGATAACAGCCAAGTCATGGGCAATTAAAAAATAAGTCAGGCTTAATTCTGATTGCAGGTCCATGAGTAAATTTAAAACCTGACTTTGAACAGAAACATCCAGGGCGGACACAGGTTCATCCAAAACTAACAATTCCGGTTCAAGAGCAAGGGCACGGGCCACGCCAATTCGTTGCCTCTGCCCCCCGGAAAATTCAAAGGGGTAACGATTGGCCGCACTTCCCGGTAAGCCAACCTGTTGCAAAAGTTTTGAAACTCTCTGACCCCGTTGATGTTTTGGGCATACCTGATGAATCAAAAGAGGCTCTTCAATAATCGCACCCACAGTCATTCTCGGGTTAAGAGACTCTACCGGGTCCTGAAATACCATCTGTACAGATTTTCGATAGTCCGGGCTAAGACCGCCAGGGTTAATTTCCCTGCCCTTGAAATAAATGGACCCACTTGTGGGGCTGACCAGGCCGACAATTGATTTGGCCAGGGTTGACTTCCCGCATCCGGATTCGCCAACTAGGCCAAAAGTCTGGCCTTTTTCCAGGGATAAACTCACACCATCCACCGCCCGACAGGAACCAATGGCACGCCGAAAAACTCCTCCCCGTACAGGAAAGTGAACCCGGAGCTGGTCCAGCTTCAGTACTTCTTTATTCGGATTCTTCACGCGGTGCACAGCGGACATGCCTCCACCCAATGACCCGGTTGTATCTCCTTAAAAGGCGGCCGAATTCGCAAGGCATCTTCTGGGTGAGGTAACCCGCTCCGGGGGGCAAAGCGGCACCCCTGTTCTAATTGAGATAGTGGAGGAACAATCCCCGGGATTGTGGTTAACTTCTTTTTCGGGGTTCCATCCATCCTGGGGATCGATGACAGGAGCCCCCGGGTGTATGCATGGACTGGGTTTTCAAATAAGGCCTTCGTTGATGCCCGCTCCACAATGCGGCCTGCATACATTACACAGACTTCGTCACAAGTCTCCGCAATCACCCCCAGGTCATGAGTAATCAGTAAAATCGAAGACCCCTTCTTTTTTTGAAGAATCTTCAGGAGGTCTAAGATCTGTGCCTGTACGGTAACATCGAGAGCGGTCGTGGGTTCATCGGCAATGATTAATTTGGGAGCGCAGGCCAGGGCCATGGCAATGACCACCCGCTGCCTCATCCCACCGGATAATTGATGGGGGTAATCCAGGGCCCGTATTTCAGCTGCAGGAATCCCCACTTCGCTGAGCATATCCACCGCCAACTGCCAGGCTTGGCTTTTTGAAACATTTTGGTGCAGCAAAAAAACTTCGGCAATTTGATCCCCAATTTTTTGTACGGGGTTCAAGGCATTCATCGGTTCCTGAAAGATCATTCCGATTTCATTTCCCCTCACCTTTCTCATATCATCGGTGGAAAGGGACAATAAATCTTTGGCTCCCAATAAAATTTCTCCGTGGGTTATCATGCCCGTGGGCTTCGGCAATAAGCGCATAATGGAAAAAGCACTTACACTTTTCCCGCAACCCGACTCACCGACCAGGCCAAGGTTCTGTCCTTTTTTGATTGCAAAGCTTACCCGGTCCAGTGCTTCCACCTCCCCCTCGTCACTGGCAAAGGAAACAGAAAGGTCTTTCACTTCCAATAAAACTTCCCTGTCCTTTTCACTGCTCATGCCAAAAATAATCTACTGGGAACGAAAACCTTCATAGGTCCTGATAGTAGGTGCGGTGGTAAGGGCTTTGTTCTGCTTTTTTGCATCAAGTATTGTTTGCTTCTCTTTGGGCTCTATCCAAAAGACATGAAATTCTCCATAGTCTCGGGATTCTTTTGGCCCCCAGTCTTCCGGAAACTTGATCCAGTTCCAATGTCCGAGTCGAATCCAGGGCTTCTTCCAGCCAGGCACCCAAACCGCGTGATCATGAATTTTTTCAATCAGTTTATGGGATATCTCAGTTATTCTAGCCAGGTCTTCCTCTTCCCGGTATATGTCAATGAGCCGGTCAATTTCCTGAACTGCGGTCTGGGTGAAATTATTTGTGCTCACTTTGGTGGTTATCCCTTCTTTGAGAGCACCATTTTCCTGGTACTTTGAATCCCCGGCCTCCTCGTAGGCATTGTCTGAGTGAAAAGGTTCCCAAAACCGCGGGAATAATTCCACGGATGAGTTAAAGGCGGAGAAAACAACCTGGTGGTTTTTCTCGTTGGCTGCTTTCCAGGCCGCGGTAGGTTCCAAAATTTTTAATTTGATTTCCAGGCCTGTCTTTTTGGCCTGCTCTTTAAGCACCACGAGTACATCCTCCAAGTGCTTATACCCGGTTAAAACCTCCACCGATAATTTTTCCCCTGCACCATTTACCAGTACACCATCGGGCCCAAGCTTCGCGTAGCCGGCCAAGGCAAAAAATTCCTTGGCCTTTTTCACGGAAAACTCGCGGGCCCGGATAGAAGGATGAGACCGGGAACCATACCCGTCTGCCACCGAATTCATACGGACAAAATCGCCCCGGAAAATCTTCTTTAAAACCAGGTCAAAATTGATGGCATGATGAAACCCCTTCCGTATATTCAAGTCATTCATTGGGGGCTGCTGGGAATTAATTCTCAGGGCATAAGACGGAGGGGGCGTTTGGTTATAAAAGGTAACCTTACTGAGGTATCCATTGACAACCAATGGGTGATCATTCGGCAGTTTTTCATACCAAAACTCAGATTTAGATAAGCCAAACATATCAAGATCCCCTTTGAGGAAAACCTCAAATGCTTTGTTATAATCCCGAATTACACTGATTTTAATTTGGTCCGGGTTAAAGCGATAACGGAAGAATCTTTTCTGATCGGCCCACCAATTTTTTTGGCGGACCAGGGTTACCGATTTTCCTTTATCCACATTACGCGAATAAACAACATAGGCACCCGTGGTGGGCTCAGGATTCCATTGATATTTGCTCAAAAACTCCCCATCCAGTTCAGAGTAAAAATGTTCGGGCTTCGGAAGAATAGATGCCCGTTCCACAATGTCTGGCTTCGCTTTGTAAAAGGTAACAGACAGGGTGTCCTGGTTGTAAATCGTAATTTTTTTGAATTTATCCTTCCCGTAAAAGTCGTTGTACCAAGGAGCCTGGATGTGCTTGTTTCTCATAAAATAGAGATAGAAAAAATAATCACTCACTTTCACCGGCTTTCCATCGCTATACCGGGCAGTTGGATCCAGGCGGTAGAACACCGTGGCCCCATCCTCCGCCACAGCCCACGACTTGGCCAGGCCCGGGTAATAACCATCTGAATTAGGGTGGGTGTGAACCAAGCCGATGGAATTATAATCATGAAGATAACTGCGGAAGGCTCCATTGGCATCGGGCCCAACCGTACGAAAGGTCCGGGGGAAATCCCTCGTGTATACCTGCCAGGTTCCACCTTTTTGGGCCAGCGGCGAGGAAAACTCTTCCTCTGCGGAGCCATCTTGCCAGGTGAGCCCGTCAGGAATATCCGCAGGAGTTGCCATGGTAAAGCAATCCGCGTGTTTTTTGTAATATGCCAAAACATCCTCCGTGCAGTGGCGAAGCAAAGGGTGCGGTACCCCCTCCTCATTCACAATACCGGAAAAGGAGGGAATTGATTTTTGAGGCCCCTTACCGGGGCTGGGCAGGGTGAAAGAGGCATTGGACTCCCGCATCTGCCGAACAAATTCCTGGGCAAACTCTTTTCCAAATTCCCTGGCCAGTTCCCGGGCCAACTCGCGGTCCATGGGGAATGGAGTATTTTGTTTATTTTCTTCCCCCCCGGAGGAATGATCTCTTGGTGGCTTTAACTGGTTATTTTCACAACCAGTAAAAATAAGAAAGTATAGAGATAGAAGAGGGGTTAAAAATAGATAGGTTTTATATTTTTTCATATCATTCATAAGTTGAAAATTTCTTGGGATCAAAAGCCTCCCGAACCGCCTCCCCCACAAAGGTAACCAGAGTTAAAGTAAGCACCAGCACACTCACCGTAGAAACTACAATCCACGGGGCGATGCGCAAGTTATTGACGCCCTGCTTTAAAAGCTCTCCCCAACTTGGTGTAGGCGGGGGTAAGCCATAGCCAAGAAAGTCCAGGGCTGTTACAGAAGAAATTGCAGCAGCGATGGTAAAGGGGGCAAAAGTCACAAGAGTGGAAATGACATTGGGCAGTAAATGGCGAAAAACAATTCGGCTGGGGCTGGCACCGATTACCCGGGCTGCGGACACATACTCCCTTGCCTTTTCCTTATAAATGGAAGCTCTCACATAATAAGCCATACCCGTCCATGAAAAGAGCACCATGATCAATAATAAAGAAGAAACCTGCCACCCCACTCCCCACCAGCCGGGCATGACCGAGACCAGTATAATCACCATGTAAAGAAAAGGCACATTGGCCCAGATTTCCACAAAACGCAGACCTATCATATCGGTCTTTCCTCCCCGATACCCCATCAGGCTTCCCGCCACCATGGCGAGCAGGTAGGTAAGCAACAGGTAAGCAATGGCAAAGGTCATGGCGATCCGAAACCCATAAAGTAAACGGGCAAGGACATCTCTTTCGGTTTTATCGGTTCCAAGAAAGTGCCTTTTTTCCAAGTTGGGAGGTGACAGACCTGTTGCAGTTTCTTCCCGGTAATCCATTTCGTAAGGATCATAGGGAACCATTGGTAAAAGCACCCAATTCCCTCTTTGGTTGTTCTTAAATCTCTCCTTTAAATCCCGGTAATTTGTTTCGTAAGAATAACCCAACCCGAAACGCGAGCCTTCGATTTGATCCGCATAGGTGGGAAAGAAAAATTCACCCTCATAATAAACGAGCAGGGCTTTGTTGTTCACAAAAAGCTCGGCTCCCAGGCTAAGGCCGTACATCGCAAGTAAAACGATAAAAGACCAATATCCACGCTTGATCGAACGAAACCTTTGCAGTTTTTTTCGGGTAAGAGGATTAAGTTTAAAAGCAATCATTTCACCTCACTCAAACCTCACTCTTGGGTCCACCCACGCAACCAATGCATCGGAAAGAACATTGCCCAAAAGCATAAGAAACGCGGACAGGGTAAGAACCCCCATAACCACCGGATAGTCCCGGTCAATCACTGAGGTGAAACCCAGCAGGCCAAACCCATCGATATCGAAAATTGTCTCCACTAAAAAAGAACCTGAAACAAACAGGGTAACCTGATGCCCCACATTGGTCGCAATCGGCACCAAAGAATTTCGGAGGGCGTGATATTTGACAGAATTCCCAAAGGACACCCCTTTGGCCATGGCTGTTCTTACATAATCTGCGGCGAGGTTATCCATCAGATGATTTTTCATCAGCATCGTCAGAAATGCGAAACCGCCGACAAGATAGCAACATAAAGGCTGAAATGTATGAGTGGCCAGATCGAGGCATTGCTCCCATGCAGTAAGCTGATCAAAGCCATCACTGGTCAACCCACCCATGGGCAGCCAATCAAGGCGAACAGAAAAAAACAGCAGCAATAATGAACCTAAGGCATACCCCGGGACGGCATAACCGAAAAAAATTAAAACCGAGCTCAGGTCATCCGACCAGGTGTTGTGCTTCACCGCCTTTAAAACCCCCAGCGGGATACAGACCGCATAGCTAATCAGGAAAGTGAGAAGACCAAAATAAGAAGAAACCGGCAGGCGGTCCATAATCACCTGAACCACCGGCTCCCCATAGCGGGTGGAAACCCCAAAATTCCCCTGAAGTACACCGTCATGTCTCTTTAGGTATAATTCGGCCACAGGCTTTGCGTTTTCCGCTCCCTCCTCCTTCTCTCTGATACGAACCTGCCAATTTCCAAGCAGACTGGGGAAATTCAGGATATGAACTTGGTCATTCATATCTCTTTCCAAAATCACTTTTTCCCGGGCACCTTCCACCCAGGCATCCGGGTGGCTTGCTTCCTCTCCATCCACTTCCCCGTCTCCATTTTGATCAAACATGGCAAAGCTAAGGTAAGGAGAAAGGTGAGCGGGGAACTCACTGGGCTGCAAATAACCATCCTCATTCCAGTCCAGGGCAGAAATATGGAAGGCAGGTAACCGTACCCCCTCCATCAGTTGGGTTTCATTCTCAGAGAAGCGAATTTGCCTAAATTCGGTTTCTCGGGGCAGGATGCCCAGCCAGATTAAATAGGCTTCCCAATGCGGCTTATCAAAGCCGTAAAGTCTTTTCATTTGCACCAACTGCTCCTGAGATAGAGCTTGATTTCCCTGGGCATTTCCACCTCCAGCATCCTCGGATACCTGCTGCATCTGCATCATGGCTTGTTCCAGGGGACCGCCCGGAGCTAAGCGGGTAATGGCAAACACCATGATGCTGATCCCAAGCAAGGTCGGGGGTATCAACAGGAATCTTCTAATGAAATAATCTCGCATTAAACTCCCCCTTTGTAAGGACTTCCCTGCAAGGAGCAAAGAAAAGAAATAGATAAAAATCATTTTGTGGATCCTTTTACTTGCCAAGTTCCCCACCCTGTTCAGTTTTGAAAGAGTCTAAAACTTGATGCATTTTATAAGAAAAAAAAGCTTTCAACTTGCCTGTTGCCTTCTGGCCTTTGGTTTCCTTGGGTCATGCACGGCTCCTAGCAATGTCGAAAAAGCCATTGAAGACCAAATTTTACACTTCGGGTTGGGGGCGGAACCCCAGCACCTGGACCCCCACTTGGCAACCAGTGTGGCAGCCCATAACATCCTATCTGCTTTATTGGAAGGCTTGGTGGGAGAGGATCCCAGAACTTTAAAGCCTGTACCCGGCGTCGCCGAACGGTGGGACATTTCAGAAGACAAAAAGACCTATACTTTTTATCTTCGAAAAAATGCCAAGTGGCACAACGGAGATGCGGTGACTGCCCCGGACTTTGTATACTCCTTCAAAAGGATCCTTACCCCTTCCCTGGGTGCCCAGTACGCCTCCATGCTTCACGTGCTCAAAAATGCAAAAACTTATCATTCCGGTAAAAAAGCATGGGAAGAGGCAAATGTGGGCGTGCAGGCAATCGATGACCTGACCCTTGAATTGGTCCTCGAAAACCAGACACCTTACTTCCTGGAGCTCCTCAACCATTATTCATGGTTCCCGGTTCACCCCCCCACGATTGAAAAATTCGAAGCTTTTGAAAAGATGGGGACGCCCTGGACCAAGCCGGCAAACTTTGTGGGTAATGGCCCTTTTAGTCTTTGGGAACATCGGATCAATTCCGTAATAGAGGTGCGGGCCAACCGGCACTATTGGGATGCCAACCTCACCCAACTTTCCGGCATCCGGTTTTACCCTATCGAAACTTCCGACACCGAGGAAAGAGCTTTCCGTACTGGTTTTCTGCATGTTACCCAATCCGTCTCTTCAGACCGGATTGAATACTTACAAAACAAACACCCGGAATGGATACATTTTGAGCCCTATCTTGGTACTTACTACTATCGGTTTAATGTCAAGGTCCCCCCTTTTGATGACCTGCGGGTAAGAAAAGCTCTGAGCCTTTCGGTAAACCGAAAATTACTCGTGGAAAAAGTATTAAAGGGCGGACAGCTTCCTGCTTATTGCTTTACCCCCCCAGATACCGGAGGTTTTACGGCAGGGGACGGCTTTGGCTACGATCCTGTGCAGGCTAAAAAATTATTGGACTCTTACTTAAAGGATAATGGCCTGGCAAAGCTCCCACCCATTGAGCTTAATTACAACACATCCGAGGCTCACAAAAAAGTTGCCGAAGCCCTACAAGCCATGTGGAAAACGGCTCTTGGCATAGAAATTCAACTATTAAACATGGAATGGAAAGTCTTTTTGTCGACCATATCGAAAGGTGATTACTCCCTCGCCCGTGCCGGATGGATCGGGGACTATGTCGATGCCAATACCTTTCTACACCTCTGGAGAAGTAATGACGGCAATAACCTGACCGGATGGTCTAACAAAGAATACGACCTAGCCCTAACCCAGGCGGAACAATCACTAAATCCCCGAGAACGTTTCACCCATTTTCAAAAATGTGAAGATCTGCTGGCCAGCGAAATGCCCATATTGCCCTTGTATTTTTATGTTCATGTTTCCCTGCGCCACCCCAGCGTACAGGGCTGGCACCCCACTCTTTTAGACCACCACCCTTATAAACATGTTTACCTGAAAGGGGAGGTGGCCAAGTGAAGAATTTTTTTACCTCAAGGTTACTCCAAGCCATCCCCACCCTCTTTGTCATTGCCACCTTGACATTCTTCATGACCCGCTTTGCCCCCGGAGGACCCTTTGACTCTGACAAAGCCATTCCCGAAGAAATTAAAATTAAATTGCAAAGCCACTTTGGGCTCAACCTCCCCCTCTTCGATCAATATCTGCTCTACATGAAAAACCTCCTCGCAGGTGACCTTGGGCCTTCGTTTAAATATGTTGGATGGGAGGTATCGGAACTCATACAAATTGCATTCCCGGTTTCTCTCAGCCTTGGTGTTTCCGCCCTTTTTATTGCTCTCCTGATTGGGCTACCTGCAGGTATGGTCGCGGCTCTTCGAAAAAATACCTGGTGGGACTACCTGCCTATGGGGATTGCAATGGTAGGCATCTGCCTTCCCTCTTTTGTACTCGGACCGATTTTAATCATGGTGTTTGCCACCGAGCTCAGGTTACTCCCTGCCCTGGGGTGGTATTCCTGGACAGACCTAATTTTGCCCTCCCTTACCCTGGGCCTTTTCTATGCGGCCTATGTGGCCCGCCTAACCAGGGCTGGCATGCTGGAGACCCTGAGGCAGGACTATGTACGGACCGCCCGGGCCAAAGGAGCATCCCCCGGCAGGGTCTTACTAAAGCATGCAATTCGGGGAGGGCTTTTGCCTGTGGTCACCTACCTCGGACCTGCCTTTGCCGGGCTGGTGAGTGGCTCGTTTATAATTGAAAGTATTTTCTTCATTCCCGGCCTGGGGAAATTTTTTGTAACGGCCGCTTTTAACCGGGACTACACCGTGGTTCTTGGGACTGTATTGTTTTACGCCACCTTAATCATTATTCTTAACTTACTGGTGGATTTTCTCCAGGCATGGCTGGACCCGAAAGCGAGGGAACAACGATGAGCAGACAGCAAGGTGCCTCCCTCACCCAAGATGCCTGGATACGGTTGCGCTCAAACCGGATGGCTCTGGTCAGTATAATTCTTCTGGGCTTCGTGATCGCTTTCTCTTTTATAGGTCCGCTTTTTTGCGAATACCAATATGATGAGCAAAACCTGGATGAACAATTCTTAGGGCCCAGTAAAGAACACTGGTTTGGCACCGACAGCCTGGGGCGGGACTTGTTTGCCCGCACAAGTTACGGGGGGAGAATATCATTGGCGGTGGGGTTACTGGCCACCTCTGTTTCTTTGCTTATCGGAGTCACTTATGGAATGGTTGCCGGCTATGTCGGAGGGAAAACAGATGCTTTCTTAATGCGTATCGTAGATATCCTTTACTCCCTTCCTTTCACCATCTTTGTCATATTATTAATGGTTCTTTTTGGGAGGAACTTCCTGCTGCTCTTTTTGGCAATTGGGGCGGTGGAATGGTTAACCATGGCACGCATTACCCGGGCTCAAACCTTAAACTTGAAACGGGCCGAATTTATTGAATCCGCCCGGGCACTTGGTTTTTCCCATGCTAGAATTCTTTTTCATCACATTTTGCCCAATCTGCTTGGGCCAATTATCGTCTATGCCACCCTGACCGTACCGGCGGTTATGTTACTTGAGGCAGCTCTCAGCTTTCTTGGCCTTGGGGTGCAGGCACCCATGGCCTCATGGGGCAGCCTTATTAAAGAAGGGGCCGAAAAAATGGATATTGCCCCCTGGCTCATCCTCTTTCCCGGCCTGTTCTTTTGCTTGAGTTTATTTTGCCTAAATTTCATAGGGGACGGGTTAAGGGATGCCCTGGACCCGAAAAGTTCAAAAGATTAATGAGCGATGTAAAAATCAAAAGTCTCAAAACTTTTTTCCATACCCGGGAGGGTGTGGTGAAAGCAGTAAACGACATTACCTTCTCCATTTCTCCAGGGGAAGTGGTCGGGTTGGTTGGGGAGTCAGGATCGGGCAAGTCTGTAACCTGCCACACCCTGCTTCAGTTACTTCCCTCTCCCCCGGCCAAAGTGGAAGGTGGTGAAATTATTTTTAGCGGGGAGGATCTTTTACGGGCAAATGACCGGAAAATGAGAAAGCTGCGAGGGAAATCAATATCCATGATTTTTCAGGACCCCATGAGTTGCCTCAATCCTTACATGACGGTTGTCGAGCAGGTCGCCGAACCTTTACTCATCCATAAAATGGCTTCCGAAGAGGAAGCCAGGCAACAAGCCATTGATATGCTTTTACGGGTCGGCGTGAATAAGATCAAAGACCGGCTAAATGCCTACCCGCACGAGTTTTCCGGAGGCATGAGGCAACGGGCCATGATTGCCATGGCCTTGATTACCAAGCCTGCCCTGCTGCTGGCGGATGAGCCCACAACCGCACTGGATGTCACGGTGCAGGCTAAAATTTTAAAACTGCTCAAAAAGCTGTGTGCGGAGCTTGGGAGCAGTATTTTATTTGTAAGCCATGACTTGGGAGTGGTCGCTGAAATTGCGGACCGGGTGGTGGTGATGTACCGCGGAAAGGTAGTCGAACAAAACACAACCCAAGAATTATTTCGTTCCCCCACCCATCCCTATGTCAAAGCACTGATTGCTTGCAGGCCTACCTTTACAGGAAATCTCGAGATACTTCCAACGATTGAGGATTTCATGGGAAACCTCTCTCCTATACCTGAGAAACGGAAACGGGAAAAGAGAAGTGATCCGCCTGCTGAAAATATCGAAGACTGGATCAAGGTAAGAGACTTATCTGTTCATTTCCGGCAAGCCAAACAGGGAGATGTGGTCAAGGCTGTCGACCAGGTAAGTCTCATCATCCCCCGGGGGAAAACTCTGGGAATTGTAGGAGAATCTGGCTCAGGCAAGACCACCCTTGGCCGGGCAATCCTCCGCCTTACTCCTATGACTTCCGGAAAAGTCCAATGGCAGGATCAGGATATTGCCTCGGTGCAAGGCAAAGACCTTTTGGCCTTCCGGAAAAAGATGCAGATTATATTCCAGGATCCCTATGCCTCGCTCAACCCGCGGCTGACGATTGAACAAGCCCTGCTGGAACCCATGCAAGTTCACGGCATTGGGCAATCCCGCAAGGAACGGGTTGATCGTGTCGTTTCCTTGTTAGAGGAAGTTGGGCTTGAGCCCGATTACCGGCGAAGGTACCCGCATGAATTTTCTGGGGGACAGCGCCAGCGAATTTGCGTAGCCCGTGCTTTATCGACGGAGCCCCAATTTATTGTTTGCGATGAATGCGTAAGTGCCATGGATGTTTCCGTTCAGGCACAGGTGTTGAATTTACTCAGCCAGCTTCAGGCTGCCCGTGGTTTAACCTATCTTTTTATTTCCCACGACCTTTGTGTGGTTAAGCACATTGCAGATGAAATTGCAGTTATGCGGGCCGGTAAAATTGTGGAGTCCGGGAATGCAGAAAGTATATGCCTGAACCCGCAGGATAAATACACGCAGGAATTGATGGATTCTATCCCCAGTACCAGTAGAACCGGTGCCTTTTAATCCGGTGATTTATCCAATCTTTTGACCTTCACATTTACCTCCATGCTTTCCGGTAGCCTGCCGTAATAAGTGCCGGTTATAGGGGCTACATCCTTGTAATCCACACCTGTTCCGAGTGTAATATAGGTCTCGTCCACTACACGGTTATTGGTGGGGTCTAGCCCGTACCAGCCCATACCATTGATCAGAACTTCAATCCAGGCATGGGATGCTTCTGAGCCCCGCATCGATTGCTCACGGGTGCGGTCAAAAAAATAGCCACTTACATAACGGGCTGGAATGCCCAGGCAGCGACACAGGGATAAAGCCGCATGAGCAAAGTCCTGACATACACCCTTTCGGTTTTCCAAAGTAGTATTGGCATGAGTTTCGACCGAGGTCGTTGACTTACAGTATTCAAAGTTTTGATAAATAAACTCATTGATAAGGTACGCCGTCTGAAAAATATCCTGAGAACTTCCCATAATATCAACCGCCATCCTCCATGCTGTCGGGTTAATTTCCACATAAGAAGAACTTTGTAAATAGGGTCTGGCCTCGGCTTGTTTTTCCATTTCCTTGAGAGACTTCATGGATTTACCATAAGGAAAATTATCAAAATCAACCCGGGGTGTTGTGGTCACTGTTGACCTGCTCTCAATAACTAACCTGGCATGGTCCTGTGGGATCTCAAAGTGGTGCACCAGATTTCCGTTTAAATCAAGGTACTGCCTCAACCTCGTCGTAGGTAAAACATGGATAAAGCAGCTTTCGCACTTCTGCCATTGATTACTTAGCGGTTTAAGCCGAAGCTCGTTAAAGCTATCTTTTACCGGACTTGGATAGCGATAGCGAGTTTGATGATAGATATAAAGACGCATCTTGAACCGTAATAAAAACGACCTGGTTTGGTTGGGTGGCTATTGCTGAACCTGAGCTTGTGCGGCTGCCTTAACACTCATGGATTCCGTAGTAAAGGGTAGCATAACATAGCTTTCAAAAATTCGCTGGCCGAGTTCGATCAGCAGGCACTGAAGTTCATCGATTGAACGATGCAGGCCCACCTCGAGCATTGCATTTATATTGGTAAAGTTTACTTTGGCCAAGGCGCTACCGGCAAGCCTCTCCGCTTCATTGGAGAAATTGCCACTGGGAACCCCGGAAATTTCATGAAGATAGGTGTCTATTCTGCGAATCGCGAATCGTAAAGACCGGGGGAAATCCTGTGAGAACAAGAGAAAGTCTGCGACATTGCCCAGAGAGAGCTCGCCGCGGAATTGCTTTCGGTAGGCAGATAAGGCTGAGCAAGTCCGTAATGTGGCAATCAGGTCGGTTCGGGATGGTTCTTCGTCTTTGTAGGTAAGGGCATCCAAAGACCGACTTGTCTGGTCGGCCCGCTCGAGGTATTTCCCAAGTGACATGAAGCGCCATCCTTCATCGTGATGGACGGTGGCATCAGAAAGTCCCTGGAAAACTAATGAAAAACGGATGATCCGTTTAAAAAATTGACGGGGGGTTTCAAGGTATTGCTTTTCGGCGTCTCCACTTTGAAAAAAGTGGTAAATGCTGTTTAACTCCACCCATATCTCCTCCGACAGTTGATCCCTGACCATGCGGGCATTTTCTCGGGCGGAAAAAATACAGTTTTGGGTAGAACTCGGCCATTGCCTGGAAAAGAGGAAAAACATTTCTACCCGCTCGGTTTCCTCCAATTTAAAAAAGTCAATCGAACTTAAGGCTTGAATCGCCGGATTCCAAAATTTCTTTCCTAAGAAATGATCCGGGGCTTCGAGCTGGGTGTCCAGGTTCACTTCCACCATACGGCTCATACTTTCAGCCCGTTCCACATAACGGTTCATCCAGAATAAATTATCGGCAACTCTTGAGAGCATTGAATTTATTTTTCAAGGACCCAGGTATCCTTGCTGCCTCCCCCTTGGGAGGAGTTTACCACAATAGAGTTTTTCTTGAGAGCGACTCGGGTTAATCCACCAGGCACAATATTGATGTCTTTTCCATACAAAATAAATGGCCGGAGATCAACATGTCGTCCCTCAATGGATTCATCACAAATGGTGGGGTGCTGGGATAATGACACGATCGGTTGGGCGATATAGTCTCTGGGGTTTGTAAGGATTTGTTTTTTACAATTTTTTCTTTCCTCTTCCGTGGAAGCATTCCCCACCATGATGCCATACCCCCCCGACTCGTTTGCCGGCTTGACCACCAAATCTTCCAAGTGCTCCAAAACATACTGCCGGTCTTTCTCCCGGGAGCAAAGATAAGTCGGCACATTGGGCAGGATGGGGTCTTGCCCAAGGTAATATTTAATCATGTCCGGAACAAAAGCATAGGTTACCTTGTCGTCGGCCACCCCCGTACCAATACCGTTAGCAAGAGCAACATTACCTTTAAGGTACGCATCCATCAGCCCAGAAACTCCAAGCATTGACTCTCTGTTGAAAAATAAAGGGTCAATGAAGTCATCATCCAACCGACGGTAGATTACATCGACCTCGACAAGACCATGGGTTGTTCTCATGTAAACATAATCATCGATGACAATAAGGTCTCGGCCCTCTACAATCTCTATCCCCATTTGCCTCGCCAGAAATGTATGCTCAAAGTAAGCACTGTTGTAAACCCCAGGGGTTAAGACCACACACACCGGTTTTTGAGACTGCCGGGGGGAGAGGTTTTCCAAGGTTTTCAATAACAATTCCGGATAGGCCTCCACGGAGCGTACCGACATCCCGCGAAAAGTCTGCGGAAAGATCTTCTTCATAATCTCTCTGTTCTCTAAGAGATAGGATGCCCCGGAAGGGCAACGGGCATTATCCTCCAATACATAGTAGGTTCCCTTTTCATCACGAATCAAATCTGAACCACAGACCTGCACGTAAATATCCTTAGGGACATCAAAGCCGACCATTTCTTTACGGTAATGAGGAGAGGAATGAACAATTTCAGAGGGAATCACCCCATCTTTTAAGATCATGGCATCGTGATAGATGTCATGAAGAAATAAGTTGATCGCCAAAATTCGCTGACTTAACCCCTGCTCGATATGCTCCCATTCTTTTCGGGGAATAATTCTTGGGATGAGGTCAAAGGGAAAGATTTTTTCCGTCCCCTGATCATCCCCATAAACCGTAAAGGTAATGCCGTGCTCAAAAAAGGAAGAGTCCGCCTGCCGTCTTTTGTCTGAAATTTCCCTCTCGGTAAGGCTGCTAATTCGGTTATACAACTTGCTGTAATGAGGAAATGGCTCAGCTTGCTCTCTGCCGAACATTTCATCATAACACTCACCGGTTTGATATTCTTTAAACGAGGATAGATTCATGGCTTACTACCCTACTCTTTTGCAAATTACATGCCATCTACTGATAAAAGTAGAAAGAGTGAATGAAATTATCCTCTTTTCAAAGGGGTATTATAATAGCTTGAGCCGTTCAGCAGAGAAAAAGAATTGTTGAGCCAACCCGGCAAAATCACCGAAATGAATGCGGGCAAACGCCAGTTTTTGCTTCAGGGTCCAATCCTGCAAATGATACCTGTGAGTTAAAACTTTATCGATCCATGTATCGATGGGAAAAGACTGGAGTTTACCAGCTCCGAAGAGCAGGACACAATCGGCAATTTTACCCCCGACTCCCGGCAACCTCATGATCTCCGCCCGAGCTTCTTCATAAGATAAAGCTTGAAGGCCATCTAACCAACCTGGGTGACTCTTGAGAAAACGGGCACAGCCCGAGATATTTTTCGCCCGGTACCCCATCTTCAATTCACGGAATTTTTCTTCCGAAACCTCGGCTAACCTGGACCAGCCTGGAAACCCATACCTTCCGCTTCCCAGGGACGGACCATAAATTTCGGCAACCTTTGTGCCCGTCTCTTTGATTTGAGGAATACTTTTCACGGGGCTCAATAAAAAGTAAAACAAAGTTTCATCAAGGGGTTGCCTGAGAATCCGAAGCCCCGGTAAAGCGTTTAAGCACTTGGCCAAAACAGAATCTGACCGCCAGGGCAAGGCATCGACCGCCTCCTGATAAGTATGATCAATCCATAAATAATCGAGTAGGTCTTGGGTCGTAAAACTACCGGAACCCTTTGCTTGCCATGCCATGGAATCTCCATCCAGGCGAAGACTGACCATGGCCTGTTTAATTACACCCTGCCATTCGCCTTTTGCATCTTGCTCCCAGACAAAAGACTGACCACCAGCTAAGGTTTCAGCAAGGCTTAGCTCCGTGAATCCATGGTTATCCAATGAATTCCATCGTTGCGAGCCTCCTCTTTCTACTTCTTGTGCGACCAAAGAAAACTCTGGTTGTTCGTCAAAATTGAATCGTCCTTGGCTTGGACTGCAAGGTGCCATGCCATTATTTTTTTCTTTGGCGTTGGCCAATCCTCTCCTGTGAGACCAAGCCACAACTCACCTTGTGTAATGGCATGATCCGGGAGAAGGAAGGAGTAAGTGACCGGGTCCAATGACTCGGAGTCCAGGATTTGCAGAACCAATTTATAAGGCTTTGGCTGCGAATCCTTATCTGGAAAATCAAGGGCTAATAATAAGTAGAGGCCATCCCTCTCGGTCTCATTGGACCTTACGATCACTCGCCCGCTGGTGTTTTCTTTACCCGTAAAATATTCACTTACCCGAACAAAGTCGTAATGAGTAAAATAAGACTCAGTAAGTAATCGGACATGGGGTTCTCCCCATGCCAGTAATGGGGTTACCCAGCTTAAAATGTAAAGAATTCGGTTGGGAGCAATCATCGTTTCACCCCCAATTCCGGTTACTTTTCAGCAGATGCAGCAGGCTTTTCTTTGGCGGGGGCTTTCGCCGGAGCTTTGGCTGAAGCCTCGTCGGGCCCTAACACATCATCTGGCTTTGCCTTCTTCGCGACCTCTTTCTTTTCGGCCTTGGCGGCAGACTTAGGAGCGGCTTTGGTGGCCGCTTTCTTACGAGTCGTAGTTTTAGCCTTGGCAGCGGGTGCCTTAGCGGCCTTCTTTACACCACTAGCTTTCTGTGTTTGCAATGCGGCTTTTTGGCGAGCCAAATAAGCCGTGCGACGTCTTCTTTTAATTCGTTTGTTGTATTGTTTGCCCATAGGATAAGGTGGATAGGATGCCAAATATGTGATTACTTGCAAGCCTCAAGCAATATCAACAGGTCGCCCAGTGCTTGCTGACTCGTAAGTGGCATCAATAATTCTCATGAGTTTGAGCGCCTGATCTGGAGTATTGAGAGGTTTTTCTTCTCCTTTAATAGAGCGAACAAAATTTTCGGCAGATCTAATCCGCCCCATATCCTCACTCTCATCAGTAACGACAGATCGATTCACCGACCTGCCATGCTCCTGCACATACAGCTCACAGTCATCCACCGCCGTCTCATCCAGCCCGTCAGACCCGAACAGTCGCCGAATCATACCGCCTGCTTTTTGTCCTTGAAAGGTAACGGAAACTTCTTCCCTTTTTACCATCTCAGCCCAGGAAACCTGAAAGTTTAGAACCTGCCCTGTTTCAAAACGAACAAAGCCATGAGCGGCGCTTTCCACATCGGTAATACCATCCTGAACATCAGGAATACCCCACGGCCCTTTGAAAGATTTGTTTTCAATAAAATCGTTAAATGTCTGAGCTAATACACAGGATGGCTGAGGATAATCCATGTAAAACATTGCGAGATCAACCATGTGCAAGAGATCAATTAACGGACCTCCACCGGAAAGTTCTTTGCTGGTAAACCATCCACCAAACCCCGGAATTCCGGTGCGCCGAATCCATTTGGCTTGGGCGGAATTAATACGCCCAACTTCTCCTGACTCAAGGTAATCGCGTAATGCGTAGGATTCTGGACGAGCCCGGTTATTAAAATTAAACATCAAGGTCTTTCCGGACTTTTCAGCCGCCTCCTTCATTTCCGCAACTTCTACTGCAGAAAGGGCTGGGGGTTTCTCACAAAAAACATGTCTTCCCGCATTCAACGCCTGAATAGCCAAGGGTTTGTGGGTCCGATTGGGGGTAATGATGCTCACTGCGTCAAGATCACTGAGCTCATCGAGCATTTTCTGGGAATCAGAAAAAATATGCGGGATTTTGTAGTGATCCGCTGCAGCCGAAGCTGACGCTTGATTCATATCGCACACCGCCAGCAACTCCGCCCCGGCCGCTTTAAATCCTGCCGCATGATATTGTAGCATGCCACCGGCACCAATGATTCCTATTTTTATACTCATAAAAAATTATTTCGGGATTGAGGGGAATTTAACCCACTTTTCTTTGGAGTTAGAACTTTTAACCACAGTCTCAATGAAAGCCATGCCTATCATACCATCCCGAATATCAGGAAAGTCATACCCTGATTTTCTCGGATACTTCCCAGCGATCTCATCTCGGATCGCAACGGAGGCACAATTGTATACATTGGCAAAGGCTTCAATAAAGCCTTCCGGGTGCCCAAAAGGAATACGCGTATGTTCAGCGGCTGGTCCCGTGACATAACTATTACCCCGTCGATAGACCTGCCTTGGGGTTCTTGCGTCCTTTACGAGTAGATCATTAGGCTCTTCCTGGTGCCACTCTATGGATTTCTTGGTCCCGTAGACTCGAATATTCAAATCATTTTCATCACCGTTGGATACCTGGGAAGCGTAGATAATACCACGGGCTCCCCCCTTGAAACGTATAAGTACATTGCCATCATCATCGAGCTTGCGACCGGGAATATTGACAGAGAGATCCGCGCACATTTTATCAATTTCGAGGCCTGTGATATAATGCACAAGGTTTTCGGCATGAGTACCAATATCACCCATGCAATTAGATATACCTGCGATTTCAGGGTTGGCTCTCCAGTTGGATATGGCCTTGTCTTCCCCGGTTAAAGCGGTGATGGCGTACCCCTGGGGGTATTCGCAAACAACTTTAATGATGTCGCCAAGCTCTCCCTTGCGAACCATCTGCTTGGCAAGCTTAACCATCGGGTAACCGGTATAATTATGGGTAAGGGCAAATACCTTTTTTGACTTGTTTATAATTTTCCGAAGTTCTCTTGCCTGGGCCAGGTTGTAAGTGACCGGCTTATCACAGATCACATTGAAACCTGCTTTTAAAAATGTCTTGGCTACTTCAAAATGTAAATAATTCTGCACAACAATTGTCACAAAATCAATCCGTTCACCTTCGGGGAGAGCTTTCTCCTTTTCGGCCATTTCCTGGTACGATCCGTAAACACGGGAAGGATCCAGGTAAAAGTCTTTGCCTGAAAGAGCGGATTTTTTGGGATCGGAAGAAAAAGCACCCGCAACAAGTTCAATATCCCCATCCAAAGCCGCGGCCCTGCGGTGAACCCCACCGATAAAGGCTCCCCGGCCCCCACCGACCATTCCCATACGTAACTTTCTCTTCATATTCTTTATTGGTTTTTCTTATCAAATGCGGAATCAAAAGCCATTTGATTAGGCTCGAAATCCAAAGCTTTCACAAACTCACAGGATTCTTTGGCCCCATGAAATCGGTCCATGCGACTGTCCTCCCACTCGACTGAAAGAGGACCCCGGTACCCGATATCATTCAAGGCGACTATGATCTCTTCAAAGTTTACATCACCACGCCCGACCGAACGGAAATCCCATTGTCGACGGGGGTCGGCAAAGGTGGTGTGCCCTCCAAAGACCCCAACCGTACCATCACCATGGCCCCACCATGCATCCTTCATGTGTG